>OHGW01000710.1_pt1 | contig 14507 bp, 10 predicted proteins | sample 1567821 | NCBI WGS metagenome assembly OHGW01 (sample SAMEA3879572, study PRJEB24766) | human gut metagenome | biome: human-associated habitat; feature: feces | place: USA | collected 1985/1987 | reverse complement strand
CGCATCAGGTGCCCGTAGCTGTACCCGTCCAGCGAATCCCACATATCGCGGCGAACAGCGTCTTTCAGCTGCGCCTGCGTCATGCAGGAGACTGTCGCGGGCGAGAGAATCCGCCGCCCCTCGTAAGTGCCGCCCGCCAGCAGCATGTCGGCAAAGTGGCTGTAATCCTCCAGCGTCGAAACAAGCCCCGCGCCGCCGGATTCAAAGGCGGGTTCGCGGTCGTAAACGCCGACGGCAAGGTGGGTGCTTGTCCACGGCACAAGCCCGTTTTCCGTGCGCTTGTAGGCGGTCACGAGGCGATTCCGCTTGCTTTCGGGAACGTAGAAGCCGGTGTCCACCATGTCCAGCGGCTCAAAGAACTCCTTGCGGAGGAACTCGCCGAAGCGCATTCCGCTGACGACCTCCACCACCGCGCCGAGGATGTCCGCGCAGGTGGAGTAGCGCCAGTGCGTGCCCGGCTGGAAGGACAGCGGCTGCTGCCCCAAGCGGTTGCAGAACTCCACCGTCGGCACGCCGCCGCCCGCGAGGATTTCCTGCGTTGCTTCGTCGAACACCTTTGCGGCGTACTGCCCCGCCGGGTCGCTGTCGGGGTAGCAGACGCCCGCCGTCATGCCGAGCAGCTCCATCAGCCACGGCGCACGGGTCGCGGGGCGAATCGTGCCCTGCTTATCGACGACGCGCGCATTTCGGAAGCCCGGCAGATAACGGTCTACGCCGTCCATCAGATCAATCTGCCCGCGCTCCGCAAGCAGCATCACGGCGGCGGCCGTAATCGGCTTGGATTGGCTGTACAGGCGGAAGATGCTGTCGCGGTGGATCAGCCGCCCCGACGCAATGTCGGACATGCCCGCCTGCGTATAGAGCATTTCCTCTCCGCAGCGCCGCACCAGTACGCTGATGCCTGCGCATTCCTGCGCTTCGACAGCGGAGGCGAGAATATCGGTGACTTGTTCGTGAAGGGTCATGAGAATAACCTCCTTGCATGTTTTTCAGCAATCATTCGTCGCTTTCGATGAAATCCGGCAGCTGATGCAGCGTCACAAAGCTGCTATCCCGATAAATCACCCGCAGCGACTCCGGCGTGTTCCCCTTGCTGCTGTCCGTCAGCCAGCTGGTGTGCCACACCATGAAGTATGCCCACGGGGCCGCCGCCGCGTCCATCTCCGCGCGGGTCGGAATCTGTCCGCACTCGTGGAACACAATCGGCATCCCTGCCGGGGCAAGCGCGGCACAGCGCCGGTATAAATCCCCCTGCGCGCCGCCCTTGTAGCTGTCGCCGCCGAGAATGTCCACCACGTCGTCCCCCGGATACCACGGGCGCAAATCCTCCGTCGCGTCAGAGAAGCCCAGCACCCAAATTAGATTCCGCAAACCGTGAACATGCGTGTAGCGGTCGTACATCAGCCGCCACAGGCGCACGAAATTCTCCGCGCTGCCGCGGCCCCACCAGAACCAGCCGCCGTCCATCTCGTGGAAAGGCCGCCAAAGAACGGGAACGCCATCTGACTGCAAGCGCTTGAGGTAGGGGACGGCGTGGTCAAGCCCATCCAGCAGACGGCGGTTCGCTTCCGTGCCGTCCACAAAAGCGAAAGCCCAGTCCAGCTCGCTTTCGCGGCATTCGGGGTAACCGGAGAAGAAATCCGCGCCCGTGTGCCAGCAGATGGTGGGAATGCCGCCGCGCGCCCACCAGTCCTTTGCGCGCTGCGTCACGCCCAGATAGTCGTTATCCATGAAATCCAGCCCTCGAATGGCAGGCTGACGACCGGTGACATCGGTCAGATAGCTGATTTCATGCTCAGTCGAGCGGCACCATTGGCTTTCCATCTGCCCGGTCAGGCACTTGCCGGAAAGCGATTGCAGGTATTCATAGACGCGCCGAGCGGCGGGCAGCGGATTTTCCGCGCAGAGGGGACGGAACATAATGCTTCTCCTTTGCTTTGCAGGAATCTGCTTGCAGTATAGCAGGAAATGCCCGCCTTTGCAACGGGTAGAAGGGAAAAAGGGAGGGGAAAAAGCATGGAAAATCAGGCGGCGGCAGTTGTCCAAGAAGAGGGTTTGTGCTATACTTATTATGGGTGTTTATTGGAATGCCCATGAACCAGCGGGCATCCCCGCTATGGGAGTTAATAAATGAAGCTGAAAAAATTGGAGCTGTATGGCTTCAAATCCTTTGCCCAGCGGACGGAAATCGTCTTTGATGAGGGCATAACGGGCATCGTCGGGCCGAATGGGTCGGGCAAGAGCAACATCGGCGACGCGGTGCGCTGGGTGCTGGGCGAGCAGAGCGCGAAAACCCTGCGCGGCGCGAGCATGTCCGACGTGATTTTCAACGGCACGCAGAAGCGCAAGCCGCTGTCGTACTGCGAAGTATCGCTGGTGTTTGACAACGATGACCATGCGCTGGCGATGGAAGCTGCCGAGGTTATGGTTACGCGCCGCGTCTACCGCAATGGCGAATCCGAATACTACTTAAACCGCACCGCCTGCCGCTTGAAGGACGTGGTTGACCTCTTCCGCGATACGGGCATCGGCAAAGAGGGATACTCTATCATTGGGCAGGGGCGCATTGACGAAATCCTCTCCCGCAAGAGCGAGGATCGCCGGCAGGTGTTCGAGGAAGCGGCGGGCATCGTCAAGTTCAAGGCGCGCAAGGAAGAAGCGGACAAGAAATTGCAGCGGACGCTGGAAAATCTGGAGCGCGTCGATGATATTCTGGATGAGCTGACGAAGCGCCTGAAGCCGCTGGAAGAACAGAGCCGCAACGCCCGCGTGTATCTGGAACTGTCCACCGAACTGAAGGATTTGGACTTGAACCTCTTCCTGATTCGCTCCGACCGGGCGCGGGCACGCTTGTCCGAACTGGAAAGCGAACTGCTGACCGTCCAGACGATTTTGGCGGACACGGAAAGCAACCTGACCGACAAGACCCGCCGCGACGAGACGCAGAACCGCATCGATCAGCTGGAGGAAGCCATCACGAAGGCGCGCACCGAACTGATGGAATGCGCCGAGCATGTGCACGAATCGCAGAAGAAAATCTCCGCCCTGCAAAGCCGCCGCGAGACGCGCAGCGAGAACCGCCAGCGCATCGTCCGCGAGCAGGAGGAAGCCCAGGAGCGGCTGGCGGAAATCGAGAAGGATCATGCACGGATTCAGGCGGACGTGGAGAAGCAGCACAGCCTGATTGCCGACGCGGAGCAAATCCTCCGGGCGACGCAGGAAGCCGCCGAAAAGGCGCAGGCGAAGGAAAAGGAAGCGGACGCCGCGCTGGAAGCGCAGAAAGCCGCTGTCATTGACCAAATGAACCGCCTGTCCGATGTGCGCAACGACAAGACGCGCCTGAACACGATGCAGGCGCAGATGGAAACGCGTTTGACGGAGATTGAAGAATCCAGCGGGGCACTGCAGGAGCAGGAAGCTGCCCTGCGGGAAGCCTTGACTGCCGTCGAAAAGCAGCTGGAAACAGAAAATCAGCATCAGCAGCAGTGTCAGGAGAAGCTGGCGCAGGCGCGGCAAGCGTCGGATGAGGCGGATGCCGCGTATGCCAATTTGCGCGCGGATGTCGATATGCAGGCGGCGGCGAGCCGTCATAACGTCCTGACCGAAATGACGCGCGACATGGAAGGCTACAACATGGCGGTTCGCCGCGCGATGACCTACGCCAAGCAGCGCGGCTTGACGGGCGTCAAGGGCGTACTGGCGCAGCTGATGACCGTTCCGCAGGCGTACGAAACGGCGATTGACATGGCGCTTGGCGCGGCACAGCAGAACATCGTCACTGACACGGAAGAGACGGCGAAGGAACTGATTAACTACCTGCGCCAGAATCGGCTGGGGCGCGCGACGTTCCTGCCGATGAGCGCCATCCGCGGCAAAACGCTCTATGGCAATGAGCGCAATGCGTTGAAGCTGCCGGGCTGCCTCGGCGTGGCGAGCGAACTGGTGCAGTGCGCGCCGGAATATCGCGGCATTGTGGAAAATCTGCTGGGGCGCACGGTGATTGCCGACAACCTCGACCACGGCATTCCGATTATGCGCGCGGGCAATCACGCGTTCCGCTTGGTGACGCTGGAAGGCGACGTGATGCACTCCGGCGGCTCGATGACGGGCGGTTCGGCGCAGTCGAAGGTGTCCAACCTGCTCAGCCGCGAGCGTGAACTGAAGGAATTGACCGCGAAGCTGCAAACCGGGCGTGCGGAACTGGACAAGTGCCGTCAGGAACTGACGCAGCGTCAGCAGATGGCGCAGGAGAAGCGGCAGAAGGTCAGCGACGCGGTGAACGCATTGCATCAGCAGGAGATTGCCGTCGCCCGCGAACAGGCGCGCCGCGAAAGCGTATCCGCCGACCTGAACACCCATTTACAGCGGATGCAGGAGACTGAGCAGGCGCGCGTGCAGCTGCATCAGTCGCTGGAGGACATTCACCAGCAGCTGGAGACCATTGAACATCAGCGCACGGGCGCGCAGGGCGACCAGAGCGCGATGGAGCAAAAGACCATTGAAATGCAGAATGCGCTGGTCAAGGCGCGCGCGGAAGCCAGCGCGGAAAACGACCGCCTGATGGTGCGCACGCTGCAATTGTCCGACCTGCGCCACGGCTTAAGCGACTTGGAGCGCGACGAAGCCCACGCGCAGCAGGATCAGGCGCAAATCCTCCGCGAACAGGAGCGCCGCGAACAGCTGCTGCACGAGATGGACGAACTGGACGCCATTGACGAGAACGACATGAAGCGCGAGGAAGCCGAATCCGCCCGCCGCCAGAAGGAGCAGCTGCGGCAGGAGAGCGCCGCGCAGGCCATCGAGCAGCGACGTTCACAGGCGCAAAGTGACCTGCGCGACATCCTCAGCGACATGGAGAACCTGCACGAAGCCTACAACCGCGACAGCGAGAAGCTGCACAAGACCGAGCTGGCGAAGGCGCGCATCGAGGGCGACCAGAAGAATCTGCAAAACCGCATCTGGGACACCTACAAGCTGACCTACGCCGGGGCAGAGGAGTTCCGCCGCACGCCTTTCGACGAGAAGGAAAGCGACTGCCGCGCCGCCGAGCTGCAAGGGCAGATTCGCGCGCTGGGAACGGTCAACGTCGGAGCGGTGGAGGAATACGCCGAAACCAAGGCGCGTGTGGACGACCTGACCGCCCAGCAGCAGGACTTGAAGCGCGCGGAAATGGACTTGCGCGAACTCATCGAGCGGCTGCTGATTCAAATGCGGTCGACGTTTGTGGAGAACTTCTCGAAGATGCAGGGGTACTTCGCCGAGACGTTCACGCGGCTGTTCGGCGGCGGTCACGCGGAACTGAAGTTGATGGATCCGGACGACCCGCTGAACTGCGGCATCGAGGTCAACGCCCAGCCGCCGGGAAAGAAATTGCAGCTCCTGTCGCTGCTCTCCGGCGGCGAACGCGCGCTGACGGCCATTGCGATTCTGTTCGCGATGCTGAAATTGAAGCCAACGCCGTTCTGCATTCTGGACGAGATTGAAGCCGCGCTGGATGACGCGAATATCGGGTATTACGCGGATTATTTGAAGGAATACTCGAAGGGTACGCAGTTTATCGTCGTGACGCACCGCAAGGGGACGATGGAGCGCTGCAACAGCCTGTTCGGGGTGGCGATGGAGGAACAGGGCGTGAGCCGGATGGTGTCGGTGTCGCTGCAGGACTATCAGGAGTAAGGGAAAACTGAAAGGGGTATCACGGCGGACAAATCCGCCTGATGAAAAAGGAGGCTTTTTGCATGAGTGAAAACGAAAACAATCAGTATCGACTGCTGTCGCCTTGGGCGTATGTGGGCTATGGCATCCTGTTCACGCTTCCGGTCATTGGCTGGATTCTCGCCATCGTCTTTGCGCTGAATGACGACAACCTGAATCGCCGCAACTTTGCGCGCGGTTACTGGTGCGGCGTGCTGGTGGTGGTCATCGTGGTGGTTATCCTGTCGATTGTCGGGATGGTGATGGGCGTGTCGATCATGGATGGGTTCAGCAGCTATCAGTATAACTACCGATATTGATGAGGAAATTATCAGAAGCGAGGCTGCCTGCCGAGTGCGGGCAGTCTTTTTTGCTGCCCGGATGGCGCAAGCAGCGGAATCCTCTTGTGAGGTTCCACAACAACTTGGGATGCTTTTGTTAGGAATGCCAAAATTATATTATTCAAAAAGAGAACGCTTGAGTTTTTTTGAGGGGAGGGTAGAATGAAAGTAAGGAATTACAAGGGAAGGAAATGACGTGAAAATTCAAAGAAAAGGGCTGAATCGGGCATTTATCGTGCTGGCGGTGGTGCTTCGGCTGCTGGGCTTGATTCATGGGGGGCTTCAGTGTTGACCGCTTCTACCTCGGCTACACGGCATTGGGCGTGTTGAAGCTGCTCACCGCGGGCGGCGTGGGCATTTGGGCGCTGATTGACTTCATCCGAATCGGCGTTGATTCGCTCCGCCCGGCGGATGGTTCGCCGTGGGTGGAGAAAACGCGCGACGAGAACATCCGCAGCATCGCTGCGAATATGCAGGCCATCGCCGAAAAGCTGGAGAAGCTGCAAGCGCAGAGCGTTCCGGCAGAAGCACCCAAGCCGGAAGCGGACGGCGAAAATCAGGAGACACACAAGGTGTCGCTGAAAAAATAACTTCCAATGGCAATAACCGCAGGGCTGTCAGGCGCAGGACGCTTGGCAGCCTTTTGCGTGGGGAAAAATCCGCTTGCAAACTGCGCGAAAAACCAGTACAATAGAATCGTATCCCTGAATATCAGCATGAACGAGGTGCTTTTGATGCCTTTGTGGAAACGAACGCTGGCGGCGCTCCTGCTGGCGGTGATGATGATACTGCCCTTCGCGTCGGCGGAGGATGCGGGGGAGGCCGTGCCGGATGACAGCGTGGAGTGGACGGAAGGCGCGGTGAACATCACGCGTGATTTGACCCTGAATGATGAGGGTGACGACGTGTCCGCCCTGCAAACCGCGCTGACGGATTTGTGCTATTACAGCGGCGACGTGACCGGGCGCTACGGCGAGGCAACGAAGACCGCTGTGGAGGACTTCCAGCGTGATTTTGCCCTTGCGGTGACGGGCGTGGCGGACAAAGCGACGCAGGAAGCCATCTATGCGGCGGAGTATCGCCCGCTGCGGCTGGGATGCGTGGGCGAGGACGTGCGGCAGGCGCAGATTCGCCTGATGGCGCTGGGCTACTACACGGGCAAGATTTCCGGGCGCTATCTGCCCGCGACGCAGGAAGCCATCCGCCTGTTCCAGACGGCGAACGCCCTGCCGATTACGGGCGAAGCGGATGTGCAGACGCTGGAACGCCTGTTCAGCGGTGATGCCATCAGCCGGGATTCGTCCGCCGCGGCGACGCCCACCCCTTCGCCCACGCCCGGAATGCACCTCTCGGATGAAACCACCACCCCGACGCCCGCGCCGACGGTGGCGTTCGTCAAGAAACTGCAATACAACAAGTCCAAGGGCGAAGAAGTCAAGCTCGTGCAGACCCGCCTGACGGAACTGGGGTACTATTCCGGCAACATCAGCGGCAATTTTCTGGGGCATACGCGCAACGCGGTGAAGGCATTCCAGCAGCAGAACGCGCTGAGCGTGGATGGCATCGTGGGCGAAAACACATGGAACGCGCTGTTCAACGACCCAGATGTGCGTGCCGCGACCGATGATCCGAAGCCTACGCCCGAACCGACGCCTGTGCCGTTTGCCATCACGGTGGACGTCAACAATCAGGTGACGACCGTCTACGGGCGCGACGAAAACGGCGATTACACCGTTGTTGTGCGGCAGATGCTCTGCTCCACCGGCACGCGCAAGAATCCGTCGGATATCGGCACATTCACACTCAACGGGCGTACGGCGCGCTGGTGCTACTTCCCGGAGTGGGGCAGCCACGCGCAGTACTGGACGCGCATCAACTCGTCCATTGCGTTTCATTCCGTCATTTACAACACGGTCAATACCATGGATTTATCGGTCAAGTCCTACAAGAACCTCGGCAAGCGCGCGTCGCACGGGTGCATTCGCCTGACCGTTGCGGATGCGAAGTGGATTTACAACAACTGCGGGGCAGGGACGGTCGTTACGATTCGCGCCGATATGCCCGCCGACCCGGAACTCCGCGCCGCGCTGAAGCTGCCCTCGCTGAATACGAAGAACATGCTGCCCTACGTCACGCCGCAGCCGACCGTCGAGCCGGATTACCGCGCCGGGACGATGCCGCCGCAGCCCTTCCGGACACTGAAAGTGAACAGCTCCGGCGAGGATGTGTACTGGATGCAGCGGAAGCTGACGGATCTTGGCTACTATTCGGGCAAATGCTCCGGCACATTCCTGGCAGGCACGCAGAACGCGGTGAAGGCGTTCCAGAAGGCGAACAGTTTGTCTGCAACGGGGACGGCGGATGTCAAGACGCTGAATCTGCTGTATGCGGAGGAACTGTCAGCGACGCCCACGCCGGAGGTCGCGGCGGATGACCGCACGCCGGAGCCGCTGCCAACGCCGGCGGCGGGACAGTGAGATTCAGCTTACCGCCAACACCACCCGCCGTCGCTGCACCCGTAACCCGTTCGCCCTTCTTCGCGCCGCATTCGCCGCCGCCCCCGCGTCCAGCTATTCCGTGCTGGTCGCCGGGCGCACCGTCGGCAGTTACGCCACGCCCGAAGAAGCGGAAACCGCCCTGCACCGTCTGCCCTATCCGCAGCAGCAGCGCGCCACCATTTGCGAAGCGGACGGCTTCTGTGTCGCCCGCTGAAAGGAGCATCCGCATGGAGAACCAAACCACCGCTGAAACCAAAGAAGCATTTGATTTCCGGAAGTATCAAAATGAATGGACTGAAAACAATATCCGTACATACCGAATGAAGGTGAACGTCCATAAGGACAATGACATTATGGCGTACCTTGATGGCATTCCAAACATCCAAGGCTACTTGAAGCAGCTCATCCGCGACGACATTGCACGCCACGCGCAGGAGGAAAAAGAGTAATGGAGAAGCACCCGTATTATATCCTTCGCCCGACGTATCGCCTGTTCACGCACGAGCGCGACTAATCCCCCGGCTGTCCGGCTTGTCTGGCAGCCTTTTTATACTAATTCGATTCCAAAACATGGGATCGAGCATAGCAGATTTTTCGTTCTGGCAAAGCTGAGTGAAGCGAGGCGTACTGGAGGTACGCGCGAGCGGAACGATGCAAAGTTAGGGCAGAAAAGATGCTGTGCGAATGCCATGGCTTAGATGAGAATTAGCATTAGTATAAAATAAGGAGCGCTCGTCAGCGGAAAGGCTGGCGAGCGCTCTTTTGAGTGCTGGAAGGGGGAATTGGGGTGTGCTATGCTCCCCGGCTTTGCGCAGAAATCGGCCGTTTTCTTGCTGTCGCGAATGCCGGGGGTGCTGGCCGTCATTTTGCGTACGGCTGACCGCAGTATGTGCAGCGTGGCGCGCTGCCGCGTCGGCCGCTGTTCTTCGCGCCGCAGCCGGGGCAGATCCACTGCACGAATGTGCCCTCCGGCGTGTACAGCGCAACCGTGCGCGTCACCGCGTTAATCTGCAGGTTTTGCAGGTATCCCGTGCCGATGAGCGATCTAAGCTGCTCAAGGGCTCTGCTGGAGGAGAGAACCGTGCCCAGCTGGTCAAAGGTCAGGCTTTCTTCGGTCAGCGGGAGCAGCGCGCCTGCGATACGGTGCGCGCAGGCTCTGCGGTATGCATGGCGAAGAATGCGAAAGACAGGCGTTATGAGCGCAGCGAATAGGAAAATACCCATCACGCCGGACAGCGTTTTCCCCTGCGAAAACATCGTTATCGTCGCGGAGACGGTCGCCGCCGCAAAAATGGCACAGACCAGCACAACGGGAATATCCGTTTTTTTCTTGGCAACAGCCTTTGCGCTCAAGTATGGATTGGTGATGTTTGTCATTGCGCGTCTACCGCCGCCTGACAGGCTTCAAATGCTTCGTAGGGATCGCCGCCGCTTAGTACCGCCACGATGCCGTCGCCGTAATCTTCCATATAGCTGTGCGGCATGGCGAACAGGTAGAACAGCTCGTTCTCACCGGGGAGAACGTCCTCCACCAGGTTGCAGGAGCGGCAGGAGATATAGAATTCGTCTCCATCCAGATCGAGGCGGAACTGTGCATAGTAGATCTCGTTGTTGACCAGCGTGGTGAACACGGCCATCTTTTCAAAGACCTCCCGGGTTCCGTGAATCGGCGCGTCCACGGACACGGACAGCATATCATCGTAGATATAAACGGTTATAAAGGCGTACTCCATCGAGTTATCGACGGAAAAGGGCACGGTGAAGGTATAGTCGTCATATTCATAGGGAAATTCATTTTCTTCCAGAAAATTCTTCACCAGACTGGCCATTTGATCCTCTTTGCTCATCGGAACAGAATCGGCGAAGGCCACGGAAAACATCAGCAGTGCGGTCAACAGGAAAACGATTATTTTCTTCATGGGGGAAGATCCTCCTCTTTTTGTTTGATCAATGAAAAAGAAATGACGGTCGCTCGTTCCGCGTAGCACAGCGCAGTACTTCATTCAGAAACGGCATTATTTTGCGGATTCTTCCGGCGCAAAATGGATCAGCATAGAGCCAAAATAGTCCATATCGCAGCCTTTTTCCGTGGGCACGATGTACAGCGCCTGTGTGTAATAGTCGATGACAATGCCGTCGACCTCACCCGCTTCCGTGGGCGCCTTGCCAAAGACCCATGTGAGACCGGGAATATCCGCGCCTGCTATGACCAATTTGACGGTGCCGTCCTCATGGAAGAGAAGGGAATACTCATAATTGCCCAGCTGCGCGGCGGTCATGTTGTAGCCGCTTACATCTGCGTCGGTCATGACGTACTTCTTTTCCAGCATAATCTCGGCGCCGACGGCGGGTTCGGGCGTGACTGCGGGATTGAATTCCGCAGTTGGTTCGGCGGGCGCTTCGGGGGCATCGCCGGTACGCTCGTACCACAGTGTGAGGTCGCTCATTTCAAGGCTGAGCGTTCCATCCTCGCGCAGCGTGACGGCAGCCTCGCCGTTCAGGATGGAGATGAGCAGCGTGAAATTGTCCATGCGGCAGGACAGACCGTCCAGCGTCGTACCATGCAGGGTCAGGTCGCAGGTAGTGCCGTAAATAACCAGCGTATCCCCCGCCATTTCAGCGGCTTCAGCGGGCAGTGTGATGCCGTCCGCTGTGACGCGCGCAAGCGTCCAGAAGCCCCTGAAATCGTCGATAATGGCGCTTTCGTTGATGCTTGGGACGGCCGCGCTTGAGGCTTCCGGCTTCTCGCGGCTGAACGCCATGGTCACGTCGTCCATGGAAACCGTGAGGAGCGCGTCCTGCAGCGTGAACGATATGCCGTCCGTCATGAGTACGCCGTCCTGCATGGCGCAATGGATGCTGTCCACGTCGCCGTTCGTGTTCATTTCAGCCGCACCGTCCGCGCCGAGGGTGAAGGTCACATCCAGCCCCATGTCGGCCAGCGGATAGGGTGTGCCCCCTATCTCCATGCGCACGCCGTACCACACGCCCAGATATTCATCGGGAATGCCAGCGTTCTGCGCAACAGGTTCGGGAATGGGGCTGGGTTCAGGCGCAACTTCGGGTTCAGCCGCGCCTAACGTGCCAGACTGCGCGGGCGCGGCGGTTTCAACGCTTGCATCCAGCTTCAGGGTGGGGAGCAGCGCAGGCAAATCGGGCAGCGCGGGCTGCGCGTGGGCGCATGGCTCGGTGATTACGGTAACTTCGCTGCGGTTTTCGCTCCAGCTCTGGCAATTCTGAGCGTGCCTGAGGTTTTCTTCGCTCATGCCTTCGGGCACGCGCACGGTCAGCTTGGGCGCGACGTTCATCATCAGTCCCATAGGGGATGCGGTCAAATCGCAGCCGTCGAAGCAGATTTCGGCAAGGTTCGGGCAGTTGACGATGCAGTTTTCGCCGAAGTCCTTCATCTTGCTGGTGAAGTGCAGGCTGGTCAGGTTCTTGCATTCGGCAAACGCACCGTATTCCACACGCTCCGCGTCGGCGACGAAGGAACTGAGACCGGCGAAGTTGAACGCCTGCTGGCCAATCCTTATGAGATGCTTGCCAAAGTACAGGTTGCCCAGCGGCCCAGCGCTGTCGAAGGCGTAATTGTCGATTTCGCGCACGCCGTTGACGAAGATTACGTTGTTTAGGCTCCGGCAGAGCATAAACTGATTGCCGCCGGTGCTCTCCAGGGGCGCGTAGCAGACGAAGGTCTCCAGCTGCTGGCAGTAGGCGAGCATCATGCCCGGCAGCTCTTTGATTGTTTCGGGCAGCACCAGCGTGCGCAGGCGCACCCATTCGGTACGGTCACTTGCCACGGAGGAATCTGTATAGTCATGGCACGCGTCAAAGGCGTTGTAGTTTTTGAAGCCTACCACGGTTACGCCGTTGATTTCGCGCGGCACGACCACATCCACGTCAGTTCCGATGTAGGCGGTGATCAGACCGGTAGCCGGATCAAACTCAAAGTTCTCGGCGGGAGTCGGCTCGAAGGGCATCTTTACGAATTTGCTTACTTCGCCCTCGCGCAGCATGGGGTCGTACCACGGGCGCTGGAGCGTCTCGCTCCACGCGGCAAGCTGCTCATCGGTCGCGTCGGCGGGCAGACGCAGATCGGCGCTCGTGCCCTCGACGGCGGAAAGCGGGAAGCTGCCGGCGGTGGGAATGACCAGCTGTTTCAGCTTTGTGTTTGCAAAGGCTCTCTCGCCCACGGAAGCGGCAGTGTTCAGCTGTACACGCTCCAGCGCGGAGCCTTCAAACGCGCCCGCGCCAATGGCGGTCACGTTCTGTATTTCGGCGCTTGTCAGCGCGGTGTTGGCAAACGCGCCCGCGCCGATGGCGGTCACGTTCTGCATTTCGGCACTTGTCAGCGCGGTATTGGCAAACGCGCTGTCGCCGATTTCGGTCACGCCCGCGCCCAGCGTGAGCACGGTCACGCCGCTGCCCTCGAACATATGCGCCGGAATTGCGCCGAATTCGATGGTCACGTCGCTCAAAGCGGGCAGATTTGCAAACACGCCTGCGGGGATGATTGCCGGATCGCACTGAATCACCAGCTTTTTCAGCCCTGTCAGGCCGTCGAGCGCGCCTTCGCCGATGGTGGTCAGCGAGTCGGGCAGGGTCAGGGCTTCCAGCTGCGTGCAGCCCGCGAACGCCCGCGCGCCGATGGTGGTCACGGAGTCGAACAGATCCACGTTCCGGAGGGAACTGTTCATGAAGGCCTCCGCGCCGATGGTGGTGAACACATCGTTGTGCGCGACGGAGAAGTACTCGATGGTCTGGCTGTCCTTAAACACGCCGTCGCCCAGGCCGACCACAGGCTCCTTCGAGACGGTGAGGTGGGGATGAATGCGCGCCTGAGAGCCGGTGTACTCGGTCAGCACGCAGTTTTCATAGGTATAGGAACCCTTTTCGGGCGACTGGGCGGTGGGATCCTGAGCGCGCCAGACGCGGCAGGGAAGCCCCAGCGCATCCACATAGGCCTGCCACTGCTCCATCTCCTGACGGCTGCCGTGGGCGTTCAGGTCGATGTCGTACAGATAATCGCAGCCCGCGAAGACGTTCTCGCCCAACGTGGGCGCGGTCGGGCTTTCCAGAACGATGTACTGGATGTTGTAGTCGCCCTTGAAGGCGTTGGAGCCGATGGACTCCAGCGTAGAGGGCAGATAGAGATCGGCGCCCATGTTGGGGCAGGATTCAAACGCGTTCTCGCCGATGGACTTGAGCCCCTCGGGCAGCTCCAGAGAGCCTTTGAGACCGGCGAAATAGAAGGCGTAATCGCCGATGCTCTCCACGCTCGTCAGCTCCAGCACGCTGCTCTTATAGGCGTTGTAGAAGGCGTTGCTGCCGATGCTCTTCAGCGTGGAGGGGAATTTCACGCGACCCAGCGTTTCGCAGTTGTAGAACGCGCTATCGCCGATGGTTTCCAGTCCCTCGGGCAGCTCCAAATACGCCAGATAGGTGTGGCGCGCGAACGCCTCGGGGCCGATGGCCTTCACCGGCGCGCCGCCGATGGTCTCGGGAATGGCGAGATAGGTGGCGTAGCCGTTGTAGGAGGTGATGGTGCCGGTGGAGGCGTCGAAGTCAAAATCTTCCTCGGCAAAGCCGTTGTTTTCCACGACCACGGCGTTTTTGCCGCTGGGCTGGACGCTCACCGTGCTGCCGGCGTTCTCAAAGGCCGCCGTGTAGGCCTCCAGCTGATCGTCCGGGACATAGGCCACCGCGTCCTCGGGAAGGATGGTGAAGCAGTCCATGTCGATCGCCGGGCACACGCCCTCGAAGGTGATCTTGCGCAGCGCGTCGCAGAATCTGAACGAGGTGTCGCCGATGTAGCGCACGCCCGCGGGAATAGTAACCTCGCTCAGCGCATTGCAGCTGAAGAAATTCATGCGGTTGATGACCACAAGGCTCTGGGGCAGCGTAATGCTGGCCAGCTTTTCGCACGAAGCGACGGCGTTGCTCCTGAGCTCAAGCACCGTCTCAGGCAGCGTCA
>OHGW01000705.1_pt1 | contig 14593 bp, 9 predicted proteins | sample 1567821 | NCBI WGS metagenome assembly OHGW01 (sample SAMEA3879572, study PRJEB24766) | human gut metagenome | biome: human-associated habitat; feature: feces | place: USA | collected 1985/1987 | reverse complement strand
GAACCTATGAGCTGCGACTAACTACACAATACTGCCACAGTTCGCAGACAATGCTAAAAACGCCGAGAACTGTCAGTCGATTTATCAATATCGGCGCATCCCAGGGGAGTGGTGATGACGATATTGTAGATGATCCAACGGCCTGATAGTAAACATACCGGCACATTTCATATCGTCCCGCATTGAGAAAATTCAATGCGGGACAATTTTGTATAATGTGTATACAGCATTGTCTACGGATCGTATACTACTCTATATACGTACCGTATACAGAGTTGCATGCGGTGCGTAGACAGAACGATCTGTTTCCCATATTCAGTTAGCCACCATTGCCTCTGTCGGAGTGACCCCATAAAGTGTACGGAAACATTTAGTGAAATAGGCGGGCGAAGTAAAACCGGTCATATAAGCTATCTCACTGATATTGTACTGCCGGGCTTTAAGCAAAAGCATTGCTTTATTGAGCCGGTAATTCCTCAGGTAATCGGTGGGGGAAACCCCGAACAGTGTTTTCATCTTCCGGTAAAGGTGCACCCTCGACAATCCCAAATGTTCACTCAGGTCTTCGATGCTGAAATCGGAGTTTTCATATTGCGTGTCGACAATACTCAGCAGCTTGTCCCTGAACAACTCGTCTACCTTCATCAGTTTGCATACCTCCACATTGTCCATCGTACCGGCCCGGAGATTCTTCATATAAGCTTCCTTCATCTTCTGCCGTTCCGAAATCATGTTGATGATACGTATTTTCAGGAAGTCGATGTTGAAAGGTTTGGGAATATACTCGTCTGCCCCCTCAGCAATGCCGTAGATGCGCTGGCTGTCTTCGGACAAGGCTGTCAGCAGTATGATGGGGATATGGCTGAAAGCAAGATCATTCTTCACCCGGTTAACCAACTGGAACCCATTCATACCGGGCATTAATACATCGCTCAGAATCAAGTGAAAAGCATCACCCTGTCCCAACAAGTCCAATGCTTCATTACCATTACCTGCCACTTCTACCTGAAAATTGGCGGACAGCTCTTTCCGTAAGCTATATCGTACATCGGGATCGTCTTCCACGACCAGGACGTGGTAATCATAGGTTTTAGAAAGCATTTCGTTGACCACCGTCGTATCCACCTCCATATCGTGATAACTGAGATTGAAGCGATCGGTCTCTTCCAGTATATACTCGTGTGTATAGTGGGTGATATCTTTATAAAGCCGGACGCTGAATAAAGTATACTCTCCGGGTTGACTCTCTGCACGGATTTCACCGTCATGCAGGTCGACATACTCTTTTGAAAGATTGAGTCCAATGCCAAAGCCTACTGTACCGAAAGTCTTATTACCGGTATAGAAGCGTTCAAACAGGTGTTCCATACTCTCTTTTGAAATTCCCCGCCCGTGATCCTCCACTTCCAGCAGGACAGTTTCCGCTTCACCGGTAATCCGGACAGAAATATCTCCCCCACTATCCGAATATTTAAAGGCATTCGAAATGATATTTACCAACACCTGCTCTATCTTATTGACATCTATGTAAATGTTCAGTTCGTCAATATTGGTAGAGAACCGGTAATGAATCTGCTTCTCTTCGGCAATACCGGTAAAGTAGTCGAAAACTTCCCTTACCATACCGATCAAATCTACCTGACGCAAAATCAATTTCATCTTATCGTTGTCGATTCTTCGGAAATCGAGTATCTGGTTGACAATCCTGTAGAGCCGGTCTACATTCCGTTTCATCAAAGCCACGTCTTCTTGAATAGAAGGATCAAGCTTGGAGTTCTTTATCAATTTATTGACCGGTCCAAGTATCAGTGTAAGAGGAGTACGGATTTCATGGGAGATATTGGTAAAAAATTGTAGTTTCTGGTTGGAGATATTCTCAATCTGGCTATTCTTGACAGCCAGTTCTTCTTTTTGAGCTTCTACAAGCTGATTTTTATCATGCAGTTCTTTATTCTTATTTTTAACCCGGAGGTTCATGTACATTACATATCCCAGCAAAGGGATAATGAGCAACATCAATGCCAAAATCAGGATAGTAGAGTTGCGCAGGAACTTGAAACGAGACAATAAATTATCTTCTTCCTGCTTCTGCCGGTTGATTCTTTTCTGGTAGTGGTTGAGTTGTTCGGACTGTGCCAAAATGGTCTTCGCATTCCCCCGATTGATAATGGCAGTGTTCAATACATAGTTTTTCTTCACCTTTTCTCCATTAATAATCTGCATGGCCACCTGAATGGAAATAGCACCTCCGGTAGGGTACTGGAACGAGGCTTCCAACTTCTCATCGGCTACGGCTTGCAATCCGGCACCGTCACCATATACCCCGTCGATACCTATAAACCGGATACGTTTGCCGGACACGGAATCACGCTTCATGATGACGTCTCGGGCAGCAAGCGCCATCACGTCGTTGTGGGCATAGACCAGATCGATGTCGGCAAAAGTAGCTAACCTGTTGACAGCGTCATAAGCACTGTTATAATGCCATTTTCCAAAAACCTGAGTCACCTGAAAATTCTTATCACTACGAAGATGATCGATAAATCCATCATGACGCTCCATAGCAGGCGACGAACCTTCCAGTCCCCATATCTCGAGTATTTTGGAGTTGGTGGGCAATTGTCCGTTAATGTATTCACCAATGGCAGAACCAATGTTGTAATTATTGGCACCGATAGAGACCGTATATTCATCCGATTGTATCTTACGGTCGTGAATAATGGTAGGAATACCTTTCCGATAAGCTTCTACAGCCACATCGGTAATGGGAACAGCCTCGTTAGGCGAAATGATGAGTACATCCACGTTCTGGGAAATCAATTTCCGAATCTGAGATACCTGTCTGCTGCTGTTGTCCATAGCATTATATACCACCAACTCTACGTTGCGGTAATTGGAGGCCTCAATCTGCATTTCGAGCAATACGGCTTCGCGCCAGGAATCGGAGGTACACTGAGAAAAACCAATGACGTACTTTTTGTCTCCTTCCTCTTTGGGTTGGCAAGAGGACAAGAATATAGATAAACCTGCAAAAAGCAGAAAGGCCAGTCGGAATAGATTTGTGTTTTTCATGTTGCATTTTCCTTAATAATACATATATAAGACGTCCTGAAGCAAAGAAACAGGACGCCTTTTCCGGAAAAAATGAACGACAAGGTGTATCGGGACTCTGTGCCACTCTGTGGTGAACGATGACACGCCTCTGCCTACATCTTCCCCTTTCTATCCATCGACTTTACCAGATAGACTTTACCGAGAACACTTCCAGGTTCTTAACTTCTATGTTGTTACCCCAGAAATGGAGCCCTTCACGATTGCCCTCACGCGGACTGCGCTTCATCGAATACGAATAGGCTCCCCCGTCAATAAAGACTTCGATGGAAGTGCGATCAATGTAGATGTCGGCTGTCAATTCCATGCTGGTGCGGTCGTCAGGTGAGTAGAACACTCCATTGATCAGGTTGGAGTTCATATCATAGTCCACCAGAGGCTGACCGTAAAGATTCAGTCCGGCACTGGTAGCATGTGACAGTTTGATAGTTGTTCTGATCCGCAAACAATCCTTACCGGAGAACGCCTGTAAGCGTTGATTGGCTGCATCAGAGCTAAGTGAAGTCCAGTTTCCTACAGGCTGGAACAGTTGCTCGGTCTCTCTGACAGGCACACTAAACAGACGAACTCCCTTTGAGGTAGTGCGGAGTGTCAGTTCGTTGGGCAGCAACATCATTCCATTGAACGGCATACCGTCATGTGAGATTCGTCCCCATCCTATTTGTATGCGACGTCCGTCACTGGCAGGTATGTTACTATAAGTCTGGGCAGCATACATGCTTCCGGTATAATAATAGTATTTGCCGGCTTCCGGGGTAAACGTCTGTCCATCGAATGAGCCCAGCATATAGGTACCGGAAGCTCCGTACATCACCCATTTAGTGTGATTCTTATCGCCATCTACCGGTAATTCAAACAATTCCGGGCATTCCCAGAATCCGGTTACATGACTCTTATATTCCCAATTCTTCAGGTCGGCAGAATTATAAATCGAGTGTCCGTCCCGTTCATTAAGTACCATCACCCAATGTTTGCCGGGAGCATACCAGAAGACCTTCGGGTCGCGTGTATCCTTACTGTTCCATTTCGCTTTCGAGTCTATCACCGGGTTACCTTCATACTTGGTAAACGTACGTCCTTTATCGAGACTGTAAGCGATACACTGCCGCTGTTTCTCCGGATTATCCACTGTATAGGCAGCTACCAATGCCGGTTCGTTTTTCTTATTGAATCCGGCGGTATTATCATAATCGATCACGGCCGAACCGGAAAAAATAGTTCCCAGCTCATCGGGATGCAGAGCATCCGGCAGTTCCTCCCAATGTACCAGATCACGGCTCACGGCATGTCCCCAATGCATATTTTCCCATTCCCGTTCATAAGGGTTGTGCTGATAGAAAAGATGGTATTCACCTTCGTAAAAAACCAGTCCGTTAGGGTCGTTGATCCATCCCCGGCGAGTGGTGAAATGAAATTGCGGACGGTTCTTTTCTGCATACAAGCTATCTTGCCCCGCAATCACATCGTCCTGATAGATTTTCTCCAATCCGGCAGACTCCCCTTCATAGCTGATGCGAAGTGTCTTTCCTTTCCAGGAAGAGACATCGCAGAATACCCAGTAGTCGGGTTTCTCGTCAGCCAGACGGATTACGAAGTTACGTTCCGGAGTACCTTTTACCTCGAATGTCATTTTCTTCCGGTCCACTTGGTGGGAAACAGGAAGATTGATATACTTCTTCGTTATCTTCAGCGTAACGTCGCCGGCAAATGAAGCAAACAGGTTACCGGCAAGCAGCGTTGCGGTAAAAAATAATTTTGTAGTCAAATGCATAGTTTTATTTTGTTAGTTAATAATGGAAAACCTGAGTGCAAGTTTACGGATTTTTTCAGGGATATGCTATCACTCAGCGTACAAAACGTATCACGCAAGTTACTTCAAGGGGGGACTTTACGGTAACATGGATGTAACGAGTTTGTCACTCAGCGTTCAAACGATCGTAAAGGGCACGAAATCTTACTCCTCTATTTTTGCATCAAATTATTAACGCATACTAAAAAACATGAAACGAGTTCTGAAGCTAGTATCATCCATTCTTTTATTATCAGTCATGGGCGGTCATCTCTACGCCGACGAAAAAGCAAACGTAGTAAAACAAGGTACGATCCGGGGACGTATCATCGACACTTCCAAACAAACACTACCGGGTGCCTCGATCTACATCGAGAACCTGAAGACAGGAGTTATCAGTGACGTAAACGGTTTCTATACCTTCGCCAACCTCAACCCGGGGACTTATACGGTAAAAGTAACTTATGTGGGATATGCCCCCGTAGAAATGAAAATAACCATTCCCGAAGGCAAGACACTCGAAAGAGATGTCATACTGAACGAAGGAGTCGTGCCATCAACTCACAGAAAAACAACATGGGGATTACGAATGTAGTCTCTGCCGACCAGGTAGGCAAGTTTCCGGATTCAAACATCGGAGATGCACTGAAACGTATTTCGGGTATCAATGTACAGTATGATCAGGGTGAAGCCCGTTTCGGACAGGTACGCGGTACATCGGCGGACCTCAGTTCGGTCACCATCAACGGCAACCGCATTCCTTCGGCCGAAGGGGATACACGCAACGTACAACTTGACCTGATTCCGGCCGATATGATTCAGACCATCGAAGTCAGTAAAGTGGTAACTTCGGATATGGATGCCGATGCCATCGGCGGATCTATCAATCTGGTCACCAAGAATTCACCCTATAAACGGACGCTGACAGCTACTGCCGGTTCGGGCTACAACTGGATCAGCGAGAAAGCACAGTTGAATCTGGGACTGACTTATGGCGACCGTTTCTTTAACGACAAACTGGGGGTCATGTTATCGGCTTCCTATCAGAATGCCCCATCGGGTTCCTACGATACCGAGTTTCTTTGGGAGAAAGACGACAAAGGAAACGTATATATCAACGACTACCAAATACGCCAGTACTATGTAACCCGTGAACGCCAAAGCTATTCGGCAGCCTTGGACTGGGATATCAGCGAAAACCACAAATTGATGTTTAAAGGAATTTTCAATAACCGGAACGACTGGGAGAACCGATACCGCACTACTCTGAAAGATATGGATGAAGAGGGAAAAGCAACTGTACGCGTACAGACTAAAGCCGGTACGCCGGACAATCGCAACGCCCGCCTGGAACGCCAACGCACGATGGACTTCACATTGGGAGGCGAGCATCTGTTCGGACCGGTGTCTATGGATTGGAATGCCAGTTACGCCAAAGCAACAGAGGAGCGTCCGAACGAACGTTACATTGATTTCCAACTGAAGAAACAGCAATTCGACATGGACCTGAGCAACGAACGCGAACCGCTGGCTACACCAAAGTCCGGTTCTACAATGACACTGAACAAAGATTTCGGCCTGAAGGAACTCACCGAACAACAGGAAGACATCAAGGAAAAAGACCTGAAATTCTCCATGAACTTCAAACTCCCCTTCCGGAACGGAAACAAATTGAAATTCGGTGCCAAGGTGGTACGCAAAACCAAAGATAAAGAGGTAGACTTTTATGAATATACTCCGAAAGATGAAGAGGCATTCATGGCCAACAGCCTGCAGAACACGGTAGATCAAACCAACAAAAACTTCATGCCGGACCATAAATATCAGGCAGGCATTTACGCCGACAAACAATATGTAGGTTCACTGGACCTGAACAATCCCTCCCTCTTTGACAAAGAACAGGTGCAGGAAGAGTTAGCCGGTAACTTCGAAGCACGTGAAACCGTAAGTTCGGGCTACATCCGTTTCGACCAGAAGCTCACGGACAACGTAGAACTGATGACCGGGCTCCGCATCGAAAACACCAGCCTCAGCTATACCGGACGCACGTATGATGACGAAACAGACCAAACCTCGAAGACTGCCCGAGAAACGAACAGTTACATCAACTTCCTCCCGTCACTCCTCATGAAATGGAACGTAAACGAAGATTTCAAAGTACGCGGTTCGTTTACTCAGACATTGTCACGTCCGAAGTATTCTGCCCTGGTACCCAGTGTCAACATCAAACGTTCGGATAACGAAGTGACAGTGGGTAATCCCGGCCTGAAACCTACTCTTTCTTATAACTTCGACCTGAGTGCGGATTATTATTTCAAAAGTATCGGTCTGGTCAGCGCAGGAGTATTCTATAAGAAAATAGACGATTTCATTGTCAACCAAGTGTCTACAAACTACGAATACAACGGCAACCTATACAACCGCTTTATCCAGCCCAAGAATGCGGGTAATGCCAATCTGATAGGTATGGAACTCTCTTACCAGCGTGATTTCGGATTTATCGCTCCTGCCCTGAAATGTATCGGTTTTTATGGCACTTACACCTTCACTCACTCCCGTGTGGAAGACTTCAACTTCGAAGGACGCGAAAATGAAAAGGATCTGAGCCTGCCGGGTTCTCCGAAGCATACAGCCAATGCATCGCTCTATTTTGAGAAAAATGGACTGAACCTCCGCCTGAGCTACAACTTTGCATCGGCCTTCATCGATGAAATGGGTGAAGACACCTTTCACGACCGCTATTACGACCGCGTGAACTATCTGGACGTAAACGCCAGTTACACTTTTGCGAAACACTACACCCTCTATGCCGAAGCAAACAACCTGCTGAACCAACCCCTCCGCTATTATCAGGGGACTCAGGACCGCACCATGCAGGCTGAATACTACGGTGTAAAGATTAATGCCGGATTTAAGATCAACTTTTAACCGGCTATCAGAGGAAGTTGAACCGTCTTCTCGCATCACTGACGAAAAAACGTATTCAATTCATCAATAATCAATATAAAAATTCATATTTATGAAATTAAAAAACTTACTGATACTACTGTTTATCTCCATTGTCGCAACCGCTTCGGCCCAGCTCAAGGATTACTCTATGTTTGACAAGAAGTTTAACTTCTACATTGCTAACGACCTGGGACGTAACGGCTACTACGATCAAAAGCCGATTGCCGAATTAATGGGAACTATGGGTGAGGAAATAGGACCGGAATTTGTGCTGGCTGCCGGAGATGTCCATCATTTCGAAGGAGTACGCAGCGTGAACGACCCGCTCTGGATGACCAACTTTGAACTGATTTACAGTCACCCGGAACTCATGATCGACTGGTATCCCGTACTGGGAAACCACGAATATCGGGGCAACACACAAGCTGTACTGGACTACAGCGGAGTGAGCCGCCGCTGGACCATGCCTGCCCGTTACTACACCAAGACATTCGAAGAAAAAGGAGCCACCGTCCGCATCGTCTGGATAGATACTGCTCCTCTGATCGATAAATACCGTAACGAAAGCGCAACCTATCCCGATGCATGTCATCAGGATATGAACGGACAGTTGGCCTGGCTGGACTCGGTGCTGACTGTTGCCAAAGAAGACTGGGTGATCGTTGCCGGGCATCATCCGATCTATGCCGAAACCCCGAAAGACCAGAGCGAACGCAGCGACTTACAGAGCCGCCTCGATCCTATTCTGAGAAAGCATAAAGTAGATATGTACATTTGCGGACATATCCACAACTTCCAACACATCCGCGTACCGGGAAGCGACATCGACTATATCGTAAACTCTGCCGGATCACTGGCACGCAAGGTGAAACCGATTGAGGGAACTCAGTTCTGCAGCCCCGAACCTGGCTTCTCAGTCTGCTCCATTGATAAAAAGGAACTGAACCTGCGGATGATCGATAAAAAAGGGAATATACTTTATACGGTAACCCGGAAAAAATAAATCACTCTCTTGAAAAATGCACAATTTTGAAAGAGCCGGCTTCTTCGTGACGAAAGAGCCGGCTCTGTTTATTATTTATCAGTCTTGGGCCTCAAATCATCTTTGGGAATCGTAGACTCATTGCCGTCACGCATAGCCATATAGTGAGGCGACATGATTTCGATGCCCGCTTCATTAAAGCGATCCTGAATATTCTGATGCAGGTCCGAATATATCTGAGCCAATTTATCCGCCTCACGGATATAAGCATTGATTTGATAAACCGGATACCAGTCACTCAACGAAGTTTCAAGCACAAAAGGACGCTGATCGTCAATCACCCCGGGAGTATTCAAGGCAGCCTCTATCAATAGCTGATGAACCTGACGCCAGGGAACATCATATCCGATGGTCACTTCCGAGTGAATAATCAGACCGTATTCGCGGGCCGAAGCGCTATAGTTCACTGTATGGGATGACATGATAAACGAGTTCGGAATGGTTACCACCTCATTCTTCGGTGTCTTGATCCGGGTCACCAAAGGCGTTTTCTCGATTACATTCCCGGTAGTATCATTCAGCTGGATCCGGTCGCCCAGTTTAAAAGGACGCATATAAGTAATGACCAGCCCCGCAATCACATTACCGATTACCGTGCTGGATCCTAAAGAAATGATCAGACCGACAAAAACAGATATCCCCTGGAATACTCCATTCTTAGCCCCCGGCAAATAAGGATAGATCATCGCAATCATAAAAGCATAAAGCAGAAAACGGATGATATGATAAGTAGGCATTGCCCAGTCGGGATAGAAGCCACCGAACTTGAGCCGCCCCGCCTCTACCTCACGGGACAAGTAGTGAACCAAGCGCACCAGATACTTAACGGCAAAACAGATGATAAGAATGGCAAACAAATTGGGAATATAATCGACTATACCTACCAGTATGTTCTTGATCGGGTTCCAGATATACGAAAATATCTGATAGGCCAGCCCCTTGGTCTGTGGGAAGATAGCGAACAAAAGGGGAACGGTAATCAACAATTGGAGAAGCATGATTACGTAGCGCAGCAAATTGGAAAGGAAGATCAACAGGTTGACCTGCCGCTGCGTATCCAATAACTCGTAATTCTGAATGGAGATCGGCTTCAGCCTGGTATCCTTCAGCTTTTGGATACGTACCTTCAGTTTACGGAACAGCCAGCCTGTAAGCCAAAACAACAGATACTGCCCTGCCAATACCAGGACAAAATACAGAATACGCTTACCCAGTTGCCACAAACTATGCTCCTCCTTCAACTCTTTCAGTTTCTGTACTACAATCTTCCGCTTATCCGTTGCCAACTGCTCGCGCGAACGTCCTTCCCATAGTCCGTCCTGGTCGGTAAACGAAGCAATGACTTTATTGCCGTACATCAGATCGGTTACGATATCGCTGCTCTCGATATAGACAGAATCGGGATGCAGGGTAAACCGTTTACCCAACTGCATGATGGCCGCATCGATCATTTCGGCCCGCTGCAAAGGGGTATATCCCCCACGCTTGGTATACAAATAAAACAATGTATCGCCTTCGACCACTACCGGTACTCCCGGCGTAAACTGGCGAAGTGAGTCGATACGTGCCCTTTGCTGAGCTAATTTCACAGAGTCGGCAGCAAAAGCTTTCAGCCTCATCTGCTCCATTTCCATACGCATATTGGCTTCGCTCAGACGCGCCTCCTCCAGCTCTTTCTTCATATCTGCCATCCGTACGGAATCCGAATCGTTCCGAACTGCGGTCCGGGTAGCCACACTATCACCCGTCAATATCTCACGAACCGCCTTTCCCAACTGTGCGCACATATTGTTGGTCACCAACAGAAACAACAAAAGGCCGAATAATCTGTTCTTTTTCATATCAAAAACTCATAAAGTAATTGTCACCGGAATGGATAAACGTGCCAAACATACAGATTGTTTTTGACATAGCATAGATCGAAATCATTATATTTGCACCCGAATCCGTAATTTAAAGGTATAGACATGGATATATTACTGCTTATTGGAGGATTACTCCTCATTTTGATAGGTGCCAACTGCCTGACAGATGGTGCTGCGTCCGTAGCCAAGCGATTCCGTATTCCTTCCATCGTAATCGGCCTGACTATCGTAGCTTTCGGAACTTCCGCCCCGGAACTGACCGTTAGCGTATCGTCCGCCCTGAAAGGTAGCGCGGACATCGCCGTAGGTAACGTAGTGGGAAGTAATATCTTCAATACATTGATGATCGTCGGGTGCACCGCTCTATTTGCTCCTATCGTAATTACCCGGAATACTTTGCGGAAAGAGATTCCGCTATGCATTCTCTCCTCCATCGTCCTGCTGATATGCGCCAATGACGTTTTTCTGAATAAAGCTTCCAGCAACATACTAAGTATCTCGGACGGACTGATTCTGCTCTGTTTCTTCACCATCTTCCTGGGCTACACATTTGCCATAGCCTCACCCACAAACAATACTCAACCGGAAGAGGAAATCAAAAGCCTCCCGATGTGGAAATCCGTACTTTTCATTCTGGGCGGATTGGCCGGACTTATTTTCGGGGGACAATGGTTTGTAGAGGGAGCAAGCAACATCGCACGGCACCTTGGCGTCAGCGAATCTGTTATCGGACTCACACTGGTAGCCGGAGGTACCTCCCTACCGGAACTTGCTACATCGATAGTGGCTGCCTTGAAAAAGAATCCGGAAATAGCCATCGGTAATGTGATCGGCAGTAATCTGTTCAACATCTTCTTTGTATTGGGATGCAGTGCTTCCATCACTCCCTTGCGGCTGACAGGCATCAATAACTTCGACCTTTTCACCTTGGTCGGTTCGGGCATTCTGCTCTGGTTTTTCGGATTATTTTTTGCCAAACGCACCATCACACGGATCGAAGGAAGTATTCTGGTGTTATGCTATATAGCCTACACCACCTATCTGATCTATCAGATTTGATAACATCGAGACACATAGTTTTTAGTTTTCGTACGTGGTAATTTAAAGATTATCACGTATCTTTGCCCCCTCATCATAAATACAAGCTATGGCCATTACAATTAAAAAGGTATCGACAAAAAGAGAACTTAAAAAATTCATTCGTTTTAATTACGAATTATACAAAGAGAATCCTTATTCCGTACCTGACCTCTACGACGACATGCTGAATACATTCAATAAGAAGAAAAATGCGGCATTCGAGTTCTGTGAGGCCGAGTACTTTCTGGCTTATAAAGACGGAAAAATCGTAGGGCGCATCGCAGGTATTATCAATCACCGTGCCAACGCCACCTGGAACAAAAAAGATGTCCGTTTCGGTTGGATCGACTTCATCGACGACCTTGAAGTATCTTCCAGACTTCTGCAAACCGTAGAAGAATGGGGTAAATCCAAAGGGATGGAGAACATTCAGGGACCTCTTGGATTTACCGACTTCGACGCAGAAGGTATGCTGATCGAAGGATTCGACCAACTCAGCACCATGGCAACCATCTACAATCATCCCTACTATCCGCAACACATGGAGAAACTGGGATTTGAGAAAGATGCCGACTGGGTGGAATACAAAATTTATATTCCTGACGCCATCCCTGAGAAGCACCAGCGCATATCCGATCTTATTCAGCGTAAATATAACCTCAAGATAAAGAAATATACCTCATCCAGAAAGATTGCAGCCGATTACGGACAAGCCATCTTTGAGTTGATGAACGAAGCTTATAGTCCGCTGTACGGATACTCTCCGCTTTCGCAACGGCAAATTGACCAATATGTTAAAATGTACCTTCCGATTGTCGACTTGCGAATGGTAACCCTGATCACAGATGCGGAAGACAAGTTAATTGCCGTAGGCATTTCAATGCCTTCACTTTCGGAAGCGTTACAGAAATCGCATGGACGCCTTTTGCCCCTCGGATGGTATTATCTGCTAAAGGCATTGTTCATGAAACGACGCGCCAAAATGCTTGACCTGCTGCTTGTAGCCGTGAAACCGGAGTACCAAAACAAAGGTGTTAACGCTTTGTTATTTTCCGATTTAATTCCGGTTTATCAAAAATTAGGTTTTATCTTTGCAGAAAGCAACCCCGAACTGGAAATGAACGGAAAGGTTCAGGCACAATGGGAATACTTTAAAACCGAACAACATAAACGTCGTCGTGCGTTTACTAAGAAGATAGACTAAAAACAATGGAAGAGAACGAACTGATACCTGTAGACAACAACCCTGTAGAATATACAGACGACAACATCCGCCACCTGAGCGACATGGAACATGTGCGCACCCGTCCGGGTATGTACATCGGTAAGCTGGGCGACGGTTCGCATCCCGAAGACGGAATATATGTCCTTCTGAAAGAAGTTATTGACAACAGTATCGACGAGTTCAAAATGCAATCCGGCAAGAAGATCGAAATCAGAGTGGAAGAGAATCTTCGTGTCAGTGTACGCGACTACGGCCGCGGTATCCCACAGGGAAAACTAATAGAGGCAGTCAGTGTGCTGAACACCGGTGGTAAGTATGACAGCAAGGCTTTCAAGAAAAGTGTCGGACTGAACGGTGTCGGCGTGAAAGCTGTCAATGCTTTGAGCTCAAACTTTGAAGTACGTAGTTACCGGGATGGTAAAGTGCGTTGCGCCACCTTTACCAAAGGAGAGTTGGTGACAGACCACACAGAAGATACGGAAGAAGAAAACGGTACTTACATCTTCTTCGAACCGGATGAAACTTTATTCCTGAATTATAGTTTCCGTCCCGAATTTATCGAGACGATGCTGCGCAATTACACATACCTGAACACCGGGCTGGCAATTATCTATAATGGCCAACGGATCCTTTCGCGCAATGGCCTGGTAGATTTGCTGAATGATAACATGACAGCTACCGGCCTCTACCCCATCGTACATCTGAAGGGCGAAGATATCGAGATAGCCTTTACCCATACCGGACAGTACGGAGAGGAGTACTACTCATTTGTAAACGGTCAGCATACCACTCAGGGAGGTACCCATCAAAGTGCTTTCAAAGAACACATCGCCCGCACCATCAAAGAGTTCTATAACAAGAATCAAGACTATACTGACATCCGTAACGGACTGGTAGCCGCCATTGCTGTCAACGTGGAAGAACCTATGTTTGAAAGCCAGACCAAAATCAAACTCGGCTCTACCAATATGTCGCCGGGAGGCATCACAGTAAATAAGTTCGTGGGTGACTTCATAAAACAGGAGGTAGACAATTTCCTCCACAAACATGCCGATATAGCCGAAATCATGTTGCAAAAGATACAGGATTCGGAAAAAGAACGCAAAGCCATTGCCGGAGTGACCAAACTGGCACGTGAACGCGCCAAGAAAGCCAACCTGCACAACCGGAAGCTGCGTGATTGCCGCGTCCACCTGAACGATGTGAAAGGCAAAGGACTGGAAGAGGAATCGTGCATCTTCATCACCGAGGGTGACTCGGCAAGCGGCTCTATCACCAAAAGCCGGGATGTGAACACACAAGCCGTATTCAGCCTCCGCGGTAAGCCTCTCAACTCTTTCGGCCTGACCAAAAAAGTAGTTTACGAGAACGAAGAATTCAATCTGCTGCAAGCTGCATTGAATATAGAAGACGGTATCGAAGGCTTACGCTACAACAAAGTGATCGTAGCTACCGATGCCGATGTGGATGGTATGCACATCCGCTTGTTACTGATTACTTTCTTCCTTCAGTTCTTCCCCGATCTGATAAAG
>OHGW01000690.1_pt1 | contig 14776 bp, 15 predicted proteins | sample 1567821 | NCBI WGS metagenome assembly OHGW01 (sample SAMEA3879572, study PRJEB24766) | human gut metagenome | biome: human-associated habitat; feature: feces | place: USA | collected 1985/1987 | reverse complement strand
TTGCCAAGCAGACGGACGATCTCGTTATAGCTACGCTCCATACCGTCCTTTGGGCCGGTGGAACGGTCGTTATAAAAAGGGGCGGCATAGATCGATTCCACATTCAGGCGTTCTGGGGAAAGTAAACTATAGGCCAAAGCAAACTGATCGTCCACTTCGTTGTAGGTATCGGTATCCAACACCATGTCCAATTTTCCTTTTGGAAGAGAAAGTCGGCGGATCATTTCATCTTCCGGTATTTTTTCCCAGGATCGATTTTCCTTTGTAAACCACATATTTAAGGCCTCCTAAATTAGAGTAATGGAAGTGCTGTGATTATAAAAAGAATTATGATTGGGTGTCAATAAAATAAGTGTGACACTTTTTGTGCGGAAAAAGCACGGATAGTACAAACGACAGTCTCACTTTTTTCATTGCCTAAAAGGTTTTTTCGGAAGATAATGGAGCTGAAATGAGAGAGAAAGAAAAGGAGGTGCCTGCGCGACAAGGACATCCGAAAAGGAAAGATACTATCCAGAGTCGCCGCTTTTTTATCTGTACGCCAAAGCCGGCATGGCGGGCAGAAAGAAAGCGGAGACGGAGATCTGGTAGTAAATAGAGAAGGGAGAAAGAATAGAATGAAAAAAATCCTTGCATTTTTACTCATGGCAATGATGCTGTTTTCCACTTGCGCGTTCGCAGAGGGGCAGGACACCTTCAACTCTGTGGATAAGGACATCAGCGGTGAGCTGACGCTGTATCTGTATTATGCAGACTCTGCGATCGCGACCATTGACGAGACCGTGCGCCGCATGAATGAAAAATACCCGAACCTTAAATTCAACATCGAACATCGGGCGGATTCCGATGGCACGGCGCTGAAAACCTGGGCGGCGGTAGGTGAGCTCCCGGATATTTTTGAGATCCCCTCCATGGATACCTACAACACGCTGCGGAAAAACGGCGATCTGTATGCCCTTGACGATGCGGTCAAAGCAACGAAGTATTATGACCTCTATATCAACGGCCATGAACTCTACGAAGTTGCCCACACTGATCCGGACGATGGAAAGCAGTATACCTACGGCAACGACCCCACGCAGGTGCTCACTGTTTTTTACAATGTATCCGTGCTGAAGGAACTGGGCCTGAGCGAGCCTAAAAATTATGAGGACTTTAAGCACTGTATCACGGTCCTGAAGGACGCCGGCAAGATCCCCGTCGCGTTGTTCGGGGCGGAGCAGTGGCCCGCGATGGCGATGTACGATCTGGCCTGCGTGGCGGAGGGCGCTTATGAAGCGAGCAATGCCGTGAACGACGGGAAGGTGAAGTACGGCGACGATGAAGCCTATTTCAAGGCTGCGAAAAAGCTGGCCGAGCTCGTGGAAATGGGCGCCTTTGGGACCGGTGCCCTCTCCACGAACGCCTCTCAGGCTTTCGAACTGCTGACCAGCGGTCAGGCCGGATTCCTGGTGAACGGTTCCTGGCACTGGGGAACGGTGGAAGAAGAAGGTAATGGGGACAAGGTCGGTTGGTGCCACTACAACGTCTTTGCAGACGCGGATAAAGCGGAAGAAACGAAGACCCATTGCGTGGGCGGCACGATCAAGCTGAACAATCTGTCCGTCAGCAGCCATCCCGCCAGCGGCCTAGACCCGGAAACCGTGGCCCGGCTTGGCATGGAATTCAGCTATATCGGCGCCTGCGTGGGCGGCGAAAAAGGCTACCGCACGATGGCGATCGGCGATTATCACCTCAAGGGAAGCGCCGGTTATATCGACTTTGATAAGACTTACGCAACGTTTACCACGTTTACGACGCTGCCTCAGGATATGTCCGACGGCCAGCTGGTGGCTGCGCTTGGAAATGCCATTGAAATGATCATTTCCGGCAATTCCACCGCTGAGGACTTCATGGCGGAAATGGCCGACAGCGGCTATTGATCCCATGGCTTTCCCTGTTACGGAGCCGGAACCGTTCCGGCTCCGTAATCTTAGGAAAAACGGCTATTGAGAGTGAAACACACAGCGCTAAAACGGACAGGAGAAAAATGCATGAGTCCCATTTATAAAACGAGGAAAAGCAAAATATGGATCGCTTTTTTTTTGGCCCCTACCGTCCTAATTTTTGTGGCGATCGTCATTATTCCTTTATTTCAGTCCTTTTATTATAGTTTTTTTGAATGGAATGGGATCTCGACCGTGGCCTTCCGTGGGTTGGAAAATTATAAACGGCTTCTGAAAGCCCGGGGAATGGCCGTCTCCATGAAAAACAGCGTTTTATATTCTCTGGAATTGACAGCCTACCAAGTCGGACTTGGAACGCTGTTTGCTTTTATCTTTTCTAGTGTGAAGATCCACGGAAAAACGCTTTTTCGGAATATTTACTTTATTCCGGTCCTGCTGTCGGCGTCGGTCGTGTCGCAGCTTTGGATATGGATCTATCACGGGGATTACGGCCTTATCAATAAGCTGGCGGAGGCGCTTGGGTCCAGCTGGCGGCAGCAATGGCTGACCAAAAAAGGCAGCGCCTTAACGGCGGTGGTACTGGCGGAAAGCTGGAAGGGCATGGGCTACCATATGCTGATCATTTATGCCGCCATGAAAAATATTCCGAAAGACTATTTGGAAGCGTCCTATATGGACGGTACCTCCCCGGCGCGTCAGTTTTTTTCGATCATACTGCCATTGGCGGCGCCGACGATCCGGATGTCCGCGGTCATGTGCCTGACCTTTGGCTTCCGTGCCTTTGAAATGACGTACCTGATGACCGGCGGAGGCCCCGGCATCTATACTTATAATCTGACGATCCTGATGTACAAAGCCATGTTTACCATGAACGACTATGGTTATGGAAGCGCCATTGCCATGGTGATCGTCGGGTTGTGCGTCTTTTTGATGGCTTTTATCAACCGATTGACCCGCCGCTTCGATGAGGTCTATTAAGGAGGAACGGATCCTATGAAACAAAAAGCTAGGATGGTCGGAAAGGGCCTCGTTTATATGGTGCTGATTACTTACGCAGCGATTTCTCTTTACCCGCTGATTTGGCTGTTTTTATATTCGTTCAAAAACAACGAAGAAATTTTTGTGACCAACCCTTTCGGGCTGCCCATGGTCTGGCGGGGAAGCAACTATGTGGAAGCGGTGACGCGCTTTAACATTATGGTCTATTTTAAGAACAGCATGATCGTTTCCGTTTTGACGATCCTTTTGCTGATCCTTTTTTCCATGATGTTTTGCTATGTCATTGCCAGGATCCAGACGCGTTTTACCAAGTTGATGCATTCCACCATTATGTCCGGGATGTTTATTCCCATTCAGGCGGTCATGATCCCCTTGGTTATCATGGTCAGAAGATTGGGGATCACCAACTCGCTCTGGTCCGTCATTATCCCCTATGTGGCGCTGGGGTTTCCCTTTGCCTGTATGCTTTTGTATGGGTTTTATCTCAGTATTCCCATTGCGCTGGAGGAATCGGCCTATCTGGACGGGGCTTCCTTTGGAAAAACCTACTTTTCCATCATTTTCCCTCAGATGAAGTCTCCGATGCTGGTGCTGGTCATTTACGAATTTATGAGCTGCTGGAATGAATTCAGCCTTGCCAAAGTGCTGCTGACCAAGGACGCCATGAAGACCCTGCCGTTAGGGCTGGCCGGTTTCTGGGGACAATACTCGACCCAATGGGGCGTGATCGGAGCAGCGCTCGTCATTGCCAGCGCGCCGGTGCTGATCGCCTATCTGTTTTTCAGCAATCAAATTTCAGACGCAATGGCGACCTCCGGCATGAAAGGCTGAAGCAGGCGGTTTCGGGCGTATCCTCTGGCACAGTTGTTTTTTCAGGTGTACAATACTTCCGGGTCGAAAGCGACCACCACATTCCGGGAGGGCGACGAGAATGGGCAGAAGTTCCTTAACGAAAAAGGTGTGGCTGCTGATCCTGACCGGCAGCGTCGTGCTGGCGGTTTCCCTCTATGCGGTGTTGAACGGCTATTACCGGCGGGTGCTGCTGCAAAATGCGGAAAAGCAGTTTGAGTATGAGGACCAGCTTTGCTACGACCACATTGAGACCTATACGGCTACCGCAAACAGCTGTTTGAATACGGTCATTTTGCACCTGAATTCCGCCATGGACGCGTCGGACCTGCAGAATCATATCCCTCGCGAAAGAACGGCCACCCAGAAAAAAATCTATCATGCGCTGCTGAATACCTTCAAAATGTTCAGGGGGCCGCTGGAAGTCGCGATCATTTGGGACAATGGTAAATTTTTTTATCAAAGCTCGGATTATTTTATGGGCGACGGCGAAAAAGAACTGATCCAGCAGCTGGACTGTCTGAATATGAGCAGCAAAGGCATATGGCTCACGCAAGTTGGCGGCGAAAAGCTGATGAGCGGAAACGGCCTCTACGCTGTAAAGCCTTATACGGAAATTGAGACCGGGATCCGTACAGGTTATGTGATCCTCAAAATGGATGAAAAGGCGGGGATCTTTACAAACACCGACCGAAGCCGCACTATCTATCTGTTCAGCCCGGAGGAAATGCTCATCCAGACCAGCGACCCGTCTGTGCAGGATCATCTGTTAGCAGAAACGGGATATCAAGCCCGGCTTGCCCGTTCTCAGGCCATTTACCGTCAGGTGACCACCCAAAAATACGGGGAAGAAGAACTGTTCACTCAGAAAAAATTGAAAAATGGCTGGCAGGTATTGATCGTCACTTCGCTCCGGGAGACGGTCCAATCCCTAAATAAAACGCAGCTGTTGGTATTTGCCATCGCCGCGCTGGTCATGTGCGGGATGATGTGCGCCGTCGGCAGCTGCCTGCATTATTTTGTTCGGCCGATCCGCCAACTGTCGACCTATATCTTAAATACCCGGGAAGAAGAACTGCCGACGGCGTTTCAGGGGACGTATCAACAGGACGAAGTCGGGGTCCTGATCGAAAATTTCAATCAAATGCTGGAAAAAAATCAGCTGCTGTTCGTTCGCGTGATCGAAGAAGAACAGAAACGAAAAGAACTGGAGTTTTCCCTTCTTCAGGCCCAGATCAAGCCCCATTTTCTTTATAACGCGTTGGATGCTATTTATTGCTTAAACGAAATGGGCCGCTGCAAAGAAGCATCCTCCATGACGAAACTGCTGTCGGAGTATTACCGGCGCGCGCTGAACAACGGGCTGGAAAAGGTGACATTAAAAAAAGAAATGGAATTGACGGAAATTTATCTTCAGATCCAGTCCGTTCGTTACCCCAGTATCCTTTCCTACCGAATGGAATGTGAAAAAAGCATCGAAGCCTTTGAGATCCCAAAACTGACGCTGCAGCCGCTGGTAGAGAATGCGATCTATCACGGCATTAAGCCGCTTGGAAGAAAAGGGACCGTGACCGTTCAGGCATGGCTGGAGCAGGAAACGGTCAAAATACGCGTGGCGGACAATGGCGCGGGCTTGAACGCCGGCCTGTTTGAGCAGTGCGTCAGCAAGGAAAGAGGGTCGGAAAAGGGCTACGGCCTGTTTAATTTTGCCGAACGTTTGCGGTTATGCTACGGAGATAAATGTACCATCACGTTGGAGCAGGCAGATGAGGGTACCTCGATTCTGATCGCTGTTTGCGGAGGTCTCAGGGCGGTAAACAGAAAGGAAACACTGTGATGTATGAGGTTGTGCTGGTAGACGATGAAGAAATTTTTTTGGAGTATATGCAGCAGGCCATTGACTGGCCGGCATATGACTGCCGCATTTGTGCCAGCCATACGAATGGGCTGAAGGCTTTGGAATATATCATTACTAACCGGCCCGATATTGTCTTTTTAGACATTAACATTCCGAATATGGACGGGATCGAAGTGTGCGAAAAAATACGCGCGGCCGGTCTGGATACCAGCATTGTGATCACGACGGCCCATGATGAGTTTTCTTTCGCATACAAGGCGATCAAAATGGATATCGTTGATTATATGCTCAAACCGTTTACCACCCAGGAACTGGAGGATGTGCTGCAAAAAGTCCTCAAACGTCTTCCATCGAAGGATTTTTCGTTCCATTCCTCCGAAACTGCAAAGCCGAAAAAAATGAAAGAACAATGGCTTCTTCAACAAATTGAATATTATATTGCTGCTCATTATACAGAGACAGACCTGACAATTGGAAAGATAGCAGAAGCATTACGGTTTGAGAACAGTTATCTGCGACGAATTTATAAAAGAGCAACTGGGATTACCATCACACAAAAAATAGAAATGCTTCGTATTCAACAGGCGAAGGAATTATTGGAATCCGGCTCTTACAGTAATCGAGAAATTGCCGAAAGGGTAGGCTACTCGGATCAGTATTATTTTAGCAAGCGTTTCAAACAACTTTGCCAGGATACACCGACCGACTATCGGAAGAAAAACTAAAAAAGCAAGAAACATTCCTTAAATTTCTTTTATAGACCTTCGTTTAAGAAAAAATCCATATAACATCTAAAAATAATTTTGACGAATGCATTTGGTGTTCTGTATAACATTTCATAACATTGGAAGAAAGCATGATAAATCATGGATTCTTCCTTTTTTGTATTCAATTCTATGAAGCGTCAAAACATAAGTTGCCGCGCTCCTCCTCTTTGTTCTTTTCAAATAATTAAAAGTTTGAAAGGAGCAAAAAATGCCCAAAGCATTCGTAAAAATTGGAAAACAAATCATGATCGTAGAGGTAACCGAAGCAGTTATGAATGTGCTGGAGGAAGGCCGACATAAAGAAGAAAACTTCCGGCATGAAGCTCGGAGACATTGGAATGGGAAAAATTTTAATGAAGAAAGAATGATTGCAAAAGAATCTTACTGGATAAAAACGCCTGAGGATATCTACGTTGCGAAAGAAAAGATCAAAGTACTTCATAAAACGCTGCCGCCTGTACGCCCGTACAACGCGAGCGTTTTTTATTGCACGCATTGGATGGGCTGAGCTTTTCAGAGATTGCTCGGCGGCAGCAATGCTCTAAATACGTCGTTCGGGATTCCATTCAGGCGGTTCGTAAAAAATTTTTCTCTTTTTTCGAAAAATAGACCCTACGAATCGCCTTTTTCGGGCCTATAGGGTGAAGGCGCCTTGCCCGATCAATTATAAAGGAGGAAGCCTATGCCTATTGTGAATCTAAGGAACCGCTGATTAATCACAGATATTTCATTACAATTGACAAATCTGTACGCGAAAGCAGACTTTCCAGAGCCTTTTCGGGATTCGGATTCCCTGTAATCCGCTCCTAGAGGCCCAAATGGGCATAATACCCCCTTATCAGGCGATCTCAAGTTTTTGGAGAGACCGTCCTGCACGTGCCAGCATGTAGAGATTGGAGCTGAGGAACAACGCATATAGCCGATTTGCGTTCTTCTGCAATCCGCGATATGCCGTTTTGGCGTATCCAAACTGACGCATCACGATCCTGAAGACGTGTTCCACTTTACCCCTATTATATCAGCTATTGATGCTTGTGCATATCACGATTTAATCAGCGGTTCCCTAAGTTGCAAGTTATTTGCAAGTTGGACAGCAAGCTTCAGCTGTTCTCTGCTGGAGATGGACCAGCAAACCATTTTGCAGCGCTTGTATTACCATGGAAATAAGCTCGATTCTCATTGCGTAATTCCCTAAGCAATACATGGAGCTGACTTCGATTATGCCCAGGAAGAACCTGCTGTAATTCTTTTAGCGGTGCTCCCTCCGGACCTTTCTCCCGCATGTGCTTCAGCAGCAGTTCTTTATTTTTCTCACGATCCAGGCCGACAATCCTTGTGTGGACGCCGGATTTACCAACAGCACTGTATAAGCTGCGTGAAAGAACACACTTGCTCCGGCCAATATGCTCCACGATCCCCATTTCTGTCAAGTGCTTCAGCCGATCTTGCATATGGTTGTCGAGAGGCATGTCATGATACAGAGCATTGATCGTCAGAAAATCAGCAGTAGTGAGCGTGTCGAGCCGTTCATTTCCTATCCGATTGATTACCGATAGCATCCATTTTCCCCTTCGCCGTGACAATCGCTTTGATGTAGTTCGTCTGCTTCAGCGCTTCCAGCCGTATATCGTCGTCGATTCTGCCGTCAGCTCTTTCAGCGTCGGCAGCTTTCCGCCAAGAGATCCGTACACGGCCTGCGCATTTTTGTGATCTTCGATCTCCTGCCGATGCTCCTGATAGAATTTCACCGACCAGCCGGATTCCCGATGGGATGTCAAACGTGGCGGTGGACAGCGATCGAGCGGTCATTATGAAACAAAGCAGCAGGCTGTGGATGCAGGTCGAAAAATCAGTCAAAACCAAAAAACAGAACTGGTCATCCACGGCATGAATGGACGGATCCAATCGTCGGATAGTCACGGAAATGATCCGTGTCCGCCGAAAGGATAAAATCGATGGGGCCACTTTCCGCAACGAAAGTGGCCCAAAACATTTTTCAACAAAATGCACATCGGCAGTTTTGAAAGATATTGCCGATGTGCATTGACCATTTGAATCAAATGCGCTATAATGCATTATGGCAATATTGAAGTGAAATTGCCGAAATGCAGAATGGAGGTGAGTAATCGTGCAGTGGTATGAGGCGACCTCTAAAAAACTCGAAGCCGGGCATCGCTATTCCCATCAGGAATTAATCAGGCTGCTGAAAAGCGATTACCCACAGTTGCGCGACAGCTCGTATCATTGGGCTGTCTGCGGAATGCTTAAAAGCGGGGTCCTTACAAAGCTTGCGCGAAACGTTTATGTTGTTCAAAACGAGCGGGAAAAGCCGGTGTATCGTCCGGCCTATTCTGCTCTGGCAAAAAAACTAATAGAGCAAATTTCAGAAAAATATCCTTCGGTTCACTTTACGGTGTTTGAAACGGCGCTGATGAATGATTTCCTGAATCATTTGGTTGCACAGAACACAGTATTTATTCAGGTGGAAAAGGACGTCAGTGTTTTTGTTTTCCGTTTCCTCCAGGAACCCGGCTATGAGCATTTGCTATATAAGCCGAAAAAAGCAGACTATGCCCTGTACTGGGAAAAGGATTGCATTGTTGTAACAGATATGGTTTCCGAAGCGCCTTTATCTGCCACTGCGCCGCATGAAATCTGTCTGGAGAAAATGCTGGTGGATATGTATTGTGATAAACTGATCTCATCAGCATACAGCAAGTCAGAATATCCTGAAGTGCTGAAACAAGCAATGGAGACATATCACATTGAATCCACAAAGATGATGCGGTATGCCCGTCGGCGCGGCAGAGAAGATGAGTTGAAGAAGATACTGGAGGAAATTGAGGATGCTGAAGCGTGAGAATTACACAAGCGAACATATTGATGCTCTGAGAAAGCAGACCGGAGCAGATCCGTCCATTCTGGAGAGGACTGTTTTCGCATTTGGTTTGCTGGAAGCGCTGTGCCGTGTCAAAATGCCTTTCATCTTCAAAGGCGGAACCTCGCTGCTGATCCTGTTGGATGAGCCGAGACGGTTGAGCACGGATATAGACATCATCGTTGCGCCTGGCACAGATGTGGATGGCTTCATTCAGCAAGCCGGTCAGATATTTCCTTTTCGGGATGTAAAGGAAAACATCCGCAAAGGGAACAACGGCATCGAAAAACGGCATTTCCGTTTTCTGTTCAATTCGCCAAGACAGGGAAAGGAAATCAGCATTCTGCTGGATGTAGTGTTTGAGGACAATCCGTATGCAAAGCTGATAACCAAGCCGGTGCAAAGCAGGCTGCTTATGAGCGAAGGAGACAGCTTGCTTGTGACTGTTCCGGATAAAAACTGTGTTCTCGGCGATAAGCTGACAGCCTTTGCCCCACATACAACAGGCATTCCTTTTGGTATTGATAAAGAACTGGAAATCATAAAGCAAATGTTTGACTGCTGGACATTGCTCCAGGAGATGGACGATTACCAGACCGTCGCAGCAGTGTACAATCATGTGGCCCAGGTGGAAGCCGGATACCGCGGTTTACCCATTCAGCCAAAGGATGTGCTTCTGGATACGATTCAAAGCTGCCTCTGCATTATGGGCCGAAACGGGATTCGCCCGGATGATTACCGCCATTATCTGGCCGGGATCAACGCCATTCAAGGCCATATCTTCCGCGGAAGGATCAATGGAGAAAATGCAGGAATGCTGGCGTGCAAAATCATGTACCTCGCAGCCTGCCTGCTGACAAAAGCCGACTCCTTCGAACGTGTTTCTGACCCTGAAGCATATAAAGATTTTGCATTCACCCTTAAGGGAATGAAACGAATCAATTATATCCGCAGCGTTGATCCTATGGCGTATGCGTACCTCGTCAAAGCTCTGCAGCTGCTGCAGCCGCAAGGATTCTTTACTGATTCCATATTATGATTTAACTTGCTGGCAACTTGCAGCTGATATGTTTAGGATATTTCTTGGGTCTGTTAGAGCCATAAGAATATTTATAGACAAATTACTTTATGAAAGGAGGTGAACTGTATGGCGCGATACACAGACGACGATATTCGAAGCATGAAGAAAGTCACTGCCAAGATTGCTGCTGACTACCTGGGCATTTCTCCGATGGCAGTAACAATCGGAATGAGAAATTCATTGCTGCCCATTGGTTTTGCTGTCCATAATCAGGAAAGAGATCGAGGAAGGTTTTCTGAAAGCTGGAGCTATGCAATCGTTCCAGAAAGGCTTATTGCATACAAATATGGACGGATCAATGAGATTCAGATTCAAAATATCGAAAGCAGCATCACGAAAATAGTGGAAAGCTTTGAAGAAATGAAACAGGATTTGCTTTTTCTATTAAAAGAAAACGAGGAACAGGGGGAATAAAAACATTTAACGAAATCATGGAGCAGGCAAATAAAAGGTTACTAGAGCAAGATGAACCTGGGAAGGAGGATCAGAAGATGGCTGTATTTTCAATTCGCAGAGATGCTCTATATGAAGAAATTTGGAGCCTCTCAGCTACGAAGGTTGCAGAAAAATATGATCTTTCCTATGCCCGTCTCTTAAAAGCTTGCAGAGAAAACGATATTCCAATTCCACCGCCCGGATACTATACAAAGCTTAGCATCGGCATGCCTGTTGATAGAGCACCATTGCCTGACTCGAAGATCGAAATGATTGTCATAGAGGCACCAGTACCGAAAAAGCAAACCGATTCTCAAACAGAACAAAAGCAACCACCAGCCCTGATACCGGAATCAACTGAGCATGCGGATACATCAATGCCTGCCGAAGAAGATGATCACGACAAGGTTCCTCTTTTGCGCCGAGGAGACCGGGAACGCGCTACCAGAGAAGAATTGTTTCAAAAAGTGTGGGCACAGCCTGTTTCTATCGTCGCAAAAGAGTATCAGATTACGGATAATGCACTTCGAAAGCGCTGCACACATCTGAATGTGCCAATTCCAGAAAGAGGATACTGGGCAAAACTCAGAGCCGGGAAACCAGTAAATCGCCCTCAGTTGCCGCCTTTGGAATTACCAAAGCTTCAAAAGCCCCATACAGGAGACCGCCGCAAATTGCACCTGAATTCGCCTGCATTGCAGTTTATGAAGAAGCGTGACAGGGAAGAGATTCTTACTCTCGCGTCAATTCTGAGAGTAGGCGGTCCAAATTCACAAATGCTCGATTCTGTGAGGCAGCTTGAAATTAAAGGCAGAGAGTGGAGCAGTCCCAAGCCGCCAGATACCTACAACGGTTATTATATTCCCCGACGGATTCCTTCAGGAGATCCTCCGTATCTTGCAGATACAATTTCACCCAAATCGTATGCACGCGCCTTCCATCTGATGGATGCTTTGCTCAGAGCACTACTGCCTTATGAAGGCTTGATGCAGCTGGGGTTCAATCATTCTCTGCGTGTAAACGGCGAGGATGTATGCATTTCGATCACAGAGGAAAAAGACAGTATCATCCATGAAGTCACACACGCTGAACGGCTGGAAATGCTGGAGTATGAGGAAGCGCGCAGCAAAGGGCGCTATGCGAGCAAACCCAGAATCCCCAAGTATGATCATCCCTGGAGCGGCAGGCTGAAAATAATCATTCAGGAAAGATTCTCTTTTGAAGATTGCAAAGCATATGTTCTCGAAGACAGAATTGGGGAGATTCTGATTGCGCTTTTTGAAGCATCGAATATTTCGCGTCTTCAACGGATAGCTGCTGCTGAAAAGTATCAAAGGGAGGTAGAGGCACGCAGGATCATGGAGCAAAAGAAACAGCAATATAATGCTGAAATCGAAAAGACAAAAGCTCTTCTCAACAAAGCGAGGGATTATGAGACTGCACGCATGATCCGTGAATACATAGCAGCAATACGTACTGCTTCTGATCCAGCTGAACTTGATCAGGACTGGATTGATTGGGCAGAGAAAAAAGCTGATTGGTTTGATCCGAACGTCGCTAGAGACGATGAGTTCTTTGGGAAACGGCGTCATGAAGATGATCCAGAGCGGAAAAAACTTGAATGTAAATGGTAATTCAAAAGGCCTGTGTTGAAAAAGGTTCTTCAACACAGACCTCTGATGATCGGTTGTTTGTGTGATGATTTTAATCAGCTGTAAATGATCTCCTGCAAAACTATCTCTTCTGCCTGCGAGCGGATGCTATTCATCCGAGAAATCCACCCCAACTGATCTGATGCTTTCAGCTTTTCATTGATGCCTTCAGCTTCAGCCATCTGGGCGATCATCCGTTCCATTCGATCCCGGCAGACTTGATCTGTTTCCGCCAAATGCTCATACAGCTTGCCGGAGAGAATCAGACGAGTGTATAGGCCGGGACGATGTTCCTCCAAATATGCCTTGCGCATCCGGCCATAATGGCCGATGTCTGTATGAGAATCAGAGGCTGAAATATCTGGGAAGTAATAGTCTCCATGCATTGTGTAGTGAATACCGTTTTCTGTCATTTCGATGGGAAGCTTCTGCTTCATGGTGAGATCCTCCTTATGAAAGTCAGTCGTTTTTGTCTCTTACCCAAACCGTTTCTGATTTGGGTATTTGACACGAAATACCGCAGAATCTTCACCTGATCATACCCAAACCGTAATTACACACCATTCTATTTGGGTATACAACGATGTAAATTACGGTAATAAAGTTATACCAAATTGATTGAAAATGCACTATTTTTCATAATTTTAAGAGCAATCGGGCAATTCAAGTCCTGTTTCCCGCACCAAATAACCCCGATCGCAAAAAGCAGTCGGGGTTATTTTTATTTCAAAATATTCCGAAAACGGAGGACTCCAGATGAACTTATCATCCATCCACCATATCGCCATTATCGTGTCCGACTATGAGGCCGCCAAGCGCTTTTATGTTCAGCAGCTGGGCTTTGAGGTCATCCGGGAAAATTATCGCCCGGCACGGCGGGACTGGAAGCTGGACCTGCGGGTGAACGAGCACACCGAGCTGGAAATTTTCGCAGAGGAAAATCCACCCAAGCGTCCCAGCTGCCCGGAGGCCTGCGGCCTTCGCCACCTTGCCTTCCACGTGGAAAACATCGAGGCCGAAGTAAAAGCGCTGGCGGAAATGGGCATCCAGTGCGAGCCTATCCGAACCGACGATTATACCGGAAAGAAAATGACGTTCTTCTTTGACCCGGATGGACTGCCATTGGAGCTGCATGAATAAGAACGGCCGTGCGCTTCGGCAGCGGACGTGATTGGCTGTTTGGACGTAAAACGATCGTCCCTGCCAGTCTTTCCACGTGGCTTTGTATTTTTATTCTGAACTGTGGAAAGTGCTGCACAAGCTGTAGGGTGCTTCGCCATTTCAGCCCTTTTGAGTATGCTAAAATTTTTTAGCTTGACTGGCGGCTGCGAATGGTCTTTGATAACTCTTGAGCACGGGCAAGCGGTTTTATTTTATTATCAGCATTGTCGCTGACCATCGTCAGCGAAAAGGATAAGCAAAACAAAAGGCCAGCGTGGATCAAAAACCACGCTGGCCTTTTTAGCAAGCCATGAGGCCTGTCGCCGAATGGCGGCCTTTGCTACACAAAAAACAGAAAGTTACATCAGACCGGCGAGCCATGGCGCGCAGTCCGGGGTGCAGGGGCACTGCCCCTGCTTAGTCCTCGTCGTCTTCTTCGGGGAGCTCGGCGTTGTGCCAGACGTTCTGCACGTCGTCGTTGTCTTCCAGCATGTCCAGCAGCTTCTGTACCTTGGTGAGGGTCTCTTCGTCGGGCAGAGCAACGGTGTTCTGGGGCACCATCTGCACTTCGGCGCTCAGGAAGGTCATGCCGCCGTTTTCCAGCTGCTCACGCACAGCGGAGAACTCGTTGGGGTCGGTGTAAATTTCGAAGGCGTCATCCAGCGTCTTCATGTCTTCCGCACCGGCGTCCAGAACGGTCATCATCATTTCGTCCTCGTCGGTGTCGGCGGTGCGCTCCACTACCAGCACGCCCTTCTTGTCGAACATGAAGCCCACGCTGCCGGTCACGCCCAGCGTGCCGTCGTACTTGGCGAAGCAGTGACGCACGTCGCTGGCGGTACGGTTGCGGTTGTCGGTGATGGTCTCCACGATCACAGCCACGCCGCCGGGAGCATAGCCTTCGTAGGTGATGGTTTCATAATCCACATTGCCCAGCTCGCCGGAAGCCTTCTGGATGGAACGCTTGATGTTGTCGTTGGGCATGTTGTTGCTCTTGGCCTTGGCGATAACGTCGCGCAGCTTGGAGTTGCTTTCGGGATTGCTGCCGCCTTCGCGCACGGCGATGGCGATCTCACGGCCGATCTTGGTGAAGATTTTAGCCTTCTTTGCATCGTTTGCGCCCTTGCGCTTGGCGATGTTGTTCCATTTC
>OHGW01000683.1_pt1 | contig 14902 bp, 10 predicted proteins | sample 1567821 | NCBI WGS metagenome assembly OHGW01 (sample SAMEA3879572, study PRJEB24766) | human gut metagenome | biome: human-associated habitat; feature: feces | place: USA | collected 1985/1987 | reverse complement strand
GCTCATTTGGCTTAACGAAAACGTTCGGTTATCAGTACAGCGAAATCATCCGTTCACTCATGAGTATCTACTTCTGTGGTGGCTCATGCATTGAGGATGTCACTACTCATTTGATGAACCATCTCTCGCTTCATCCGACACTTCGTACTTGTAGCTCTGACACTATCCTCAGAGCGATAAAGGAACTGACGCAAGAAAGCATCTCGTACACATCAGATACGGGCAAGAACTACGATTTCAATACGGCTGACACTCTCAATACTTTACTGCTCAATTGTATGTTTGCATCTGGCCAACTGAAAGAGGGTGAGATGTGTGATGTTGATTTCGACCATCAGTTCATAGAGACAGAGAAGTATGATGCAAAGCCTACATACAAGAAGTTCTTTGGCTATCGCCCTGGCGTGGCGGTTATTGGCGACTTGATTGTCGGCATAGAGAATAGCGATGGTAACACAAACGTTCGCTTCCATCAGAAGGACACGCTGAAGAGATTTTTTGAGAGATTTGAACAGAACGGACTTACTATCAATCGTTTCAGAGCTGATTGCGGATCATGTTCCGAGAATATCGTAGAAGAAGTAGAGAAACACTGCAAATCCTTCTATATCCGTGCAAACCGTTGCGGTTCGCTCTACAATGACATCTTTGCTCTCAGAGGCTGGAAGACTGAGGAAATCAATGGCATTGAGTTTGAATTGAACTCTATCCTTGTTGAGAAGTGGAAGGGTAAAGCATACCGACTTGTGATTCAAAGACAGAAACGGATGGATGGTGTGCAGGATCTTTGGGAAGGAGAATACACATACCGTTGTATCCTGACCAACGACTATGAATCTTCCGCAAGAGAAATTGTCGAGTTCTATAACCTTCGCGGAGGAAACGAACGTTTTCGTTAAGCCAAATGAGCAGAATAAAGCTCGCTTTAATTATGCCATGGCGAGAAAACGAAGGATGAAATCCAACGTATCTTCGATGATATGAACAATGGTTTCGGGTGGGACAGATTGCCCAAATCCTTCATGGCAGAGAACACCGTGTTCCTTCTTCTTACTGCACTTGTCCGTAACTTATACAAGGCCATTATCCACAGGCTTGACGTAAAGAGGTTCGGACTCAAGGCCACAAGTCGCATAAAAGCGTTTGTCTTCAGGTTTGTCTCTGTACTAGCCAAGTGGATCAGGACGTCAAGACGGTATGTACTGAACATCTATACCTGTAACAATGCTTACGCAGATATTTTTCAGACAGATTTTGGATAACGCCTACAACTTATGGGTATGATACTGCGTATTGCCTCAAGTCGCATTGTGGGGTAAGGGGATATTGTAGGCAGAAGTGGTGGTTCAGCCTCAATTTCTCTGATAATCCAGTAATGAGAGAACGTGTACACGCAATAAGCACGTTGAAGGGCTAAGTTGCGGATTTGAGGTTGCTTTTCTATTTTTTTCATCGGTTGAAACTTTTATCGGACTCTTTATCTATTTAAACTCACTTTTGTCAGTTTTGAATTCTGTCTGTTACTGGACTCTGTGGGTTTCAGATTTCTTTAGCCAGCTCTCCTTGAGCCTGACAGCAATTCTTATGGGAAGGTTTTTCCTCAAAGTCTTCCCATACCGTTTGCGGTTGCAAAATTACTACAATCTAGCGGCAATGAAGTTTCACCTATATGACATTCAAATTACATTTCCGTTACAGTGATCTGGTTCAAGGCGGTAGTCCTCCTCTCGCTCCTTTCCCGATTCGTTTCGTAGTTGGAGACTCTGTAGGCTAAAGACGGCTTTTATCGTTGAAGAAGTGATAAAAGCCGTCCTTGCGATGTTTCTGCCATTGGTAGCATCCGACGAATGCTCCTTTGCTTCCTTTTTATTCCTCCGATTCTACTATTTCCACGCTCATGCTGATGTCTTGGCGTGGGCGGTCATTGCGGGTTGTGTCGCAGTTCTGTATGCGCTCTACCACCTCGAGGCCTTCCTCCACCTCGCCAAATACCGTATATTGACCATCGAGGAACGGTGTACCGCCAAGGGTGGTATAGGTCTCCATCTGCTCGTCGGTGAATGAGGGTTTACCCATCTCCTTGCATTTTTCCTTGGTCAGCTCCACCAGTTTATCTTGCAGGGCTTGCAGTCCCGCACGGTCACGGCTGCGGCGGAGCGTCATGATCTCGTCGTGGTGCTCGCGGGCGAGGGTATTGAAGACTTCTTGTTCCTGCTGCATGGCCATTTGGCGTTCCATCTGCTTCAGTTCGGCGCTTTTGAAGGTCTTGCCCCAGACGATGTAAAACTGGCTGCCAGAACTCTCGCGCTCAGGATTGACCTCGTCGCCAAGTCGTGCCGCACTAAGGGCTCCGCGTTTGTGGTAGCGCTGTGGATAGGCTATCTCTGCTGGGAGCGTATAGTCGGGTCCGCCCGTTCCGAGCATCTTCCCTGCTGGGGCGTTACGGCTGTCTGGGTCGCCGCCTTGTATCATGAAGTCCTTGATGACACGGTGGAAGAGCGTGCCGTCGTAGTAGCCCTCACGGGCCAGTTTGAGGAAGTTGTCGCGGTGGCGCGGCGTGTCGTCATAGAGGCGTACAAGAATGTCGCCCTCGGGAGTCTTGATTCTTACTTTTGCCATGGTGGTAGTCTGTTTGATATGATTACGTCGGCAAAGATACGGTTTTTTCCTTAGAAAAACAAAGGGATGGCCCGTGAAAGCCATCCCTTCGTATAAGTGGTTGTACAGGAGAGGTTATTCCTGGATGTTGGGCAACTCAAGGCCGAGGTTCTTCTTCTTGTCCACAATCTTCAGGACGAAGCCGATGAAGAGTGCGGCCACACCGAGGCATGCCAGCATGACGAGCGGGGCAGTGTAGTTGAGCTGCGTGGCGTCGGTCACACCCTCGTTGGTAGCGTTGAGCACCTTACCGATGAGGAGCGGGAAGAGCCACAGGCCAATGTTCTGAATCCAGAAGATGAGCGCGTAGGCAGAACCTATCACCTTGGCATCGACGAGCTTCGGCACGCTGGGCCACAGAGAGGCCGGTACGAGTGAGAAGGAAGCACCGAGGACGAGGATGGTGAGATAGGCCACGATGACACCGCCCACCTGGCTGCCCTTGAACTCAGGAAGTACGAAGGCGAAGGTGAGGTGGCAGGCGATGAGCAGGATAGAGCCCAGCACGAGCATGGAAGCAGCCTTACCCTTGTGGTCGACATAGTTGCCGAGCACCGGCGTGATACCCACGGCGAGCAAGGGGAAGACTGCGAAGATAGACTCTGCTGACTGGCGCATGTAGCCCATGTAGCAATAGGTGACGAGACCAGCTATGGAGAGGGCCAGTACGAAGAACTTCACGGCCTTCTGCTTCATGAAGTTGAACAAGAAGGCGGTGGCGGCTACGAAGAGCATGATGACATACTGGATGTAGGTCACGCTCTGAGAACCCCAGAACGAGTCGGCGGACACCTCAGTGAAGGTGAGGTTGCACTGGAGCATGTTCACAGCATACTTCTGGAAGGGGAAGATGGCGGAGTAGTAGAGCACGCAGAGCAGTGATACGAGCCAGAAGCCACTGGAGGTAAGAATCTGGCCAAGGTCGCTGAGCTTGAACGGCTCGTCTTTCTCCTCAGCCTCACCAGTCTGCTCGTCGAGCTTCTTGTCCATAAAGAAATAGACGACCAGCATGATCATGGCGATGCAGAGCAGTACCACACCGAAGGCTACAGAGCGCGACACGCTGACGACACCGCCAAACTTGGCTACGAACGGCGAGAAGATCATACAGGTGGCCACACCGAGACGGGCCAATGCCATCTCTGATCCCATGGCCAGTGCCATCTCGCGGCCCTTGAACCATTTCACGATACCGCGCGAGACCGTGATACCAGCCATCTCCGTACCGCAACCGAAAAGCATGAAACCGATGGCGGCCAACTTGGCAGAGGCGGGCATTCCCTCATAGAAGGGTGAGACGCCGAGCTGTTCGAAGACGGGAATATGGTTGAGGTTGTTGGTGAACCAAGTCTCCAGGCCGCTGCCGATGAACCCGTCGCTGACGGCGTACCACTTGATGCAGGCGCCCACCAGCATCACGCCACCAGAGAGAAGGGCCGTGAAGCGGACACCCATCTTGTCGAGGATAATACCGGCAAAGATGAGGAAGAAGATGAACACGTTGAGGAACGTCTCGGAACCCTGCATGGTGCCGAAGGCGTCAGAATCCCAGCCGCGCTGCGACTGCATGAGGTCTTTGATCGGAGACAAGATGTCTACGAAGATGTAGGCACAGAACATGGCCAGTGCCAGGAGCAACAAGGCGGTCCAACGGATGGCTGCCGAGTCGCGCAAAGTTTTATTTTCCATTTTTTGTTATTTTGTTGATTGACTTTCCTGTGATTACTTTTTCAGCCAGCGGTCGAGCCACTCGAAGAAAGTGCGCTGCCAGAGAATGCCGTTCTGCGGCTGCAATACCCAGTGGTTCTCATCGGGGAAGATGAGCAGTTCTGCGGGAATGCCGCGAAGGCGGGCTGCATTGAAAGCACCCATGCCCTGGTTGGCATTGATGCGATAGTCCATCTCGCCGTGGATGCAGAGGATCGGTGTGTCCCACTTGTCAACGGTGAGGTGGGGGCTGTTCTCATAGGTGCGGCGGGCGTTGTCCGTGCGGTCCTGGTTCCAGTAGGCGTCGTCATACTCCCAGTTGCTAAACCAGGCCTCCTCTGTGTCGGTGTACATCGACTCCAGATTGAAGGCACCGTCGTGGGAGATGAAGCACTTGAAGCGCTTGTCGTGGTGGCCGGCAAGGTAATAGACGGAGAAGCCGCCGAAAGAGGCGCCGACAGCACCGAGACGGTCTTTGTCAACAAACGGGAGGTTGTTGGCAGCATCGTCGATGGCAGCCAGATAGTCTCTCATGCACTGGCCCGTCCAGTCGCCAGAGATCTCCTCGTTCCACTTGCTGCCATAGCCAGGCAGTCCGCGACGGTTCGGGGCGACGACTACATAGCCGTTGGCAGCCATGATCTGGAAGTTCCAGCGGTAGCTCCAAAACTGTGAGACGGGGCTCTGCGGGCCACCCTCACAGAAGAGCAGCGTAGGATACTTCTTGTTGGGGTCGAAGTGGGGTGGGGTGATGATCCATACCTGCATCTCCTTGCCGTCAGAGGTCTTCACCCAGCGGTCCGTGACGTTGCCCACAGCCATCTGGTCGTAGATGTGCTTGTTCTCGAAGGTGATCTGCGTCTGCTCCGACTGTCCCTCCTTTTTGGCGGGCTTGATGACGTAGAGGTCACTGGGGACGGTGATGCTCTGGCGTGTGCCGAGGAGCTTGCCCGTGTTGCCCAGAAGCTGGAGAGCCACGTAGTTGTGGTCGCCCTCGGTCAGCTTCTTCACCTCACCCTTGAGGTTGGTCTGGTAGGCGTTGACCGTGGCGTGCCAGCAGCCGATGAAGTAGAGGGTCTTGGAATCGGTGTTCCAGCAGTAGTCATCGACGTTGGAGTCGAAGGCCTCTGCGACATACGACTTCTTGCCCGTGGCCAGCTCATAGACACACAGGCGGTTGCGGTCGCTCTCGTAGCCATCGTGCTCCATGCTGAGCCAGGCCACATACTTGCCGTCCGGCGAGAAGCGCGGATTGACGTCGTAGCCGACGTTCATGTCGCCCTCCTGATGGTTGACCTTCTGGTTGCGGAGCGACTTGGTATAGTTGATCTTTGGAGCCACATAGCCCTCGGGCTTGCAGAGGTTGCGGTCGGCCTTGGTCTCGATGTTGAAGAGGAAGATGTCGGCATCGGTGGAGACGGCGTAGTCCACGCCCACCTTCTTGCGGCAGGTGTAGGCGATGTGCTTGGAGTCGGGGCTCCAGTCAAACTGCTCGATGCCACCAAAGGGTGCCAGCGGGCTCTCGTAGGGCTGTCCCTCGAGGATATCCCATCCTGCGTCGATGCCCTGGGCGGATACCTGTGCGACGAAGGGGTGAGCAATGCTCTCCACATAGTGGTCCCAGTGGCGGTAGTTCATGTCCGTGACGAGACGGCCCGATGCCATAGGGAGGTCGTCGGGGTTCTTCTTGATCGTGCCGTGGTAGGGCAGCGACTTGATAAGCAGTACGCGGCTGCCGTCGGGTGAGAACTTGAATCCCTCGATGGCCGTGGCGTCCTTCGTGAGTTGTGTGCGGCCCGAGCCGTCAGGGTTCATGGCCCATACCTGGCCTCCACGAAGGAAGGCGATGCGCTTGCCGCCTTCGATCCATACAGGGTCGCTCTCGCTCTTGGCGTCGGTGGTGAGCTTGGTCTGGCCCGTGCCGTCAGCGTTCATGATAAATAACACTTGGTGCCCGCGGTTCTCCTTCACGCTGTAGTAGCCCACCTGATAGACGACCTGCTTGCCGTCGGGTGAGGCTGCCGCAGAGCCCACACGTCCCATGGCCCAGAGAGTCTCGGGAGTCATGATGTCGCCTTTCAGCATTACCTGCTTGCTCTTGCCAATGTTCACGTCTTGTGCTTGCGTTTGTGCCACGCCGCCGCTCAGTAGCATCGCAGTCGTCATGGCGATTGTAAGGTTTTTGTTCATCGTTATAAATCTAAAGTACTCACGGACATTTTTTGCCCGTGAGTAACCGTTGTTATTTCTGAAAAAGTGATTTTTTCCATGGATAGTCCTTTTGGTGTCTTCCCAGGAAAGATCCTTCTGTCTGAAAAGAGAGGCCGGGTGCTGTAAGACACCCGGTTGGTGGGGGAAGAGCTATTGCTTCTTCCTCCTGTTTAGATCCTCCTTCTTTCTTCTCAGTTCCTCCTGCTGCTTCTGCTGCAGTTCCTGCATAGCCTGCATACGGGCCATCAGACCGTTCTGCTTCTTCGGGTTCTTCTGGTTCTCCGAACGGCGTGCCTCAAGGTAGTCCAGCAACTTCTTCTCGTTGGTAGTCTTTCGCAGCGTGAACATGATGGCTGCGGAGAAGAACAGGGAGATGAAGTAGTAGAAGTTGAGACCTGACGAGTAGTCGTTGAACATGAAGAAGAACATCAGTGGCATGAGATACATCATCCACTGCATCATCTTCATCTGCTCGGCTTGCTGACCGACCATCTGGTCCTTCTGCTGCTGCATGGTGAACCAGGTATAAAGGATGTTGGCACCGCAGAAGAGGATACAGGTCAGGGACAGGTGGTCGCCGATGAGCCAGATGTTCGTACCCCATTCGACGATGGGGTCGTAGGTGCTCAGATCCTGCATCCACAGGAAACTCTGTCCGCGCAGCTGGATGGCATTTGGCACGAAGTTGAACATTGCAATCCAGATTGGCAACTGGATCAGCATCGGCAGACAGCCTGAGAGCGGGCTGACGCCATACTCCGAGTAGAGCTGCATCATAGCCTGCTGCTTCTTCATCTGATCCTCCGGCTTGTCATACTGCTTTGTGGCCTCGTCGAGTTTCGGTTTGAGCACGCGCATCTTGGCAGAACTCATGTAGCTCTTCTTCACCATCGGGAAGGTGATGACCTTGAGCAGGAGTGTGATGAGGATGAGCACGACACCCATCGGGAAGAAGGTGCTCAGCCAGTCGAAGACATAGATGGTGAACCAGCGGTTGATGATACGGAAGAGCGGCCAGCCCAAATAGACAAGCTGTTGCATCTCCAGATCCTTGCCGAAGACGCTCTCTTTCTCCACCTTCTGCAGGAGGCGGAAGTCGTTGGGGCCATAGTAGAACTCCAGTTCCGTGGCCTTCTTGCCCGTGGGGTCGAAGGCTGTCTTCAGGCGTGCCTGGTAGTTCTTCAGATAGTGCGACTCCTTCTTCAGCGGGGTGCTCTTCAGTCGTGCGCCCGTCTGGAAGTTGTCCTTCGAAATCATCACTGCCGAGAAGAATTGGTTCTTGAAGGCCACCCAGTCGAGGGCGTCCTCCGTGGTCTCCTCTTTCTCCGAAGCCTCGCTCAGATGGTCTGTGCCACCGTCGGCCTTCTTGTAGGTCAGTGTGGCATAGCGGTTCTCAAAGGTGAAGCCGCGCTCCTGCTGTCGTGCGTTCTCCTCCCAGGAGATGCCCACCTCGTTGTAGTCGGGGGCGAAGAGGCCACCCAGACCGTTGGCGCGCAGGCTCACTCGGAGGATATAGTCCTTGCCCAGGACGTAGTCCAGCGTCAGCGTCTTGCCCGGTGCAGCCTCCGCCGTCATCGTCACCGTGGAGTCGGTGACGTTGCTGGGCGTGAAGTAAAGGTCCTCAGTCTCGATATTGAGTTCTTTGCCCGATAGCAAGTAGTTGAGCCGCTGGTCGTTGCCCTCGAAGAGGGTGACGTCCTTGGTATCTTTCGAACCGTCCTGCACCTTCAGGTTGTGGCCCACATAGTCCTTGATGACGGCCTTGGCCACCGTACCACCCTTCGTGGAGAGCGTGAGGGCGAGCTTTCCGTTCTGGAGCACCACGTCCTGTGCCGTGCCCGAGAGCGACTTGTGGAAGAGGGCCGACGTATCGGCTTGGGCCTTCTCTTGCTGTTGCTGCTGCAGCGCCTCCTTCTTGGCCTGCTGCTGTTTGGCTTTGACCGCACGGAGAGAGTCTTCTACAAACTCCTTCCGCTGCTGCTCTAGCTGCTCCTCCGAGGGCTGTTGCCACCAAGCAAAGCCGAAGAGGATCAGCGCAATGAGCACAAAGCCGGTAATCGTATTTTTGTCCATTCGTTTATCTGATACTGTTTCTTTGTCTGATGAGAGGTGCTACTACGCCTTGTGGTTCTCGCCTGCCACGCGGACGAAGTCGAGGAAGAGGGGGTGTGGCTTCAGCACCGTACTCTGATACTCGGGGTGGAACTGCGTGCCGATGTACCATTTCAGCCCCGGTATCTCCACAATCTCGATAAGGTCGCTCTCGGGATTGCGTCCCACGCAGTTCATGCCGTTGCGCTCAAACTCCTTCTCGAAGTTGTTGTTGAACTCATAACGGTGGCGGTGGCGCTCCTGAATGTGCTCAGACTTATATATATTGAACACGCGCGAACCTTGTTTTAATACACACTCGTAGGCACCCAGACGCATCGTACCACCCATGTTGGTGATGTTCTTCTGCTCCTCCATGATGTCGATGACGTTGTGGGGTGTCTTCTTGTCCATCTCGCGGCTGTTGGCGTCGGCGTAGCCCAGCACGTTGCGTGCAAACTCCACCACCATCATCTGCATACCGAGGCAGATACCGAAGGTCGGGATATCGTGGGTGCGGCTGTAGTGGGCGGCGATGACCTTGCCCTCGATGCCACGCTGGCCGAAGCCCGGGCAGACGACGATGCCGTCCTGTCCCTTGAGCATCTCGCCGACGTTCTCCTCGGTGATCTCCTCGGAGTTGATAAACGTCAGTACGGTCTTGCGGTCGTTGTATGTGCCAGCCTGAAGCAGCGCCTCGCGGATACTCTTGTAGGCGTCCTGCAGGTCATATTTGCCGACGAGTCCGATGTGCACTTCCTCGGTGGCCTTGGCGCGGCGGTCGAGGAACGACTTCCATGGACCCAGGGCCGGACGCTCTCCGATAGGCTCATGACACTTGCGCAGGATGGCTTCGTCGAGCCCCTGGTTCTGCATGGCCACGGGCACCTCGTAGATGCTCGGCAGGTCCTCGCTCTGCACGACGCAGTCGAAATCGACGTTGCAGAAGTTGGCCACCTTCTTGCGAATGCCCTCGTCGAGGTGCTTCTCCGTGCGAAGGACGAGCACGTCGGGCTGGATACCGACGCTCTGGAGCTCCTTCACGCTATGCTGCGTGGGCTTCGTCTTCAGCTCACCCGCTGCGTGCAGGTAGGGCACGTAGGTCAGGTGGACGTTGATGGCGCGGTCGCCCAGCTCCCATTTCATCTGGCGGATCGCCTCCATGAACGGCGCACTCTCGATGTCGCCGATCGTACCGCCAATCTCGGTGATGACGAAGTCGTAGTGATATTTCTGGCCAAGCTGCTTGATGTTGCGCTTGATCTCGTCCGTGATGTGCGGTACGACCTGGATGGTCTTGCCCAGATAGTCGCCGCGGCGCTCCTTGTCGATGACGCTCTTGTAGATGCGGCCCGTCGTCATGGAGTTGGCCTTGGTGGTCTGGATGCCGGTGAACCGCTCATAGTGTCCCAAGTCAAGGTCCGTTTCCATACCATCGACCGTCACATAGCACTCGCCATGCTCATAGGGGTTCAGCGTTCCCGGGTCGATATTGATGTAGGGATCGAACTTCTGAATGGTGATGTTATAGCCCCTTGCCTGGAGCAGCTTGCCGATAGATGAGGAGATAATCCCCTTGCCAAGCGATGAAACTACACCGCCGGTCACAAAGATGTATTTTGTCTCAGCCACTTTGTTGATAAATGTATATGTTATAACAAGGTGCAAATTTACAATAAATAACCGAAAGTGGCAAGTTCTTACGGCTTTTATTTGTATCTTTGCGCCTAAATTAATAACGCTCGAACGAATGAAAACGATGATATGGATGGCGTTTAGCCTGCTTTGCCTGCCGACAATCGCCACGGCCCAGGCCAGATCGCACGCCTCAAGATCCGCAGTTTCAGCGGTTTCCGTAGAGAAGCCCCATGGCGATCTCTCGGATCCAGTTGACTCGCTTGCGCTCCTGCGCGACTCTATCTTTGGTGATGCGGCTCGTCGACCTGCCTACCGTCCTTCCAAGGTTGCTCCGCTCTCCGCAGCACAACTTTTCCTGCCTCTGACCTTCTACAAGGGCAAGGTGCTCGATGCTTTCTCCCTCTCTGGTGGAGGCACGGGGGAGCAGGCCTTTGTCGATAGCACCCTGCTGGGCCTCTATGTGCGCCGGCCCGACTTGGTGCGCACCACTTCCGCTCGCCTCCGTGCCGACCGTTCCGACCTCGACCTCATCGAGGCGCCCATACAGACTGAGACGGAGATGGGCGACCATGCAGACCCCATGCCCGTGGAGCCCGACGTCGTGCCCGTCCAGCTGGTGGTCCATAAGCCCAACTTTTGGCATTACTCGGGCTACTACTCCCTGCGCTTCATGCAGAACTACGTCTCCGACAACTGGTATAAGGGAGGCGAGAGCAACTACTCCGCCCTGGGATCCGTCATCATGGAGGCCAACTACAACAACAAGCAGAAGGTGAAGTGGGAGAACAAGCTGGAGATGCGCTTCGGATTTCAGAGTTCCCGTTCCGACTCGCTCCATCGCTACAAGACCACGGAGGACCTAATCCGACTCACCTCCAAGTTGGGCCTGCAGGCTTCGAGACGCTGGTACTACACGCTCCAGTTGCTCACCTACACGCAGTTCACCCACAGCTATCGGTCCAACGACCCGACCCTCTACTCCGACTTCCTTGCCCCGCTCAATGTCAACCTCTCTTTGGGTATGGACTATAGTGTCGATTGGCAGCACCATCGGCTGAAGGGCAACATCCATCTCGCTCCGCTGGCCTACAACATGAAGTACACCCGCGTGCGCTCCCTCTCCTCCCGTCTCGGCATTGAGGACAACCGCAGGGTGCTCAACGACTTTGGTTCGGAGTTTACGGTCGATCTCTCGTGGACGCTGATGGAGGACCTGACCTGGCGCACGCGCCTCTATGGCTACACCACCTACGAGCGTGTGGAGTTGGAATGGGAAAACACGTTCGTTTTCCAGTTCAACCGCTTCGTCTCTGCGCAGATCTTCCTCTATCCCCGCTTCGACGATGGCGTGGCGCGCGATAGCCACCACGGCTACTTGCAGTTTAAGGAGTACGCCTCGATAGGCTTCAATTTCAGTTTTTAGATTTTGGACTGAGCCCCCTGTTTGGAGCATGGGCCTTGCCACCAGCGATCAAGCGAAGCTGGGGACAAGGCCCATGTCTCATATTAGCGGTAGTCCCCCTCCTTATCCGAGGAACTTTCCCCGGTTGATGATGCCCACGTAGGTCAGCAGGATCACGTTCATCATCAGGGCGTAGATGATGGCGGGGATGGCCATGCGCCCGTCGTTGAAGACAAAGGGGCTGGAGGCCACGGCGATGGCCTGGGCTGCGTTCTGCATGCCCACCTCGATAACGATGGTGCGCCGCTCCTGTGTACGCAGGCGGAAGACGTAGCAGAGCAGTCCTGCCCCCGTGGTGGCACAGAGGAGGAGCAGGGTGGTGGCCAGGCCCAGCGTGCCGAAGTTGTCGGCGATAGTGGTCTTGTGTTGCACGAAGAAGATGCCGGCCAGCAGCATCAGGGCCGGGAAGGCCAGTCGGGAGAGCACTCGCTCGATCTTTCGGGCCGTCTCTCGCCAGTAGTGGCGCACGCCAATGCCCAGAAGGATGGGCAGCAGCATCGTCACCACGTTTTGCATCAGCAGGTTGACCACGGGCAACTTCACTCCCATGGCCTCGCCCAGGTGGGCGGTGGTGGCCTGCATGATCAGCGGGACGGTGAAGAGGGTGATGAGGCTGCTGACGGCCGTGAGCGATACCGACAGGGCCACGTCGCCCTTGGCCAGCATCGAGAAGACATTGGACGAACTGCCTCCAGGACAGCAGGCGATGAGCATCAGGCCGATGGTGAAGAGCGGGCTCAGCGACAAGGCGCCTGCCACGCCCCAGGCGATGAGGGGCAGCAGGAACAGTTGGCCGATCATGCCGGCCAGGACAGCTTTGTAGCGGAGCATGACCAAGCGGAAATCCTTGCCCTCCAGCGTCAGTCCGAGGTCGAACATCAGGATGGTGAGGATAGGCAATACGATAAACAGACTGTTCATAGTCGTGGTGTGATATAGGTTTGACTTAATTGATAACCAAGGTTGTGTGCAGACGCCGACAAACTGCTTCCGTGTCTGCCTTCTGTTCTGTTTGGAGAGAGGAAGATGGAAGCAGTCTGTCTGCGCAATAGGATGTCGGATTGGGAAAAGCTGGTCTGGGTCTTGGGTCTTTCGCCCGCGGTCCCATGGGCGTCCCGTTCCAGTTTCTTTCTCTTATTCTACATGGAGGGCCTTGAGGATATCGGCCATCTTCTGCTTCGTTGTCACCTCGGTGGGTACGAGCGGCAGGCGGAGCACGTTCTCTATCATGCCCATGTCGTTGAGCAGGGCCTTCACGCCCGCAGGGTTGCCATCGACGAAGAGGAGCTTGTAGAGTTCGGTAAACTGATGGTGGATCTTGCGTGCCTCGCCATAGTTGCCCTCAAACTCCAGGCGGATCATGCGGGAGAACTGGCGGGGCAGGGCGTTGCCGATGACCTAGATCACACCGATGGCTCCGCTGGCTATCATCGGGAACGTCAGCGCGTCGTCGCCGCTGATCACCTCGAAGCCCTCAGGCTTGTTCTTGATGATCTCGTCGACTTGCTCCAGACTGCCCGAGGCTTCCTTGATACCCACGATGTTGGGGAAGTCCTTGGCGATGCGGCACGTCGTGGCCGCCTTCATGTTCACTCCCGTGCGTCCCGGCACGTTGTAGAGCACCAAGGGCAGCGGACTGGCCTCGGCGATGGCCTTGAAGTGCTGGTACAAGCCCTCCTGTGACGGCTTGTTGTAGTAAGGACAGATGCTCAGGATGCCATCGATACCCTCCCAGTCGCTGGACTTCATCTCCTCGATGACGGCCCGCGTGTTGTTGCCGCCACAGTATTTGAGCAGGGGCACGCGGCCCTTCACCACGCTCTTGACGACCCGGGTGATCTCGTCTTTCTCGCTCCGCGTCAGGCAGGGCGTCTCGCCCGTTGTGGCCAGGATGCACAGGAAGTCGGCACCATTGTCCAGTTGATAGCTGACGAGTCGCTCCAAAGCCTCGAAATCGATGCTCATGTCGCTCTTGAAAGGAGTGATCAGCGCAACTCCCAATCCTCTGAAAATATTACTCATATTGTTGTCTGTTCTTGTGTCTCCTCCCCGCTTTCCGGTGGAAGGAACTGGGTAAAAGATGCTATGTTTTGACTTTGATGGCGCAAAAATAAGCCTTTTTTCTCAAACTGGCAACCAAAGTGTTCATTTATTTAGCCGAAACGCAATTTTCCTGCGGTTCCAGCCCGTCATACTCCACATCCCACAGAAATAGCGCGTGGGCTGGCATGCTCTCGCCCGCGTCGCTCCTGGTGCCCTTAGCGAGCACCTCCTCCAGCCTTTGCAGCGAGAGGCGTCCGCGTCCCACCTCCACCAAGGTGCCCACCACGGCGCGCACCATGTTGCGCAGGAAGCGGTTGGCGGAGATGGTGAAGCACCAGGCCTCGCCGTCCAGATGGTCCCATCGGGCCTCGTAGAGGTCGCAGACGGTCGTTTTCACGTCGCTTCCCGCCTTGCAGAAACATTGGAAGTCGCGTGTGCCGACAAGCATCTGTGCCGCCGCGTTCATCTGGTCGAAGTCGAGGGCGTAGTGGATCTCGTGGGAGTAGGCCCTGCGAAAGGGGTCTTTCCGCGTGTGGATGTAGTAGTGGTAGGTGCGCCTTTTGGCCGAGAAGCGCGCGTGGAGATCCGAGGGCACGGGTAGGATCTGGCTCACGGAGATGTCGCGGGGCAACATCTTGTTGAGGCGGTAGGCCAGCTGGTGGCAGTCGAGGGGAAGCTCCAGCGGCTCCTGCAGGTCGAAATGGGCCACCATCAGCCGGGCGTTGACCCCAGCGTCAGTCCGTCCCGCCCCCGTCACGTCGATGGGGGTGTGCAGCAGGGTCGAGAGCGCCTTCTCCAGCGCCTCCTCCACGGTGATGCCGTTGGGCTGTATCTGCCAACCGTGGTAGGCACGCCCGTCAAACGATAGGTAAATGAAATATCTATACATAAATCTAATAATGCAAATCGACGACAATACACTAAAAAGGCTCGATGGTACAATGGCGGGCAATGTTCTTAGCCTCTCCTTTTAATCCTCTTAATCCTCCTTGATTTTCCAATCGCTGATCGTGCGCTGATTACTGTCAAAACTGATGCCCACTTTTACCAGCCGCTTACCTTCAGCATGATAAGGCAGCATGTAGCCCTTTT
>OHGW01000672.1_pt1 | contig 15058 bp, 19 predicted proteins | sample 1567821 | NCBI WGS metagenome assembly OHGW01 (sample SAMEA3879572, study PRJEB24766) | human gut metagenome | biome: human-associated habitat; feature: feces | place: USA | collected 1985/1987 | reverse complement strand
CGCCTGACGCTATGGTCCCCCAGGAGTTTTCCCACATCGGCCCGCACGGGAATGAGGTGCACCCGCTCCTCTCTGATGCGGAGATCGGTGACCTCCTCATCCGTGGCAAGGAGCTGGTGGCCTGGTACAAGGACCTGGAGGAATACGCCACCAAGGCCCTGCTGGACGGCAAGCCCATTGAGGGCTGGAAACTGGTGGCTGGCCGGAGCATCCGCACCTTTACGGACCAGGATGCCGCCATCCAGGCCGCCATTGCCGCCGGATATGATGAGGCCCTGCTCTATGACCGCAAGCCCAAGACGCTCTCTGAGATGGAGAAACTGATGGGCAAGGCGGAGTTTGCTGAAAAAATCGGCGGCTATGTGACCAAGCCCCTGGGCAAGCCCACGCTGGCCCTCAGCACGGACAAGCGTGAGGCCTACAACCCCGCCGCTGCTGACTTTGCCGGGGTGGCTGCCAATGAGTAAGTATCAGACCTGCGCCCATTCCGCCCCGTGGCAACCTCCCATCCCGCTGGATGATGAGGAAAAGGGCTACCCCGTGGGCCGTTTCTGCAAGCACGCTTGCCGCAGTATGGCAGTCATCCGTGACCCGGAGGTCTGCGAGAGCTGCACACAGTACACAGACCCCGCCAAGCTCATCACCATCAACACCGGGGACTACCACGCAGACATCTATTTTGACCGGCTGGAGGACATGCCCCTCTCCAACATCCGCAAGGTTTTCAAGCTGCTCCTGGCAGACCCGTGGAGCAACGAGGGAGCCATCCGTCAGATGACCCTCTACCTGGATGCCGCCGTGATTGAAAGCAAAGAGGCCTGGAAACAGGCCAGCATTGAGTATCAGAACGGCTGGCGCAATGTGTTCAATAAGAAAAGCCGCCTCAAAGAGGACCGCCAAAAGCTCCGGGAAAACAACCGGCTGGCCGTTGCCGTAAAGCGGAGCAAAGCCCGGCATGAGCGCTGGGTGAAACTTCAAACCTGCTGGGCTGAGGCCCAGCCTGATGCAAACACCAAAGTGTAATTTAACTGTAAAGGAGATCAAAAGATTATGTATCAGAATGATGCCATGAAAGTCCTGACTGGTGAGGTCCGCCTCTCCTATGCCAACCTGACCACCCCCAGAGCCGCCCAGCAGGGCGGTGAGCCTAAGTATTCCGTCACCCTGCTCATCCCCAAGAGCGATGCCGCCACCAAGGCTGACATTGACGCTGCCATCCAGGCCGCCGCCAATGATGCCCTGGCCAAGGTGTGGAACGGTGCCCGCCCGCCCATGCTCAAGGTGCCCATCTACGATGGTGACGGCGTGCGCCCCTCTGGCGTGCCCTTTGGCGATGAGTGCAAGGGCCATTGGGTGATGACCGCCTCCACCAAGAACAAGCCCCAGGTGGTGGGCATCGACAATATCAACTGCGAACTGTCCCCGGCGGACATTTACAGCGGCATGTATGGCCGTGTCACCGTCCGTTTCTTCGGCTACTCCAACAGCGGCAACAAGGGCATTGGCTGCGGTCTGGGCAATGTTCTCAAGACCCGTGACGGAGAGCCCCTGAGTGGCCAGGCCTCCGCCGCCTCCGACTTCGCCGGGCTGGGCGGCACTCCTGCGGCCACTCCCACCTACGGTGCGGCGATGCCCGCAACCCCCGGTGCCTACGGTGTCCAGCCTGCGGCTCCTGCTGCCCCTGCCGCTCAGGTGCCCTGGGCTACCACCGGCGGCATCAACCCCATCACCGGCCAGCCCATGTAATTGGAGGACACCATGCACCATCTCAGCATTGACCTTGAAACCTATTCAAGCGTGCCGATTGCTAAGGCCGGGGCGCAAAAGTACATCTCCAGCCCGGACTTTGAAATCCTGCTCTTTGCGTACAGTGTGGATGGTGCGCCTGTTGAGATCATTGACCTGGCACGGGGGGAGCGCCTCCCCCCGTGGCTGGTCCAGGCCATCACCTCCCCGGAGTACATCAAGCACGCATACAATGCCCCCTTTGAGTGGGGCTGCCTGTCCAAGTTTTTGGGCACCCTGCCGCCGGACCAATGGCGCTGCACCATGTTCCACGGCCTCTATTGTGGCTACACAGCGGGCCTGGATGCCACCGGCAGGGCCCTGGGGCTTGCTGAGGACAAGCGCAAGCTGAACACCGGCAAGGCGCTCATCCGTTATTTCTGCGTCCCCTGTGCCCCCACAAAGGCCAATGGAGGCCGCACCCGCAACCTGCCCCAGCATGACACCGACAAGTGGGAGCTGTTCAAAGAATACTGCCGCCAGGATGTTGTGACTGAGATGGAGATTGAGCGGCGGCTCTCCGCTTTCCCCGTGCCGGACTTCGTGCAAAAGCAATGGGAAACGGACCTCATCATCAATGCCCGTGGCGTGGCTGTGGACATGGACCTGGTGAGCGGTGCCCTCTATCTGGGCAATGTGACCCGCCAAAACCTCACCCAAGAGGCCATGAAAATCTCCAAGCTGGACAACCCCAACAGCGTGGCACAGCTCACGCAATGGCTCCAGGAGGCCATGGGAGAGGAGCTTGCGGACCTCCGCAAGGACACCGTGGCCCGCCTGCTGGGCAAGGAGGACAACAGCCCCCAGGTCCAGCGGATGCTTGAGATACGCCAGGAGCTGGGCAAGACCAGCACCAAAAAGTATGACGCTATTGAGGCCGCTGTGTGCCCGGATGGCCGTGTCCGTGGGCTGCTCCAATTCTATGGGGCGAACAGGACGGGGCGCTGGGCAGGCCGCCTGGTGCAGGTCCAGAACTTGCCCCGCACCTACACAGAGCCGCTGCCGTTGGCCCGTGAGCTGGTGGAGCACCGCAAGCTGGATGCCCTCCGGCTGATCTATGGCTCTGTGCCTGATACCCTCAGCCAGCTCATCCGCACCGCCTTTGTGGCCCCAGAGGGGCATGTCCTCATTGACGCTGACTTTTCGGCCATTGAGGCCCGTGTCATCTCCTGGCTGGCCGGTGAGCAATGGCGGCTGGAGGTGTTCCGCACCCATCTATGAGGCCTCTGCCTCTCAGATGTTCGGCGTGCCCATTGAGCTCATCAAAAAGGGCAATCCAGAGTATGCACTCCAGCAAAAGGGCAAGGTGGCAGAGCTGGCCCTGGGCTACCAGGGCAGCACCGGCGCACTCATCAACATGGGGGCCCTGGACATGGGCATCCCGGAGGAGGACCTGCCGGACATCGTGAGCCGCTGGCGTGAGGCCAACAAGCGCATCCGTGACCTGTGGTATTCCATGGACAACGCCGCTGTGCAGGTCATCACCCAGGGCGGCAGTGTGGGCATCAATGGCCTGCTGCTGGCCCGTGAGTATGACTACAACCAGGGCACCGACTGTTTCACCATTCAGCTCCCCTCTGGCCGCAAGCTCTACTATGTGAGCCCCGGCATTGGTGAAAACCAATGGGGCAACCCGTCCATCTCCTACATGGGCATGGACCAGAAAACCAAACGGTGGAAACGCATTGAAACCTACGGCGGCAAGCTGGTGGAGAACTGCGTGCAGGCCATCGCCCGTGACTGCCTTGCCGACACCATAGAACGGCTTGAGGCGGCGCACCTGCCTGTTGTGTTCCATGTGCACGATGAGGTCATTATTGATGTGACCCCATGGGCGGATGAGGACACCATGCTTGAGTATGTGTGCTCCATTATGCGCCAGCCTATCCCCTGGGCGCCCGGACTGCCGCTAAACGCAGACGGTTGGGTGGGGCAATTCTTTAGAAAGGACTGATTGACCATGCAATACATGGGCGGCAAAAGCCGGATTGCCCGGTCAATCGCAGAGATTATCAATGAGATACCAAGGCGGAAAATCAAGAATTGCCAAACCCATTGCTCAGATAATCATGCAGGTTGCGGGGGGGGATTGCTTTGTCAGCTTATTTTGCGGCAGTTGTGCCGTGGAAAGCAAGGTGCAAGGTTTTTCCCGCAAACTCCTCAATGACCGGCACGAATACCTCATTGCAATGCTCCAAGGCGTTCAACAAGGCTATAACCTGCCGGAGCACATCACTCTAGAGCAGTACCGATACATACGGGAAAACAAGGATGCAGACCCCGTTCTTGCCGGTTTTGTAGGCTTTGGGTGCAGCTTTGGAGGCAAATGGTTTGGCGGATACGCAAGGAATAAAACCGGCACCAATTACGCCGAACAGAGCAAGCGCTCCCTACTGAAAGATATGGCAACGCTGCAAGATGCCCAATTTGTGTGTGGTGATTGCCGCCGCTTGTGCATCCCACCCAATTCTGTGATATACGCTGACCCGCCCTACAACAACACCACGGGCTACACCGGGGACAAGTTTGACACCACAGAGTTTTGGATAGCAATGCGGCTACTTGCCGATTTAGGGCACACGGTTTTTGTCAGTGAACAAGAGGCACCGCCGGACATCCAATGTATATGGGAAAAACCCTTTACCCGAACTTTAGACCGGAACAAGGGCAACCAATTTACCGTTACTGAAAAATTATTTTACTTACCACCGAGGAGGTACACGCAACATGAAAATGGACAAAGTGGCATCCTCCCAAAATGATGAGTTTTACACACCGGAATATGCAATAAAGCCAATACTCAAGTACATCAAAATGCCCTGCACCATCTGGTGCCCCTTTGACACAGAGGAAAGCAACTTTGTCAAACTGCTCTCCCAATATGCCGCCTGCGGCGTGTCAGTCATTCACTCTCACATAGCCACGGGGGGGAATGTTCCTCTGATATTAGAAAACAAGTAGCTGATGTTTACGCCGCCACTTGCGGCTCTTTTATGTCAATCGGCTGCGATGTATGCCCTACTCTTATGGCGAGGGACTATAAGCAGTCACACATAGTGTGCTACAAGGATGGAGGCACAGAGAATGATTATGTATGAAAACTATCAATATGGAAACTACCGCCGAGGCTGCGGAACTCTGAAAGCCTCCGGCGGTGATTATGGCGGAGGGAGTGAAAACTTGATATGTACCAATACTGGAACGGTGGGCGGGTCATCGACACTCTCACCGCACGAAATGCGGGGGGGGGACAACGGATGCCGGATAAGCAGAACTTTAACAGCGTGATTGACACCGAACGGCTGACCGTCCGCCGTCTTACCCCTTTGGAATGTGAACGCCTGCAAGGCTTTCCGGACGGTTGGACAGACATAGGCGCATGGGTAGGAGAAAACGGCAAGAGCCACGCTGAGAGTGCAGACACCGCACGCTACAAGGCGCTTGGCAATAGCATTGCCCTCCCACCCTGGGCGTATGTCTTGACCCGTCTGAGCCTTTGTGTAGGCTGCGGACATCCCACAATGGCAAGCCTCTTTGACGGCATTGGGGGCTTTCCGCTGATATGGGAATGGCTCAACGGAAAAGGCTCTTGCCTCTGGGCAAGCGAAATTGAGGACTTTCCCATTGCCGTGACAAAATACCATTTTCCGGAGGAGGGAGAAAACAATGAGCATTGAAAAGGACTATGACATCTACATTGCCGTGTGTGACATCTGCGGTGATGACATCGGACCGTTTGAGGACTTCTATGATGCGGTGGATGCCAAAAAAGCCGCTGGTTGGCGTTCACGCAAAGACGCGCATGGGGAATGGATTGACCTTTGCCCCGCTTGTCAGCACCCGTCTGCCGCATCTGATTTTGGAGGTGTCATATGAAAAGAGCAGAGATATTGGATGCCGCAAAGGCTTGTGTCTGCGGTGAGCGTGAGCAGGACTATGGAACGCCGGAGGACAGCTTTGGCCTCATTGGGCAGCTTTGGACGGTCTACATGGGCACCCTGTTCACCGCCAAAGATGTTGCCATGATGCTGGCATTGCTGAAAGTGGCACGCATCCACAATGGTGACAAAATGGACAGCTTTATTGACCTTGCAGGCTACGCCGCCTGTGCAGGCGAAATTGTAGGAAAGGAGGCCCCGTGATGGCTGAAAACAGAAACCCGTTTCTCAATCAAAGCGGATGCCCCGACCCTACCGCATACCATGCTTTGAAACCCATTATGCAGGAGGATGCCGCGCTGGAGGGCAAGGTCAATTTTCTCATAAAAGTGCTTAAATTTATCATTGCTGAAAGCGGTTTTGAACTGCTTGCACGCATTGAGCTCAAAGACAAAAAGACAGGGAGGTGCTTTAGATGAAAGCCATAGCCATTGATTTTGACGGGTGCATTTGCACAAATGCTTTTCCGAACATCGGAGCACCCAACCGGAGCGTTATCGACAAAGCCATTGCGGAGCAAGCCGCCGGCGCCGGTCTGATTTTATGGACCTGCCGGGAGGGTGAACTGCTCCAACAGGCGTTGGATGCCTGTGCCCAATGGGGACTACACTTTGATGCGGTCAATGAAAGCCTCCCCTCCTGGATTGCTGCCTTTGGCACCCGCCCCAGAAAGGTTGGAGCATCTGAGTATTGGGATGACCGTGCCGTGGTTGTCCGTGACGGTGAGGTGCAGCTATGAAAACCCGTGACATCTATACCGCCGCCGTCAAGAAATGTGGCAAGGAGCACCAGCTTGTCCTCTGCATGGAGGAAATGGCTGAACTTACAAAAGAGCTCTCCAAGAACATGAGAGGCTTTAAGAACACAACCAATATTTCAGAGGAAATGGCTGATGTGGAAATCATGCTTGAGCAGCTCCGTATCATTTACGGCAACCGTTCAGAAGTTGACACCATAAAAGCTGAAAAACTCCTCCGCCTATCGGAACGGTTGGAGGTTTTATGTAGATAGAGAGGTGAGCCAAGATGCAATATGACCGCAAAATAACAATATCAGCCGGTAGCAACCGGCGTGCAATGTCCTGGCTGCCTCAGACTATGCTCATATCAGAGTTGTGGGCAAGGCTCCAGACACCTGCCAGGGGCACAGAGCCGTTGGCAGAATACTTGAACATGAAAAAGGTCCAGCAGGATGACCTCAAGGATGTGGGCGGCTTTATGGCAGGCACGCTGTCCGGCCCGCGCCGCAAGGCAGGCAATGTGACCGGGCGTGATGTCATAACTCTGGACCTTGACAATATCCCCTCTGGGGGCACGGATGATGTGCTGCGGCGTGTGGAGGCTTTGGGATGCGGCTATTGCATCTACAGTACCCGTAAACACAGCCCTGCGGCACCACGCCTGCGTGTTCTCATCCCACTTGACCGCACGGTGTCTGCGGATGAATATGAGCCGCTGGCACGCAAAACGGCCGAGTACATAGGCTTGGAACTTTGTGACCCTACCACCTTTGAGGTGTCGCGCCTTATGTATTGGCCCTCCTGTTGCGCTGACAGCCAGTATATCTATTTATGGCAGGACAAGCCGCTCCTCTCTGCCAACGGACTTTTGGCACAGTATGAGGACTGGCGCGACTGCACCACCTGGCCGCAAGTCCCCGGCGCCCTCTCCCTGCCCAAGCTGGCAGTCAAACAGGGTGACCCGGAGGGCAAGACCGGCGTTGTGGGCGCGTTCTGCCGCACCTATGACATTTACCGTGCTATGGATGAACTCATCCCCGGCATGTATGAGCCGGTGGAGAGTATGCCGGGGCGTTATACCTATCTGGGCGGCTCCACCACCGGTGGCGCAGTGGTATATGACAGCGGCAAGTTTTTATACAGTCACCATGCAACCGACCCTTGCGGCGGCAGACTGGTCAACGCCTTTGACCTTGTACGCCTCCACCGCTTTGGGGACAAGGACGATGATGCACAGACCGGCACGCCTGCCAACCGTCTGCCATCCTACCGTGCCATGTGTGAGCTTGCGGTGCAGGACAAGGATGTTGCCGCACTGATGAGCCAAGAACGCTACCAGGAGGCTTTGCAAGACTTTGAGGGCGTGACCGCCTCCAATGATGCAGAGCCCGCAAACTGGATGAGCAAGCTGGCAGTGAATACCCAAACAGGCTTGCCAAAGGCAACCATTGATAATGTGTGGATAATCCTTGAAAATGACCCGCTGCTAAAAGGCAAGTTTGCCCTAAACCAGTTTGCCGGCCGTGGTGAGGTGCTTGGTGCCCTGCCGTGGGATGACCGCACGGAGCGCCGCCTGTGGGACGATAACGACAACCAGGGACTTTACTGGTATATGGAGAGATACCACCACATCACCGGCAACGGCAAGATTGACGGTGCCCTCTCCCTCCATTCCACCGCCCACGCTTTCAATGAGATACAAGACTACCTCCGTGCCCTTAAATGGGACGGTATGCCCCGTCTTGATACCCTTTTCATTGATTACCTTGGCGCCCAGGACACCCCATACACAAGAGCCGTGACCCGCAAGGCGTTCACCGCCGCTGTGACCCGTGCGATGGTGCCCGGTGCCAAATACGATAATATGCTCATCCTTGCAGGTCCGCAGGGCATCGGCAAAAGCACCCTTTTGGATAAAATGAGCCGTGGCTGGTTTAATGACAGCATCCGCACCTTTGAGGGCAAAGAGGCATCTGAACTCTTGCAGGGTGTCTGGCTTGTGGAAATTGCAGAGCTTGATGCTTTCCGGCGCACGGATGTTGCACGCATCAAACAGTTTCTTTCATTGCGCACTGACCGTTTCCGTGCGGCTTATGGCCGCCATGTCAAGGAACTGCCCCGCTGCTGCGTTTTCTTTGGCACCAGCAACACCACGGACTTTTTGCAGGACCGTACCGGCAACCGCCGTTTCTGGCCCGTGGATGTCGGCGTGGCACCCGTGACAAAGAGCGTGTGGTTTGACTTGCCCGGTGAGATTGACCAACTCTGGGCGGAGGCTGTTGTCCGTTGGCAAAGCGGTGAGAGCCTTTTCCTCAAAGGTGACCTTGAGGCTGCCGCTAAGGAAAAGCAGGAGGAACACCGGGAAGTCAGCGCCCGTGAGGGCATCGTGCTGGATTTCCTCAGTAAGCAGGTGCCGGAGGATTGGGCAAAGTGGCCTCTTGACCGCCGCAGAATGTTTTGGGGCGGTGCCGTGCAGGGCAGCATCAATCTGGTTGACCGTGACCGTGTATGTGCCCTGGAGGTATGGTGTGAGGCCCTTGACGGCAAGCAGAGGGAAATCCGTTATAGTGATACTGCGGAAATCAACGGCATCATTGAGGCGTGTTCCGATTGGGAAAAAACACCCAATTCTTTGCAGTTTGGCTATTGCGGAAAACAGCGCGGATTTACCAAAAAAAGGGTGGAACATTGACTGGAACATTGCCGGAACATTCAAAAAATCAGCCGGAACATGTTCCAGTCAATGTTCCGGCAATGTTCCGGGCAATGTTCCGGCTTAAACCCTTGAAAATAAAGGCTTTTTTGCTTACCGGAACATTGGAACATTTATTTTCTATATAAAAATAGAGAAATTAGAAGATTTAGAGAAAATATAAACGCCCTAAACCGCCTGTGTGCGTGTATATACGCGCGCGATGTTCCAGATGTTCCACCCCTAAAAAGGAGGTGCTTTTTTGAAAGAAAGTTATATTGAAAATTACCTTGTCCGCAAGGTGAAAGAAAACAATGGTTTGTGTTTGAAATTTGTTTCTCCGGGAAACCCCGGCGTGCCAGATAGGATTGTCATAACCCCCGATGGCAGGACAATCTATGTGGAACTGAAAACGGAGGTTGGCAGGCTTGCCAAAATTCAGAAATGGCAAAGGAGCGAACTGGAGAAACGGGGTGCGGATGTCCGTGTACTTTTTGGGATGGATGCCGTGAAAGAATTTTTGAGGGAGGTTTTTGACTGATGCAATTTACACCGCACAATTATCAAAGCTACTGCATCCAGCGTGTGGTTGATGACCCTGCGGTTGGTTTGTTCCTCCGTCCCGGTCTTGGCAAAACCGTCATCACCCTCTCTGCTATCAACATTCTCAAGTATTTCCGCTGGCAGGTGCAAAAGGTGCTTGTGGTGGCCCCTAAAAAAGTGGCTGAGGCAACCTGGAGCAAGGAGGCGGCTAAGTGGGACCATCTAAAGCATATCCGCACCGCCACGGTGCTTGGCTCATCCGCAAAACGCATCAAGGCACTCAACACGCCTGCGGATGTGTATGTTATCAACCGGGAAAATGTGGAATGGCTTGTGGACTACTACAAGCAGGATTGGCCCTTTGACATGGTGGTGCTTGATGAGAGCACCAGCTTTAAGAACAGCCAGAGCAAACGCTTTAAGGCTATGAAACGGGTGCGGCGGTTTATCAAAAAGATGGTGCTGCTGACCGGCACCCCGTCCTCCAAAGGTTTGATTGACCTTTGGGCACAGGTTTATTTGCTGGACGGCGGGGCACGGCTTGGCGAAACCCTCGGCGCTTACCGTGAGCATTATTTTGACCCCGACCAGCGGAGCCGCACGCAGATTTTCAGCTATAAGGCAAAAGACGGTGCGGAAAACGCCGTTTTGACCGCTATATCTGATATTTGCATCTCCATGAAAGCGGAGGACTACCTGCAACTACCGGACTTTATCCAGCATGAAATCCCCGTGATGCTGGATGCCAAAGCCAAAAAAGCCTATGACCAATTTGAGCGTGACCTTTTGCTTGAGGTGGATGAGGATGTTATCACGGCCGGCACCGCAGGTGTTTTGGTTGGAAAGCTGCTGCAATTCTGCAACGGCGCCGTGTATAGCAATGAGGGGCATGTGGTGCCGGTGCATGATTGCAAGCTGGAGGCGTTCCTGGAACTGCTTGAACAGCTTAACGGAGAGCACTGCCTCACATTCTACGGCTACCAGCATGACCGTGACCGCATCCTTGAGTGCCTGCAAAAGCACCGCAAAGACCTCCGTGTGCGTGTTTACAAGGGTGTGGAGGATGAGGAGGCGTGGAACGCCGGAGAGGTTGATGTGCTGCTTGTGCATCCGGCAAGCTGCGCCTATGGTCTAAACCTCCAGCAAGGCGGCCGGCATGTGGTGTGGTATGGGCTCAACTGGTCCTTTGAACTGAATGACCAGGGCAACTGCCGATTGTACCGCCAGGGCTCTCCGTATGAAAAGGTTTTTATCCACTACCTCATTGTGCAAGGCTGTGAGGATGAGGATGTTATGGCAACGATACAGGACAGAGCAGACACCCATGAGGCTGTCATGCGCGCCCTTAAAGCGAGAATACGAAAGGTTAAGGAGGAAACAGCATGACCGAACAGGAACGATTGAAAACGGACACCGTTTTTGTTGATACCGTCATCCGTGAATGTGCGTTGATGACGATACAAAAAGAGGCGAATGCACAGAGGATTGCAGAACTTGAGGAGCGCCTTGATGCGGTATCAGCCATCCCACCGGCAGAGCCGTCCGCCGCACTGCAAAGGCAGCTTGACAAGGCTGTTGCCGACCTGCATTTTGTTATGGCGGGAGGTGACCCCTGCAAGATATGCAGCACCAAGTGCACCTTTGGAGAAAAGAACTGCAAGCCGCTATGGCGTGGAGAGGTAGGTGGCGAATTATGACTTTGAAAGAACTGTCACAGCTTTATTATCTCAACCGTGAGATTGAGATGGACAAGCGCCGCTTGCAGGAGCTGGAGGCACAGGCGGTGTCCTGCACGCCCAACCTCACGGGTATGCCGCACGCGCGGGGTGTGTCAGATAAGGTTGGGCGCTACGCTGCGGAGATTGTTGACCTCAGAGGCATCATTGAGGCAAAACATCAGCAATGCCTATATGAGCGGAGCCGTCTGGAGAGGTACATATCCGATATTGAGGACAGCTACCTCCGGTTGGCGTTCACTTATCGGTTTATAAACGGCTTGCCGTGGGAGCAGGTTGCCGCCTGCATCGGCGGAAGTAACACCGCAGACGGCGTGCGGATGATGTGCAACAGATACATCAAAGCAACGAATGATGACACAGAGCAGTAAGTTGTTCGCTTTGTTCGGTGCGTCTGTGCTATACTGATACCGTGGGTGTATGCCTCAGATAAGAGCAACGCCTCCTTGGTTGGAACGGTGGCAAAGTGATGGAGAATGTGAAACCAGACCTTTGCCGCCGTTCTCTAATTTTGATTATTTCAAAAGCTGTCCCGTAACACACACGGGCGGCTTTTTATTTTGACATAGGGGTGGTGAGTGTGGCGAAACTAACTGAAAAGCAAAAGCGTTTTGTTGCGGAGTACCTGGTGGACCTTAACGCCACACAGGCTGCTATCCGTGCCGGATATAGTCCCAAAACAGCAAACCGCATTGGGTCACAAAACTTGTCAAAAGTTGATGTTCAGGCCGAAATTGAAAAACGGCGTGCGACACTGCGGAACAAGCTGGAAATCACACAGGAAAAAGTGATTGAGGAACTTGCCGCTGTTGCTTTTGCCAACGGTGCTGATTTTGCCCAGGTCACGAAAACGGGACTTGTCCGCATCATCCCCACGGAGGATATACCGCAGGACAAACGCAAAGCCATTGCCTCCATCAAGGAGGGCGCGAATGGCACAGAAATCAAGACCTATGACAAGGTGCGTGCCTTAGAGCTTTTAGGCAAGCATCTGGGCGTGTTTGACAGCAACAACGGTGTCGCTGCCGAACAGGAAAACAACATCTTTGATGTTATCGACCAAAGCACCAGAGAGGAGTTGGACACCAGTGCAATATCAGAAATTGAGCACCCGGCAAAACCTGGCAATGACCTGGTGGAATAGACCCGGCTTTGAGGATTATGAGGGCATCATCTGTGACGGCTCCATCCGTTCCGGCAAGACTGTTGCCATGACGGTTGGCTTTATCATGTGGGCAATGTCTAATTTCAGCGGTCAAAACTTTGCTCTGTGCGGCAAGACCATTGAGAGCTTGCGGCGAAATGTAACCAGCAACCTCTCTGCGTGGCTGTGTGGCGTGTTCACTTTCAAGGAGCACCGCACGGAAAACAAGATTGTGGTGCGCGCAGGCAATAAGACCAACAGCTTTTATCTGTTTGGTGGTAAAGACGAAAGCTCACAGGATTTAATCCAGGGCATCACACTGGCAGGCATCCTGCTGGATGAGGTGGCCCTGATGCCGGAGAGCTTTGTCAACCAGGCCACGGCCCGCTGCTCTGTTGAGGGGGCCAAGCTGTGGTTTAACTGCAACCCGGAGGGCCCCAGCCATTGGTTTTATACCAAGTGGGTGCTGGAGGCCAGCAAGCGGAAAATGCTGCACCTCCATTTCACCATGGATGACAACCTCAGCCTCTCCGCCTCAGTCAAGGCAAGGTATGAGAGCCTTTACTCTGGCGTTTTCTATGATCGCTTTATCCGGGGCCTGTGGGTGGTGGCGGAGGGGCTTATTTACACGATGTTCAACAAGGACTTTCATGTTGTGCCCAGCGTCCCCAGGCCCTATGAAAAGTATGTGATGTCCTGCGACTACGGCACCATCAACCCCACTAGCATTGGCCTCTGGGGCAAGGCTGGCGGCAAGTGGTACAGGATGCGGGAGTATTACTATGACAGCCGCAAGGAGGGCCGCCAGCGCACCGATGAGGAGCACTACACGGAGCTGGAGCGCCTGGCTGATGGCCTGCATGTGTCCGCCATCATTGTGGACCCATCGGCGGCCTCTTTCATTGAGGTCATCCGCCGCCATGACCGCTACCGTGTAGAAAAGGCCTCCAACTCCGTGCTGGACGGCATCCGCAATGTGGCCACCCGGCTCCAGAGCGGTGACATCTTTTTCTGCGACTGCTGCACGGACTGCATCCGTGAGTTTGGGATGTATCGCTGGGATGAAAAGGCCCAGATGGACCGTCCTATCAAAGAAAATGACCATAGCATGGACGATGTGCGCTACTTCGTGCACCGTGTCTATGCGCCTGATCTGATTAGCTTTAAGTGAGGTGAGAAACCAATGGTGACACTCAATCTGAGGGATGATTGCAATGGCCGTGTGGCCACCAATTTCAAACGGGGCATGACGGACAAGCGCTTTCTGGAGCTTGAAATCACCGCATGGCTCACCAGCCCGGAGCGCAAAAAGCAGCTTGAGGGTGAGGCCTACTATGACGGCTACCAGGATGTGACCCACCGGGAACGCCTGGCGCTGGATGAGGACGGCAAGCCCATTGTGCTCAAGAACTTGCCCAACAACCGGCTGGTCAACAACCTCTATTCCAAAATGGTGGACCAAAAGACCAACTACTCCTTTGGCCGTCCGCTGTCCTTTGACACCGAAAACAAGGAGTATGCCAAGGCCCTGGGCTCCGTGTTTGGGGCCCGTTTCCTGCGTACCATGCACAATGTTGGTGAGGGCGCATGGATTGGCGGCAAGTCCTGGCTCTATCCCTACTACGAAAACGGGGAGCTGGCTTTCCGGCGCTTTCCTGCTGATGAGGTCCTGCCATTCTGGGCGGACGCTGACCACACCATCCTGGACGCTGCTGTCCATGTCTATGTGGTGCAGGAATACGATGAGGCCGAACACGCCAAGAATGTGGTCAAGGTGGAGGTCATGCACGGCGGCGGTGTGGACTGTTTCATCCGCACGGATGACGGCGTGCTGGAGCCGGACAGCTTTGCCTACTCCGGCCCCTATATCATCACCCGGCAGGACGATGAAACCGGCAAAGTGGAGGGCTACAACTGGGAGCGCATCCCGTTGGTGTGCTTTAAGAGCTCCCACCATGAAATCCCACTCCTCTCCAAGGTCAAGTGCCTCCAGGATGCCTACAACAACATCCTGAGCAACTTTGCCAACCAGATGGAGGAGGACATCCATACCACCATCCTGGTCATCAAGAACTATGACGGTGAGGACCTGGGCACATTCCGCCGCAACCTGGCCACCTATGGTGCCATCAAGGTGCGGTCCTATGAGGGGGCTGAGGGCGGCGTGGACACTCTGGAAATCTCCGTCAACGCTGAAAACTACAAGACCCTGCTGGCCCTGCTCAAGGATGCCATCATTGAGAACGCCAGAGGCTATGATGCCAAAGATGACCGCATGAGCGGCGACCCAAACCAAATGAACATTCAGAGCATGTACTCTGACATTGACCTAGATGCCAACGGCATTGAAATGGAGTTTCAGGCCAGCATGGAGGAGCTGCTTTGGTTTGTCAACAAGCACCTGGCCAACACCGGCGGCAGGAGCTTTGAGGGTGAGGATGTCACAGTCATCTTTGACCGGGATGTGCTCATCAATGAAAC
>OHGW01000670.1_pt1 | contig 15093 bp, 13 predicted proteins | sample 1567821 | NCBI WGS metagenome assembly OHGW01 (sample SAMEA3879572, study PRJEB24766) | human gut metagenome | biome: human-associated habitat; feature: feces | place: USA | collected 1985/1987 | reverse complement strand
GTTGGTCGCGCTTTCATGCTCCTTCCGCGTGCAGCTTTTTGGGGCTTCGCCTAAGTCCTTGTTTGCTTCCCCAACTTTCCGTTAAGAACCTTCTTTTTCCCTTACATGCGCTCGGGTGCTTCGATGCCAATCAGCCACAGCCCCGTCTTAATAACATCCTTCGTCGCCTTCGTCAGCGCCACGCGCGCGGCGGCCGTCGCCGGTTCACCATCCAGAATCCGATGCTCATAATAGAACTTATTATACGCCTGCGCAATATCCGTCACAGCGCGGGTAATCATTGACGGCTCATACTTCTCCGCCGCTTCCTTAATGACATCCGGGAAGCGCCCCAGCAGACGCAGGAGCGCCTGTGCCTCGTCGTCCGTCAGCGCGTTCATATCCGCTTCGGGCAGGGACATTTCCGCCGCCTTGCGCAGGACAGAGCAGCAGCGCGTGTGGGTGTACTGCACATACGGGCCGCTTTCGCCGTCGAAATTCAGCGCGCGATCCCAGCAGAAATCAACGTCCTTGATTCGGTTGTTGCTCAAATCGGTATAGACGACCGCGCCAATGCCGACCTGACGCGCAACATCCTCTTTGTTCGGCAGATTCGGGGACTTTTCGTTGATAATGTCCAGCGCTTTCTTCTGCGCCTGCTCCAGCAGATCCTCCAGATAGACGACGTGTCCCTTGCGGGTGGAGAGTGCCTGACCCTCGTAGGAAATCATGCCGAACGCGACATGCACGCAGTCCTTCGCCCATTCGTATCCCATCTTTTCCAGCACACGGAAAATCTGGCGGAAGTGCAAATCCTGCTGATACGCCACGACGTACAGGCACTTATCGAAATGATAAGTATCATGGCGATAGATGGCCGCCGCAAGGTCGCGTGTGGCGTAAAGCGTCGCCCCGTCGGAGCGGAGTATTATGCAGGGGGGCATATCGTATGCGGAAAGGTCAACCAATGTCGCGCCCTTGTCCACCGTGAGCAGCCCCTTTTCCCTCAGCTCGTCTATGACTGCGCCCATCTTGTCCTCATAGAAGCTCTCGCCCGCGTAGCTGTCGAAGTGTACCCCCAGCCGGTCGTATACCTTGCCGACCTCCTTGAGGGTAAGGTCCTTGAACTGCTGCCAGAGGGTAACGGCCTCCTTGTCGCCGCTTTCGATCTTTTTGAACCAAGCCCGGGCCTCGTCGTTCATCTCGGGGTGGGCCTCCGCCTCCTCGTGGAAGCGGACATAGAGCTTCACCAGCTCCCGCACGGTGCATTGGGGCACCGGCTTATCCCCCCATTTTTTATAGGCCACTATCATCTTGCCGAACTGGGTGCCCCAGTCCCCCAGGTGGTTTATGCCTATGGCGTTGTAGCCCAGCGCCTTGTATATCCTGTAAAGGGAGTTGCCTATTGCGGTGCTGGGCAGATGGCCTATGTGGAAGGGCTTGGCGATATTTATGGAGGAATACTCCACGCAGACGTTCCTTCCGCCGCCAAGGTCGCTGTCGCCGTAGCTGTCGCCCTGAGTAAGCACCCTATCGAGCGTATCCCGCACGAAGGCGGTCTTATCCGCGAAGAAGTTGAGGTAGCCCCCCTTGGCCTCCATAGAGGCTATGCCGTCTATGTGGCCTATGCTCCCTGCAAGCTCTGCGGCTATGGCGGGAGGGGCCTTGCGCATGGTCTTTGCCAGGCGGAAGCAGGGGAAGGCGTAGTCGCCCATGGCGGGGTCGGGCGGGGTTTCCAGCCAGTCCTTGAGCTGATCCGCTTCCAGTCCGGTCTGTGCCGCTATTGCGGCGGCAATGCGCAGCTTGTTTTCCATTATGTGAATTCTCCTGTGATTTTCTTTTTTAGCTATTCTTCTATGCGCGTTATGTCCGCGCCCAGTGCGCGGAGCTTCTGCTCCAGGAACTCGTAGCCCCGGTCGATAAAGTGTATCTGGCTTATGGTGCTCTCGCCCTCGGCGGCAAGGGCGGCTATGACCAGGGCGGCGCCCGCCCTCAGGTCGCTTGCGCAAAGGGGCGCGCCGTAGAGCTTTTCCACTCCCTCCACCGTGGCCGTGCGGGAGCTTATTGAAATGCTGGCTCCCATCTTGGCAAGCTCCGGCACGTGGTTGAAGCGGTTCTCGAATATGTTTTCCATTATGAAGCTGTTGCCCTCCGCCGTGGCCAGAAGCGCCATCATGGGCTGCTGAAGGTCTGTGGGGAAGCCGGGATAGGGCAGCGTCTTTATGTTGACGGCCCGTGGCCGCTTGTCTGCGGATACGCGTATGAAGAAGTCCCGCCCGTCGTCCCCTTCGGAAACAGTCACGCCGCACTCCATCAGCTTTGCGGATATGGCTTCAAGGTGGGTGGGGATAACGTTGTTGATTATCACATCGCCCCGGGTGGCGGCGGCGGCTATCATAAATGTACCCGCCTCTATCTGGTCGGGTATTACGGCGTAGGTGCAGCCATGGAGCCTGCGCCCGCCCTGTATGCGGATAACGTCGGTGCCCGCGCCCTTTACGTTCGCCCCCATCATATTGAGGAAGTTGGCCACGTCCACCACATGGGGCTCCTTTGCGGCGTTGGCGATTATGGTCTGCCCCTCGGCGGCCACCGCCGCCAGCATTATGTTTATGGTGGCGCCCACGCTCACCACGTCCAGATATATCTCCGCGCCCCTGAGCCTATCCGCCCTTGCCTTTACGGAGCCGCCCTGTATCACTATATCCGCGCCCAGCGCCCGCATGCCCTTTATATGCTGGTCTATGGGCCGCTGGCCTATGGCGCAGCCGCCGGGAAGGGCTATCTCCGCCTTCTTATACCGGCCCAGCAGCGCCCCTAAAAGATAGTATGAGGCGCGCATGGAGCTGACCATTTCCCCCGTTACGCTGAAGGTGCTTATGCCGGAGGGGTCGATGCGCATACTGCCGTCCGGCGTGCGGGAAATATCCGCGCCCATGCTGGTGAGTATCTCCTCCACTATGCGCACGTCCTCTATCTCGGGCAGGTTTTCCAAGAGGCAGCTTTCGCCTGAGAGTATGACGGCGGGTATTATGGCAAGGGCGGCGTTTTTGGCCCCGCTTATAGTCACCGCGCCCTCAAGGCGTTTTCCGCCGTTTATTCTGTAATACGCCATTTATGCTCCCGAAAAAAATAATTCTTTATCCAACGAGGGGATAATCCCTCTCTAACCTGATAATTATACTATGCCTGCGGTGTTTTTGGCAAGACAAACAGGACGGCAAAAAGGAGCGGCGCAGCCGCTCCCGCCGGGAGTTACTTTTCTAAGTAATATCTTGGATTGTAGGCTATGCCGTCAATCCTGAGCTCAAAGTGCAGATGTGCTTCGGTACAGCTGCCCGAGTCGCCGGCCTTGCCTATGATCTGGCCCTTGGCTACCTTATCGCCGGGAGCCACGGAGAACCGGCTCAGGTGGGCGTAGCGGGTGACGAACCCTTCGCCGTGGTCTATCTCTATGATGTTGCCGTAGCCGCCCCGATTTATGGCGCAGACCACGGTGCCTCCCTCGCTGGACAGCACCGGATCGCCGGTCTTTGCGGCGTAGTCCAGGCCGAGATGAAGTATGCCGTCGCGCTGTCCGTAGTTTGAGATTATCTCTCCACCGGCTACGGGGGAAGCAAAGCTGAGCGCCTCGGGCTTTCTGCCCTCCTTGCCCTCGTGCCTGCCCGGCTCGCCGCCGCTCTTTTTATCGGTGCCCTGAAGTATTACCGTATCCTGGGGTTCCACCGTAACTGTTTCGCTCTTGCTGCGGCTGGAGCTCTTTTCGCCGTTTATGTATACCGTATGGTTCACGGTGGTTCTGCTGCCCGCCCTGCCTAAGGTGAGGGTAATGCCGGTGCCGGCCACCAGTGTGGGGTCTTTCTCCACCTTTGAGCCGAAGGGCAGCTCCTTCGTTTCGCTGCTCGTCACAGTGGTAATGACCTTCAGAGGACTGCTTGAGGAGGTGAACTTTTCGTATACCCGGTCGTAGCTGGAAATGTCTTCGGGCTTTGCATCGGGCTGGGGCTGCATCTCTACCTCACTGTAAAGTTCGGTGGTACGGTCGCCGGATTCCGTCACCTTGCCGTCGAAGTAGCTCTTGACTTCCTCCAGCAGCGATTCCGCGGCCTCGGTGCTGGCCAGCACCGCCCTTGTCCTGCCGTCTATGACTATGGCGCAGGGCGTATACTGTTCCGGCGCCATGGCCTGCTCTGTGTCGGGGCTGTTCCCGGCCGTTGCCTCTTCAGCGTCGCTTACTCCGTAAGCTTTAGGCTGGGCAAGCTGTTCCCCCACATTGCTTTCGGACAGTATGGAGGTGCCGTTGTAGCATTCCGGCGGCAGAAGCGAGGAACCCTTGGCGATGCCAAACGCAAGGGCTGTTACCGGCAGCGCAAGGAGCAGCAGCGGGAGCAGCCTGTCCCACTTCTTTTTTGGATCCTCGGTTATCTCGTACAGCCTGCCCGTTTCCTCATCCCATATGTACTTGCCGAAAAAGCCGTCGTCCCCCCCGCCGGCGTGCTCCGCCGCCTCTTCAACCGCCTGATCTATCATTTCGGCTTCCACGGGTATTTCCGACTCGTTATTTTCTTCAGTTAAGATGTCTTTTTCTTCTTCCATGGCGGTATTATACCCTATTTCGCCATATACCGCAATCAGGGCAGGGGCACGGTAGCCTCGGTTTTGCCCTTGGGGTATTCGCAGGAATCGTAATAGGGGGAGTAGGTGTAGATGTATATATCGCTGTCCCTGAAGTCCAGTATGCGCATGTACCCGCCTCCGCCGGCCTTGCTGCCCTGGAAGTTGGAGAGAATGGCGTATACCGTCCTGTCCGGATTGCCATCGCCGTCGTCGTCAAGCTGCACGTTTTTGTAGGAGATATCCCGGCAGTGGCCGCACAGCACCAGAAAAACGTTGGGGTTGGCCTTTACTATCTTTTCGAATATGGCCTTTCCCTGAGTGGTATAGGAAGCGCTCTTTTTAAGGTAGCTGTGGGTGATTATTATGGCGTCCCTGCTGCTGTATTGCCGCAATACTCCGTTTATCCAGTTTACCTCGTCTTCACTGGGTCCCTTGTTGGAGAAGGCTATGCCCATGAATATGTAGTCCCGGCCGTTTGCTGAAAACAGCTCGTAGCGGCTGCCGGTATCGCCGTATTCCTGAGACATGGAGGCGGGGCGGAGGCTGAGCACGTATTTCAGGAAGTTGGCGTAGTTCATCCTATAGCCTATATCGTGGTTGCCGCATGCCGCAAGGAAGGGGATCGACGCGCTGCTGAGTATGCCCATGGATTCCCTGGCCTGCCGCCACTGGTCCTCGGAGCTCCATCTGCCTACCACGTCGCCGGTATGGAAAACAAAGCGTATATCCAGAGCCGCCCTGTTGTCGGCTATCCACTGGGTCATGCCATCGAAGATGGGCTTGTAGGCATTGTGATAGTTCTGGGTATCGCTGAGCCATGCTATGGTGAAGGCCTGTGCTTCTGAGAACAAAAGCGCAATGCACAGCACAAATGGGGCCAGTAAGCGTCTTACCCTAAACATCAAAAAAGTCACTCCTTAGTATATAAGCGTAATGCAATAAGCTTTATTTGAGCCTGAGCCGGAGGTCGTCTCCCTCCAGCCGCAGCACCATGGTCTCCCGGGGCGCTACGAGGCGGGAAAAAAATCTGTCTCCGTAGCTTGCGAGAATGTCGTCAAGGCTCCTGTTGGTGGCCCAAAGGGTGGCCTTCCTGGCGCTCTGCCGCTCGTTAAGGATGGAGAACAGCGTCTCCCGAGTGACGGAGTTTATCATGGGCTCTGTGCCCAGGTCGTCTATTATCATGAGATCAGGGCCGAGGATGTCCGGACTTTCGCTCCTGCCCCGTATGCTCTCCATAAAGGCGTTGATGAGGTTGTAGGCGGAGGCCTTGTATACGTCGTAGCCCCTGGAGGATACCTCCAAAGCTATGGCGTTTAGCAGGTAGCTCTTGCCGAGGCCTGTGCCGCCCATGAGCAGTATCCCCATGGGGTCGCACTTTGGGAAGGCCATTGCGTACCCCTCGCACAGCTCCTTTGCCTTCAGGGCGATGCGCTTCTGGCGGTCGCACGGGTATATGTCGGAGCGAAACATTGCGAAACTCTGTTGCGTATCCATACCCGATGTGGCGTACATTTCTTCCAGAATGCGGGCTTTCATGCAGGGACAGAGCTTTTTCACCGTATCCCCCACATAACCGGTATCGTTACAGGCTTTACAGCGATAGTGTGGCAACATATGGTCTGGCGGCAAACCGGCCGAAAGAAGCAAATTCAGCTCTTCTTTGTCCAGCTGCTCAACTTTATTGCGAAGCTCAGACGAGTCCTCCCCCCGCATTATCATAAGCCCTGTGTCGAAGGCCAGACGGCGGCGCTGGTCGGCTATTTCCCTGAGCCTCGGTATGGCCGTACATGCGGCCTCCCGGCGCTCCCCGGCCTCCCGCTCCGCCCTTTCGCGGCTCATTCTGTATTCGTATATCAGCTCCGGCGTAGGCTTCATTTTTTGTCCTCCTCGTCCTCCAAGAGAGTTATTCCGATGCTCTTTAGATCCTCGTCGGAGTATTTGCGCTGGCCGTAGTTCATAAAGTAAGAGGATTGCTGCTTTTTGCCGCCCTCTGCGGCGGGCTGCTTTTCCAGCTCCTCTATGGCCTTCCTGGCCTGCTGCAGAGTGGTAACGCCCTTTTCGTGCAGCTGCTCTATGAGCCGGCGGGTCCTGTCGAAGGGGTGGCTGTAGCCTGCTGAGCGTTCAGCTGCCAGCAGCACCGCCTCCGGCTGCATGTGCCAGGATACCGTCCATGTGCTTACCGCTTCCTTTTCCCTGCGCCCCGGCGCGCCCTTGAGCCCGGCGCGGGAATAAATCTCCCGGGCAAGCTCCTCGGTGAGGGCGGCGGACTTAATGGCCTCCTGCACCCCTCCCTCCATGCGCATGCCCTCCAGTATGGCGTTCAGGTATGCGAAGGTGGGCTTATCTGAAGAGGTCATGGCGGGGCAGGCGGAAAGTATCTCGTCCAGCGTCATGCCCCATTCCTCTGTCCATTTCTTATACAGGGCAAGCTCGTCCTCAGTGGCCATGCGTCCCTTGCGCCAGCGGGCAAGTATGGCCTTTGCGCCGCCCTGAAGCTCGGTGTCCAGCTTTATGCGCTGCTCCGCGTCTGCGGCGGTAAGCACCCCTTCCTTGGCCCATTCCCGGGCCATCTTGTCCATGAACTGTATCTTGACGGAGGGCCCCTTCAGCTCCATGCAGCGGCGTACAAGCATTACTGCCGCCGCCTCCTCCAGGCCGAATACCTCTATCCAATCGTATATCTTTGAAAGCTCGCCGGGGGTGAGCACCCGCGCACCGCATACCTGACGAAGCGCCGAAACGAGCGGGGCGTACTTGCGGGTGCCGCCGGTGACGGGCCCTGCCTGAACGGATAAATATTCAACGCTTAACGGCTCCTGCTCCACTATGCGCAGCAGGCCCATGTCCTGCCAGTATAAGAAGGCCTCCACCGCCTTGGCGCTGTCGATGCCGAGGGACGCGCAGAGGTCGGCGTTTTCCAGCCTCCGGCAGCCGCACTGCATAAGGCCGAAAAGGTATACCTTGCAGTATAGCTCGGGTGCCTTGGGCATGTACTCCAGTATGAAGATGTTCTGCACAGAGGTACAGCCCATCAGGGCCGCACCCTGCTCAAAGCCGCAGCGTATCATTTATGGCGCCTTTCGTGAGTGTATTTTATAAAATCAGTATTTATACAGCATTTCTGCCGGTTAATTCATCTGTATGTGCGTATATGGTATGTTACATTACTTTGCTCTTATCTTGCAGGTGAAATCATTGGTGGTCATCTTATACAGGCATACGGCATCCGCCATACTGGCGGTGAAGGGCGCCTCTATGCCCGCCTGATGCTTCATTATCCTGTTCAGGGCGTATATTTTTTCTTCCGTATACTCTATGAACTCTACATTGCCGGTACCTATGACGCTGGCGAAGGTGTAGCCATAGGCGCAGGGGTTCGCGTCTTCAACAAGCTCGCCCCGGCCGTCCAGCTCGAGACATACCGTGGGGTTCTTTTTTAGTATTTCCAGCTTGCGGCCCTCTTTGGCGCTGTGAAAGTAGAAGGTCAGTGCGCCGTCCGCGTACTCATAGCCGTAGTTCAGCGGCACTATGTAGGGGACGCCGCCGTCTGTCATGGCGAGGCGGCAGACCTTACACTCGGATACCAGCTCCAATATTGCGCATATGTCGGTGATCTCTCTGTCCTTGCGGCGCATTGCCTGTTCCTCCGTATATTTTTATTATGCCGGTTTTTCGCTTAAATTCAAAACACAGGGAGCGAGCTGGCTCACCCCCTGTGGAAAAAAGCATAGTTTTACTTCTTTACGTCGTTATCGTTGAATGGGTCGCCGCACTGGGGGCAGAACTTGGGCGGGTTCTTGGGGTCATTGGGCTCCCAGCCGCACTTGTCGCACTTGTAAAGAGGTGCGGAGTCGGGCTTCTTCGCGCCGCACTCCATGCAGAACTTGCCCTTGTTCACCGCGCCGCAGTTGGTGCAGGTCCAGCCTTCAGCCTTGGGCTGGGGCTTGCCGCACTCCATGCAGAACTTGCCGGTGTTCACCGCGCCGCACTCGCACTTCCAGCTGTTGGCCGCAGGGGCCGCAGGGGCCGGCTGCTGGGCTGGCTGCTGAACGGGCTGCTGATACTGCTGCTGCTGACCCATCTGGAACAGGTTTCCTACGTTGCCGCCCATGCCCTGAGCCATGTTGATGCCGGCGAAGGCTGCGAATGCGCCTGCACCCTCGTTTTTGGCAGCATTCTGCATTGCCGCGCCCTGGGAGCTTGCCAGATATGCAGCCGCCATAGTGGGATCCCTGAGGGCTGCGCTCTGCTGCAATTCTTTGATGCGCTGCTCGTCCTCGTCGCTGGCCTTGATGGAGCTTATGCCCAGGGAAACCATCTCTATGCCGCGGAGGTCGCGCCACTTTGCGGAAAGCTCTTCGTTCAGGCACTGGGCCAGCTCTGTGGTGTGGCCGGGGAGGGAGCTGTACTTTATGCCCATATCGCTGATGCGGGCGAAGGCGGGCTGCAGTGCGGTCATCATCTCGGAGCGCATCTGGGAGTCTATGCGGTCCCGGGTGTAGCTGTCGGTGACGTTGCTGCACACGTTCTTGTAGAACAGCATGGGGTTGGTTATCTTATAGGAATATTCGCCGAAGCACTTTACGGATACCTCAAGCTCCAGTCCCGCGCCTATGTTGTTATATACCACGCGGAAGGGGACCGGGTTGGCAGTGCCGTACTTGTTGCCGATTATCTCCTTGGTGTTGAAATAGTAGATACGCTGGTCCTTCGCCGGGTTAGCGCCGAAGGTGAAGCGCTTCTTCAATATCTCCCAGGTGGACTTGAGGTTGTCGCTAAGGTTGCCGTAGAATATGGAAGGCTCGGTGGAATTGTCCCACACGAATTCTCCCGCCTGCGCAGAGAACTCCACTATGGCGCCCTGCTCTACGATCATCATGCACTGGCCCTCGTTTACGGCGATAATGGAGCCGTTGGTGATGATGTTGTCCTCGCCCTTGGAGTTGGCGTTGCGGCTGCCCGTGCGCTTTACGCCCTTGGTCATCAGGACGTTCTCCGGCATGGAGTCGCAGTAGAAGTATTCGCGCCACTGATCGGCCAGTACGCCGCTCAGCGCGCCTATTCCTGCCTGTAAAAGACCCATGTTGTTATATATCTCCTTTCAGAATGTAGGGAAATGAAATGAGTATCCATATTTAAGATTATTATATCACATGTCGCCGTTTTGCGCTATTAAGACTTTGTAAACCTGAGGTGGCCGCGAAAAAGACAACAGTCCGCAGGACGCGAACATGGAAAAACATGATATAAGCTCTTTACAACGGCAAAATTTGATATATACTATTATTAGATGTCCTTTGAATACGGACACAGAGAAGGTCAATTCCCCGGCAAATCTTATTTTATAAAACAGGAGCGGCAAAAAAATGGAAATGATGGACGCATTGGTAAAAGCGGCACCGGAAAAAGGGCTTGTTCTGACTCAGGTACCAAAGCCTGTGCCCGGCATGGGCGAAGTGCTTATCAAGATCCACAAGACCGCTATATGCGGCACTGACGTACACATCTACAACTGGAACCAGTGGGCGCAGGAGACCATAAAGCCCCCCATGGTGATAGGCCACGAGTACGTGGGCGAGATAGCGGAGCTGGGCCCCGGCGTAACGGCCTACCACGTAGGCCAGATAGTATCCGGCGAAGGCCATATTGTATGCGGCCACTGCCGCAACTGCCGTGCCGGCAACGGTCAGTACTGCCGCCACACAAAGGGTGTGGGCGTGAACCGTGACGGCGCGTTTGCGGAATACCTCTGCATACCGGCAAGCAATGTGGTGCCAATACCCGATGGCATCCCGGAGGACGTGGTATCCTTCTTTGACGCGCTGGGCAATGCCACACATACCGCCCTCATGTTCGATGTGATAGGCGAGGACGTGCTCATCACCGGCGCAGGCCCCATAGGCATGATGGCCACCGCCATCTGCAGGCGCAACGGCGCACGCAGCGTAGTGGTCACCGACGTGAACGACTACCGGCTGGAGATGGCAAGGAAGATGGGCGCCACAGCCACGGTGAACGTAGCGCACGACAAGCTGGAGAGCATATTCGGGCCCCAGCACATGGTAGAGGGCTTTGACGTAGGCCTGGAGATGAGCGGCAACGTAGCGGCCCTGAACACCATGATAGACAACATGCGCAACGGCGGCAAGATCGCCCTTCTGGGCATACACCCCGGCAACATAGAGATAAACATAAACAAGGTCATCTGGAACAGCCTGACCCTTCAGGGCGTATACGGCCGCAAGATGTACGAGACCTGGTACAAGATGATAACCATGGTGGAGGGCGGCCTTGACATGACTCCCATGATCACCCACCGCTTCAACTATCGCGATTTCGACAAGGGCTTCGAGGCCATGAACAGCGGCAGGAGCGGCAAGGTAGTGCTTGACTGGACAAAGTAAGGGAATCCCGCAATAAAAAATAACATAGAAAGGAACAGCATATGAAATCCGCACTTAAGCATTACGGCGAGATGCTGGAGAGCATCAGGGAATCCGGCACCTATAAGAACGAACGCATAATCACTACCCCCCAGAAGGCGCGCATAGACACCACCGAGGCGAAGAACGTGCTCAATATGTGCGCGAACAACTACCTTGGCCTTTCCGACAGCAAGGAGCTTATCGAGGCCGCAAAGGCCAGCTATGACAAATGGGGCTTCGGCCTCTCCTCCGTGCGCTTCATCTGCGGCACTCAGGGGCTGCACAAGGAGCTGGAGCATAAGATAGCCAACTTCGTAAAGATGGACGACTGCATACTGTACTCCTCCTGCTTCGACGCAAACGGAGGCCTGTTCGAGACCCTGCTGGGCCCCGAGGACGCCGTGATATCCGACGAGCTGAACCACGCCTCCATAATAGACGGCGTGCGGCTCTGCAAGGCCAAGAGGTATCGCTATAAGAACAACAATATGGAAGACCTTCGCGCCCAGCTTCAGGACGCAAAGGATTCCGGCTGCAAGATAAAGCTCATCGCCACCGATGGCGTGTTCTCCATGGACGGCTACATAGCCAACCTCAAGGGCATATGCGACCTGGCCGACGAGTTTGACGCGCTGGTAATGGTGGACGACAGCCACGCCGTGGGCTTCATGGGCGAGCACGGCCGGGGCACCTCCGAGTATTGCGGAGTTGAAGGCCGGGTGGACATCATCACCGGTACCCTGGGCAAGGCTCTGGGCGGGGCTTCCGGCGGCTACACCGCCGCAAGGCAGGAGATAGTGGACCTGCTCCGCCAGCGCAGCCGTCCATACCTCTTTTCAAATACCGTTGCCCCCGCTATCTGCGCCGCGGCCTGCAAGACCATCGATATGCTGACCGAGAGCACCGCCCTCCGGGACAAGGTACACGAAAATGCCCGCTACTTCCGCGCCGAGATGGAAAAGTGCGGCTTCGACCTGCTGCCCGGCGAGCATCCCATAGTGCCCGTAATGCTCTATGACCCCAAGGTAGCCAACGAGTTTGCCGCCCGAATGCTCAAGAAGGGCGTATACGTGGTAGGCTTCTGCTATCCCGTGGTGCCCAAGGGCAGGGACCGCATACGTACCCAGATCTCCGCCGGCCATACCAAGGAGGATCTTGACTTCGCGGTCAAGTGCTTCAGGGAAGTCAAGGAAGAGATGGGCCTGTAACCTGTAAAAGCAAAAGAAGGAGCTTTAGCTCCTTCTTTTTTATTTTTATTCGAAAAGCTTTTTAAGGCTCTCGGAGTAGGGCGGGCGGCATATGCCCTTTTCCGTGATAATGGCGGAGATAAGCGAATTGTCCGTCACATCGAAGGCGGGGTTGTAGCACTTGACATCGGGCAGCGCCACGGGCTCCGCGAAGAATCTGCTCCGGATCTCTTCCCCGTCCCGGAGCTCGATATTTATGTCCTCCCCTGTGGTGCAGCTCATATCTATGGTGGAGGTAGGGCCCAGCACGTAGAAGGGTATGCCGTAGTGCTTTGCAAGTATGGCTACGCCGCTGGTGCCTATTTTGTTTGCTGTGTCGCCGTTGGCGGCTACCCTGTCGCAGCCCACCATGCAGCACTGCACCCAGCCGTTTTTCATGACTATTGACGCCATGCTGTCGCATATAAGGGTGACGTCCACGCCGGCGTTGTACAGCTCAAAGCTCGTAAGCCGGGCGCCCTGCAGGAGGGGCCTGGTCTCGTCCGCGAATACCCTTATGTCCATGCCCCGCTCCTTTGCAAGGAACAGCGGCCCCTGCCCCGTGCCGTAGCGGGAGGTGGCCAGCGGCCCGGCGTTGCAGTGGGTCAGCACCCCGTCCCCATCGTGAAGGAGGGAAAGGCCGTATTCGGATATTTTGCGGCACATCTCCATATCCTCGCTGTGTATGGCAAGGCACTCCCGCTTCAGCGCCGAAAGCACCGCCTCCACAGGCATATCCCGGTGATCCTCAGCGGCGTCCAGCATGCGGTTCAGCGCCCAGCTGAGGTTTACCGCCGTAGGGCGGGAGCCGTTGAGATAGCGGCAGTCCTCCACCCAGTGGTCGTAGAAATCGTCGAAGGAATCGTGGGGGGCCTGAAGGGCCAGGCAGTAGGCGCAGTAGCCCGCGCATATGCCTATTGCCGGAGCGCCGCGCACGCGGAGCATGGCTATCGCCTCGAACATCTCCTCTCTTGTGGTAAGCGCTATGTATTCCAGCCTGTTGGGCAGCAGCGTCTGATCGATTATCACCACCGAGCGCCCGTCGTCGGAAAGCTTTATGTTATCTGTATGAGTGACTTCTTCCAGAGGGGTATCCATGGCAGGGGCTCCTTTCGTGTGTTTATATAAAAATAATACCCATATCAGCCAAACATTGTCAACAGGCTGTGAAGTTGGGCAAAACGGCTTGAATAATCGGCGTGGGCTGGTCTATAATACAAAGTTGGGAAGGGGCTGCCCTTTTCAAATAAGAAAAACTTAGGGAAAGAGATGTAAAAGCAAATGACCAAGGTTGATATTTTTTCCGGTTTCCTGGGCGCGGGCAAGACCACCCTTATAAAGAAGCTCATAGCCGAGGCCTACAAGGGCGAAAGGCTGGTGCTCATAGAGAACGAATTCGGCGAGATAGGCATTGACGGCGGCTTCATGCAGGACGCCGGGATAGAAGTTACCGAGATGAACTCCGGCTGCATCTGCTGCAGCCTGGTAGGCGACTTCGGCAAGGCGCTCAGGAAGGTTGTGGACGAGTACGCCCCCGACCGCATACTTATAGAGCCCTCCGGCGTGGGCAAGCTCAGCGACGTTATACGGGCGGTGCAGAACGTAGGCTCTGACGCCCTGCAGCTCAACAGCTTCACGGCCGTTGTGGATGCAAACAAGTGCAAGATGTACATGAAGAACTTCGGGGAGTTCTTCAACGACCAGGTAGAGCACGCCAACGCAATTATACTCAGCCGCACCGGCGAGATAAGCCCGGATAAGCTGAATACCGATATAGCCCTTCTCCGGGAGCACAACCCGAATGCCTCCCTCATAGTCACCCCCTGGAGCGAGCTGACAGGCGCCCAGATACTGGAGGCCATGGAAAAGCGCAACACCCTTGAGGCAGAGCTTGAGCTTCTCAAGGAGGAGAGCCGGCATGAGCATCACCACCACGACGATGACGACGATGAGCACGAGTGCTGCGGACATCACCATCACGACGATGACGACGATGAGCATGAGTGCTGCGGCCACCACCATCACGATGACGACGATGACGACGATTAATCCCGCCTGACGCGCTCCCGAAAGCATAGATGCGCCGCCCCTGTCCCCGCTTACACGGGATGGGCGGCGCGTTTTTGTATAAATGAAAACCACTCGCTAGGCGAGTGGTTCAAAAAAAGCCTTTTGGCGATCATGTAGAAGAAGAAACTCCTTTTGTTGTATAATCAAGAAGCGGTCTGGCAACTGCAACAAGGGACAACAAAAGGAGGTCATTCGAATGAACGACATGAATAGTTTATCACATACGAAGTGAGAATGTAAATATCATATTGTATTTGCGCCCAAGTACAGAAGAAAAGTATTCTACGGGGAAAAGAGAGTAGAGATAGGAAAAATACTAAGGATGCTATGTGATTGGAAGAAAATCGAAATAGTGGAAGCCGAAGTCTGTAAAGATCATGTACATATGTTAGTAAAGATTCCACCCAAGGTATCTGTATCAGGTTTTGTAGGGTATTTAAAAGGGAGAAGTAGTTTAATGATCTACGAAAAGTATCCAGAACTAAAGTACAAATACCGGAACAGAGAGTTTTGGTGCAGAGGGTACTATGTGGATACAGTAGGGAAGAATGCAAAGAAAATCGAGGAGTACATAAAGCATCAGTTGGATGAAGACAAGGCGGGAGAACAACTGACAATGGGGAATTTCTGGGTAAGTTGAGCCCGTTTACGGGCAGCAAGTAACAAGCCTATGCAAGTGTCAGACCGTACCAACGCGACGTGACGCGTGCTGCTAGTATCAAAGGGCTTCGCACGTCTATGAAGATCCCCCGGCTTTGCCGGGGGATTCCTATTTT
>OHGW01000656.1_pt1 | contig 15337 bp, 12 predicted proteins | sample 1567821 | NCBI WGS metagenome assembly OHGW01 (sample SAMEA3879572, study PRJEB24766) | human gut metagenome | biome: human-associated habitat; feature: feces | place: USA | collected 1985/1987 | reverse complement strand
CAAATAATATAAATGGTTAGGTTTGCGGGGGCGAGGGAGAGAGGGGAGGAATATGCGCCCCTCTCTTTTTTCTTATTGTAATGGTGTAATGGTGTAATGCTTACTCCTCCTCGAAGTCCTCCTCTCCAAGGCCTCTGCCCGCGGCGAAGCCCCTCATTTCTCCGAACTTCTCCTCTCCAAGGCCCCCGTCGGAGGCGAAGAGCTCGCTGAGGTCGAAGCCTTCAACTTCCGCCAGGGCCATAGCCGCCTCGTGCTTGCCCGCTACCATCAGCAGCTCGCAGGTCGTACTGACGGCATAGTCGCCAAGTTCCCCGGCCCCGATGCGCTTCGTCCGTTTGAAGGTCGGATAGACCGTGCCGTCGGCTCTGCGCTTGACGTTGATCCATTGGCCCATGTAGATGCTTGGGTTGCGGCGCTCGGCCTTTCTCTGCTCCGTGGCATTCTCCACGAAGGTGAAGTGGTCCTCGCCGTCGCGGGTAATCATCCCGTCGAGATACTCGCCCAGCTCCATGCGCCCCTGTTTCTGCGTGACGAGTTTCAGGTCCACGTCCAGCTCCGTGTTGGGGTAGAGGCCCGTCCACGTCCTGCCAGCGCCTGTGCTTTCCGTGCCAGCCTGGCCCGTCCATGCCCTGCCCGAGCGGTGGCGGCGGGCCCGTGCGAAGGGCGTCTGTCCGTTGAAGAGGTCGTTGATGATGTCATTCATGAGCCGAGGCTCCTGAGTCCGTACCGTCTGCTGCTTGACGCGCAGAATTCTTTTTTGTCTCATGTTTTAAATGAAATAAGAAAACACCTCTCTGGTACGAATGGCAGTCGGAGAGGTATCCGTGCCACCTGCTTTAGTACCATCATTCCCCGCCCCCTGCTTTCGAACGCAAGAGGGTGGGTAGTCGCGGGAGATCCCGAACGACGAGTGCAAAATTACGGCCTTTCTTTGGAGGGGCATTAGGTGCATAATATTTTACACGAATTATTCACACGTGTTTATTCACCCAGAATACACGCAAAGCATTGTCTGTGTTAGGGTTTCGTGGTATGTAAAAAAAATGCAGGTGAAAAATTCGTTGCTGAATTATTCACCTGCAGATGGGTAGGTTTAGGTTAAACTACTCTAGAAAAATCAGATAACATTTTCTTTTACGCGCACGCAAATGCCTCGCTTACCTTGCGATATTGCTTGATATCGTAATTCTTGTTTTTTATCCACTCGTTCATTCTGTTGCCATACGCCTTCTCTGATACTTTGGTTTTGAACTTACATTCCTCAGTAAGAAATCTGAACACGCAAGCGCCCGGTATTGACTCCTCGGTAAAGAATCCCTTTTCGCGCCACAAGATCATAAAGCACGTAATGATCCGATTCAGATAGTCCTTCACTCCGCAAGTCAGTTGTCTTGCGGCAATCTTGAGCTTGAGTAAGAAATTGATAAACCGCTCCTTCTCGCGCTCGTACGTCTCCACGTCTATGAAGGCCTCCCGAAAGTTACGTTTGCGGCGTCCCCGTGCTTTTCGGCGTCCTTGTGTTGCGACAACCGCGGTGGCCTTGCCGCCAGCCTCCCCCTGTGGCGACGCAACGTTGGCGCTTTGGGGGCATTCGCCTTGAGAAGAAGTGCCTTCCTGCGCGGGGATGGTGACCTTGAGCCCGACCGTCTCCGCTCCGATGAACCCCTCTTCTTTTAGCAAACCGATGATCTCCTTTATCAGTTCATTGCACCGCCTTTCAAGCTCCTTCATCTTTCGGTAGTCCATCTTTGGCGGGTAGGATCGGTCGCTGAGCGCATGGTAGAGCTTGCAAATCTCCCACACCTTTGACTTTATCTCTTTCCGAAACAGAAACATTTTCACCCCATTCCTGTCTTTGAATTCTATTTGTTTGTGTGCGCCGAGTTGGAAAAAAATCTTGCTTCTCTCATCAGCCCGATCGTCCTTCCATGGGCAAGGCGGCGCACCCTCATTGTCTCTCCAGCCAAAAGGCGTGGATGGTTCGTTCATCTGAGGGTTGAGTAGATCATCAAGGAAAGTTTCAACTGGAGGGCATGGATTTTCCTCAACCTTGATACTAATGCTACTTTTGATTGCAAAGAGAGTATTCTGTACAAGAGGGTTCTCGCTCAACTCATACAGTCTCTGTCGCACTAATTCTTCAATCTTTCCTGAAAATTTTATTAGTCTGTGTTTGTCGTGGTTTCGCTCTTCGTCCACATGACACAATTTGTCCAGGGAACTTGAATTGTGTTGTCCCCCGGTCCCTGTAAACAGGTCTACTGCTGTTGGCTGACAATTGTCAGTCCGCTTGTTGTTCTTTTCCATTTTTTTTTAAAAATGGGTTGACGACTCCTCCCGCGTGGAGGTTTATCAATGGTCAAAGGTACAAACTTTAGTTAAAGGCCGCAAGAAAAAAGTGGGAAAATGCTAGTTAAAAACAATTAATATATTGATTGTGAGATTCTTAAAAGACATTTTGTGTTATTTATGTATCTGTGTTATTTTGCCACTAATTATATCTCTTTAACGGTGTGTTTAACGGGAACTTAAGATGTGATCTTTCTCAAATCTGTCTTTCAGTTAGTTGATCTCTATTTTAGTAGTCATATTTGTTGACCAATCACTTGCGGTTTTCTTTGGGGATTGCATATATAATGGTATATTGCAAACAAACAGTTTGCCCCGCTTGTCGGGGTGGGGCAGCCTGCGAAATGGGGGCTTGTGCCACCCGTGGAGCGGAGGCGGAAACTCGCATTTTTCTTAGGTCGTATGGATGGGAATGCTTACCTTTGCGCCCGGAGGTCCATAAGCCATCCGCTTGCGCCAAGCCCACTCGGATAGGAGGGGCAAGGGAAAGGGCAAGGCCGAAGGACTATATAAATAAGGAGCAAGAGGAATGGGAAGGGACTGTTAAGCGATGGAAGCAAAAAATATGGAAGCAAAAGACATGAATCGGAAGGACAAAGAAGTAAAGGACATGAGACAAGTCCATCTGACTCCCTTGTCGGCAGTAGTCGATGAGGTGTGGGGCGAGAAGGGCAGTCCTCGTCGCGACGCCATGGAGAGGCGGCTGCAGGCCGAGGTCGAGCGCGGTCGGGCGGGCCGAGACGGGTAAACGGATGACGTAGCCAAGCGCCCCCCTGCCGCCAAATCTTGCCCTGAGTCTCCTGCTCCTCCGTCGCTCCAACGCTCGGCCTGCGGCCAGTTGCGCCCGTTGATATTCCCCCCAAAAACTGCTCTTGCGCGATTTTTTCTTGGGGAAAAGTTTGGAAAGCCAAAGACTATTCTTACCTTTGCATCGTCAGTCCTCGCCAAGCCTCTTCACAATGCTCAAATCGTGCGAGGCGTTTTTTGTTTATGCCCCCTTGCTCACGGACGGTCCTACGGCCTTTGCCAAACGGCATGGATTCCTCGGAACATAGGATTCCCTCGGAAAATCATAAAAAGCCTGTCAGCTGAGGAAGAAGGTCTCGACCAGCGAGCGCAGTTGCTCGTCGGTCAAGTGGTCCGTGGCTTCTTATGTCTTATGCGTTGCACTTTCTTTTCCTTCCTGATCAGGTAGGGCGAGGGCGGCAGCTCCGGCAGCAGGTCGTCCAGGGCCTCGATCTCTCCTATCGCCTTCAGCAGCAGGAGAAACGTGGCGAGCGAGATGTTGTCCGCGGCTCCGCTCTCAAACTTGTGGATGGTCGTGGTCGTGAGGCCCGACTGCTCCGAGACCTCCTTCTGCGTCATGTTGCTGCGCAGGCGGTAGTCCTTGAAGCGGGCGCCAAGGAGCTTCACCAGTTGGGGGATCGCATACTCGTAATAGTCCGTCATGAGGCTTTTTTTAATTTATATTGCGCTATAAGTTATGCCCGATTTTTGGCCCTATCTTATATTCTGCTTATATTTATCTCGCATGCAAAAATACGCGTTTTTTCCCGTCTGTGCAAACATTCCCGGGGAAATCCTTCTCCCGCCCGTTTTTTTTTAATAAAAATACAGGCAACCGAGGAAACAAAAATCAGGCAACTGAGGAAACAAAAAGCAGCCAACTGAGGAAAAGCCAAAAAAAAGCAGTATCTTTGCATTGGCATATCTAAAAGACAGATGATGATGAAGTACTTGGATCCTAAGGCAGACCTCACGTTCAAGAAGATATTCGGCAATCATCCCCAAAGACTGATCAGCCTTCTGAACGCACTCCTGCCACTCAGCGAAGCGGAGCAGATACACGCGATAGAGTATCTGCCAACGGAACTTGTGCCCCAGCTCGAAGGGGGCAAGAACACTATTGTGGATGTACTCTGCACAGATTCACGAGGCAGAAAATTCTGCGTGGAAATGCAGATGGAATGGTCGGACGCTTTCCAGCAGCGAGTACTGTTTAATGCATCCAAGCTCTACGTGAGTCAGGCCAAAAAGGGCGGAAAATACAGCGAGCTTCAACCTGTGTATTCCCTGAATCTGATAAACGACGTCTTCGAGCATGACACTCCAGATTTCATCCACAACTACCGCATCGTGCACGACAAGGACAGCAACAAGGTGATTGAAGGCTTGCATTTCACCTTCATAGAGCTGCCGAAGTTCACTCCTCATTCCATTGCCGACAAGCGTATGATGGTGCTATGGCTCCGTTTCCTCACGGAGATCAATTCAAATACGAAGGAGATTCCTGCCGACCTGCTTAATGATCCGGAGATAGGAAAAGCCGTGGAGGAGCTGGAGATATCCGGCTTCACGGATGCCGAGCTCAGAGCCTATGACAAATTCTGGGATTCAGTAAGTGTCGAAAGAACCCTTCTGGATGACAGATACCAGAAAGGCAGGGAAGAGGGTAAAGAAGAAGGAATTGCTGAAGGAATGGAAAAGGGCATGGAGCAAGGCATGAAGCAAGGAATGGAGAAAGGTATGGAGCAAGGCATGTCCCAGCGAAGCCTTGAGATTGCCAAGAAGATGCTGGCAAAGGGTATGGATGAAGCAACGGTCATGGATATGACTGGGCTGGCGGCAGAGGAGATGAAGCTGCTGAAAGCGGAGCTGTAGATTACAAATATCACAATATAATCGAGGAAGTGTTTTCCCAATCCCTTGCCTTTTCCCGAAAAATTGTCTGCAAATAGTGGTTTGTCTGGAAAATGTTGTACTTGTCGTGTCCCCATGTCTGCCATTCCCCTCCGCCACAAGACGAGGCGATACGGGAGACTTCCGGGGAAGGTCCTGTTTCGCCTCGTGTGGGTATGATCATTTACAGATAGGGGGATATATGTGGGGCTTGACGGACAGGGGTGGGGTGTCAGTCGCGGTCGAAGTGGCGTCCGTGTTTGCCATGCTTCCCGTGCTTGTCGTGCTTGCCCGGACGGCCATAGCCTCGGTCGTGCTTGCCCCCATGGTGGTGCTTGTCGAAGCGGGGGCGATGGTGGCCGTGGCCTCGGTCGTAGCGGGGGCGATGGTGGTAGCCCGGTCGGCAGGCGGGATATCTCCTATATATATGGTGGACGTAGGCGCGGTCTTGCCAGCCGATGGGGCGGTAGAAGTAGTATGTGTTGCAGTATTTGCGCCATTGTCCGGGCGAGAGGTAGCGGCGTATCTCGCGGTTGCGGCGCTCCCATCCGTAGGAGTCGATGTCGCGATAGCTATTGATGCTGTTGAGGTAGGCGAGGTTGATGTTGAGGATGCTGTTGCGGTAGCCCGGTCCGATACCCAGTTCGGCTATCATCTTGTCGGTAATGATGGTGGCTTCCGCTCGCACGTCGGCCAGTCGCTGGGCCGAGGCGGAGACGATCACGACGAGGGCGGCTACGGTTGCTAAAAAAATACGTTTCATAATCCAGACTTTCTTTTGAGGGTTATTACTCGTTTTCTGCTGCAAAAGTACGATTCCCCGCTCGTGCGGCCAAGGGAAAACCCATAAACCCGCATATAGTTTTCCCTTTCTCTTGCGAGGAAATCCCGAGGACATAAAGGAAAACAACTTGAACAACCTTTACAACAATGAACAACGCTTCGCCAGGATATCGCCTCTTCGAGGCCCATGCAGATCAAGGGCTGCTGCAAGGGAAACAACAAGTAACAACGCTTCGCCTTGAACACGTTTCCTGCTGGTTGTCCTGGCGAAGCTGTTCCATTTCATGGCACTCTTTCTCGCCATGGCAAAACATGAACGAGCTCGCTTCTGCGCATGGCTTATCGAAAGCGTTGCTTGTTGTTTTCCATACTCAGCCAGGTGGCATTTTCCGGCAACAAAGGCCATCTTTTGCTCCAAATCTCGGATGGATCAAAAAAACAGTTCGCAAAAGATAGGGGGCGCGACACGAGGATGGAGAACCTGTTCTGTATGTAGTCCTGTATATAGATTTGTGTTATTTTTAGAGAACTTTTGTATATTTTCTATTTTACATTATCAGCCATGCGGTTTTGTTCTTTTTCTCTTATTTGCTATTCTTGCTTTCCTTTTTGCAACCTACTCTTTGTTTTTTTCTTTTTCTTGTTCGATTTTTCCTGTGTCTTCTTACTCTTGTGCTTTTCTTTTAGTATCATAAAACGTTACATCTTAAGGCCTTGCTTTGTTCGATTACTTGATTTCGCTTTCAGTCCCCATTTCCCTATCTATTAGGCTGTTACAAACACGATAGGGGAGTTTTTGCCATTTCTGAATTTGAAAAAAGTACTCAATTATTTGTCGTTATTCCAAATATTGTTAGTAACTTTGCACCCGTAATTTAAGATAACATCGTTCACGTCTGTGGAATGAGTGTGAATCGGTACATAGAAGAATGCTTGTGGCCACCCTTCCCAAACCATACCCGAACCGTAGGGCGTCCAAAATGCCATTTTCTCTATAGCTTTCCGACAACGGTCGGAATGGGCCGAAACTCTTTGAGCAAGTGATCAACAATAGAGATAACTTATTTATACAATTTTCTAACGCATGATGAAGTTAAAAATTCACAAGGCAGCCATGATTTTGGCCGCTCTCGTTTTGCTGCTACCACTTCGGGCGGTAGGTCAGGCAAACACGTATTATGAACGGGGGGGTAAACCCTGCTGACTCTCGCCAAGTCTTGAAGACCCGTATGGCCCTCGTTGGCCATAACTGTATGGTCAGCCGCTTCCCCGATGGCGTGGCCGTCGGAACGGGCGTCAAGGGCCTCTCCAATCTTTGCGATGAGAATCTCGACAACTATTGCGATCTGCCTGGCGTGGCAGACGTCACGCTCCTTGCCGGATCGCCCATCGTGGCCGTCAAGGACATGAAGCACTATTTCGACAAGGACACCAAGGCTGGCTTCAAAATTTCGGGAGAGTCAAGTCTGCTGAAACTGGATGTGCTCAAGAGCAACTATAAGATCCGCTTCTACAAAGACGGCAAAGTACTACAGACCTCTCCTGTAGAGCAACTCGGCTTCACGGTCCTCGGACTTTCCGTAGGCAACGTGGACTTGGGCAGCAATGCTGTCGATATCGTTGCCGCAGAACAACCTAAAGAAGACTATGACGAGATAGCCCTCATCGGTCAGGACGGCATTCAGCTGAATGCCGTGAAAGGACTGAAAATATATTATGCCTTCGTGGGAGATGCTGAGTATTTGTTGACGAGATCTCGTATCACAGAATACAATCCCTCAATAGAGCTGGACGCACATTCTACAACGCATAATCTGCGTACAGACGAAAATCTTATAGATGAAGATCTCAGCAATGGAACGCTTCTTTCTATAGGACTTAGTCTCGTCAAATCAGGTAATGCCAGAGTAATTGCAAAAACCAAGGGCAGTAAAAAGGAGGTCTTCCCTGCAGGCACGGAAGTAGGATTTGTATTTAATAGTGCTTCGCTGGTAAGTTTAGGCGTTACACCAACGCTTGAACTTTTGGACAAAGATGGGAAAGGTTTATATAAAAAGGCTATTGAGACAACTGTATTGTCTATTGATTTGGGTGGTGGAGATCGAAGAGTTTCCATCAAGGCTCCTATTGACTTCTTGGGCGTCAAATTGACTTTTTGGGGAGTGGAACTTGCAAACGGAATCAGAGCCAAGTACGCCTTTATTGTTCCCGAGCCCACCACGGCTGGCCACCAATGCAACATGAGCCCGACGTCTAGCCTCGACATCTGTAGCTGCGACGAGAAGTATGCCCTCAACTGGGACAAGAAGAACTATCCCAATGCTACTTGGGAGATGGTCAGAACGACCGACAATAAAGTGACGTTTGACGCAGCCAACCACACCCTCGATTTCGGCCAGACCGACAGCTACTTGTATGGCTCGGGCGAGAAGGTTACGGTCGTGATGAAGTTGAAGAATACGGACAATTGCGCCCAGGAGGTCACGATCAACTATGGCGGCTCCAACGACCAGCAGAAGCCGAAGAAGGAGTTTGCGCTCGTCAATACCGATCCCGCCAATCCTACCTATGTGCTGGGCGACGGCAACAGCTTTGGCATCAACCTGCTGAGCATCATCAAGAACTCGGCCAACATCCTTTCGAGCAAGCTCAATAGCTTTGCCTCCTATTTTGGTGGCATCTCTATTGGCGACTCTTATCTCTGCAGCATCAAGAAGAAAGAGGGATTGATCTCCGACGGCAGCAAGGCCCTCCAGGCTGGTTTTGTCGTGACTGCCAAGGGTAGCGCCCTGAGTGCAGACGTGCTCAAGCTGATGAACGTCAGGCTTTATAAAAATGGAGAAGAAGTGAAAGGTGGCGTCGCCACGGCTCCCGTCGCGGCCAAGCTGATCGGCCACCAGAACACGCACAAGCTGAGATATGCTATCAAAGTGCCTGCGGGTACGCAGTTCGACGAGATCCGTCTCTACTCCACGGGTCTGCTGGGAGCCAACCTCAGCGTCATGAACATCTACTACGCCTATACGGCCGACGAGAATGCCATCCTCGACGACCCGACCGAGGGAGCCGAGATCATTTCCTTCGACAAAACTGGCGCCAGTATCAATGCCGACCGCACACAGTCTATCGGTCTGGTCACAGCGGGCAACGGTCTCAAGGATCTCACCAACTGTATCGACGGCGACCTAACGACTTGCACGCGCTTCCCGACAGGCGTGGAGGCTGTCTCAGGCTCTGTGCTTGCCGTGAATCTGGGCGTCACGGCCACGCGCAACAAGCAGCTGGTCGTGGTGGTCAACAAGGAGGCCGTGGGCCTTGGATTGGATGTGGCAGGAGCTATCGTCGTGAAGACCTATAAGAAGAAAGAGGCTGCTGCCGATCCGGCCAAGGCATACAAGGCGGACGAGCAGGCTACTGAGGATACGAAAAAGAAGGATGATTCCGCCCTGGTAGATACCTTTGACGACTGGAGCGTCCTCGGCGCTAACGTCATAACCCGTGGCGACCTGGGCTTCATCTTTATCAATCCGACGAATGCTTATGACGAGGTGGCTATCACGGAGGGCAAAGGTGTGAGCGCCCTCGATGGACTGTCAGTCTATGGCATCCTGCTGCGCAACGACGCGGATGGCGACGGCACGCCCGACACGGAAATTTCGAGCGAGAACTGCATGCACGATATCGTCTTCGACGAGGACGTACACATCTCCGACAAGAGCCAGAAGAGATACAAGGACAATCTGACGATGTACTTCAAGCGCACGTTCGTCCCCGGCAATTGGAACTCCGTCATCCTGCCCGTCAACCTCACCAAGCAGCAGTTTGTGGAGGCCTTCGGCGAGACTGCCAAGCTCTCCGAGGCCAGCAAGGTCTATCAGGATGAGAAGAGCCTCGTGATCGGATTCAAGGCGGTAGAGGAGGGTCAGACCGTCTATCTCCAGGCCAACAAACCCTATATCATCTGGGTGGACCAAGCTACCGTGGCCGCCCATCAGAACAAAACCTTCACAACGACCGACGCAGGCTCCATCACGGGCTAGATCTATATGGTGGACAAGACGCAAGTCGATGGCGTCAGCTACACCTACAACGAAGCTACCGTCCTCAACCCCGTAAGCGAGCCGTTCCCCATCGGCGAGGGCATCGACGCCAGCTGGGGTCTGACCGGCCTCCAGTTCCAGGCCAGCTACGATCCCGCCCAGTCTCTCGTCATTGGCGACTACGGCTGGAATGCGGGCAACCTCTACCATCTGAGGAAGGCCCATACGATGAAGGGCTATCGTTGCTGGCTCACCCCGACCTGGGCCTCGGCCAGCCAGAGCCAGACCACCCTCAGCTTCGGCTTCGGTCAGGGCGAGCTCACGGGCGTGGAGACCACTCCCTCTGCCGAGCAGCAGGGCGAGCTCAAGATCTTCAATCTCCAGGGCCAGCGCCTCAGCAGCCTGCAGGGTGTGCAGCCGGGCATCTATATCGTCAACGGCAAGAAGATGGTAGTGAAGTAAAAATCAAGCATCCAAACAACCAACAGTAGAATCAATTTATGAGCAAGAAAAAATATGTGGCCCCGGCCATCACGATCGTGAAATGCAGTCCCGCCAACAGCCTCCTCGCGGCTTCGGCCCCTGGCATGAAGTGGGACCCCGAGGTCAACAAGGAGTATCGCATGGACATCTACGAGGAGGAAACCGAGGACGTGAACAGTCCGTACTATCTCAAAGACGAGATCACGGGCTAATCCCCCCATGACGCATCCATCCCCCTCATGACCGAGGGGGCGAAACCCAAAAGCGCGGCCTGTCAATAATCGGCAAGCCGCGCTTTTCTCATACACTATAATAGCGGTAAGTTTTGTCTCCGACATTTTCGCCTGCTGAATCTACGTGGACACATGGGAAAACAACTTGAACAACTTTTACAACAAGAAACAACGCTTCGCCAGGACATCGCCTCTTCGAGGCCCATGCAGACCAAAGGCTGTTTGTAGGGAAACAACAAAGAACAACGCTTCGCCTTGGACACGTTTCCTGCTGAATCTACGTGGACATAAAGGAATTCGCACCCAAGGCGAAGCGTCCTTGTTGTTTTCCCTCAGCAGCAGGCTGTTATGGTTTCTCCTGGAGGCTGGCAAGGAGGTCGGCCACGACATAGCTGGAGCCACCCACGAAGATGAAGTCGTCGGGGGCGGCGTCGGCCAGGGCCGCGCGGTAGGCCTCGGCGACGGAGGGATGGAGGGAGCCGTGGAGGTCGTGGGCCCGTCCGCATTCCGCCACTTTCTCGGCAGGGAAGGCCCTGTGGGTGGAGGGTTGCGTCCAGTAGTAGGTGGCGTCGCGGGGCAGGAGCTCCATGACGTGGGTGAGGTCCTTGTCGTCCACCATGCCGAAGACGAGGCGGCGCTTGCGGGCCGGCTGGGCCATGATCTGGGGAGCCAGCATCTGCCATCCCGCCACGTTGTGGCCCGTGTCGCAGACGGCATGAGGATGGCCCGGGAGCGGTTGCCAGCGGCCCATCAGTCCCGTGGTTCGGCAGACCGAGCGGAAGCCCTCGCCGATGCTCTCGGGGTGGCGGATCGTGCCACGGGAGAGGAGCTGGGAGACGGACGCGAGGATGGTGTTGGCGTTGCGCGTCTGGTAGTCGCCACGCAGGTCGCCCAGGAGCGTGCCAAAGGACCGCGTCTCATACTCGCGACCCTCGGGCGTGTCGTGGGCAGAAAGGACCTCGGGACGGTCCTCGGCGAAGATGATCGGGCTCCCGCACGCGTGCGCCTTCGCCTCGAAGACGGGGCGCGTCTCGGCCACGGCCTCGCCTACGACGACCGGCACGTGGGGCTTGATGATGCCCGCCTTCTCGTGGGCTATCTCGGGGAGCGTGTGGCCGAGAAACTGCGTGTGGTCCACGGAGATATTCGTAATGATCGAGAGCTGGGGCGTGATGATGTTCGTGCAGTCGAGGCGGCCGCCCAAGCCCACCTCGACGACCGCGATATCCACCTCCTGCTCGGCAAAATATTTGAAGGCCAGGGCCGTGGTGAGTTCGAAGAACGAGGGGTGGAGCGGCTCGAAGAAACTACGCTCCTCCCGCACGAAATCGACCACATACTCCTCGGGCATCATCACGCCGTTGACGCGGATGCGCTCGCGGAAGTCCACGAGGTGAGGACTCGTGTAGAGGCCCACCCTGTGGCCGTCGGCCTGGAGGATGGAGGCGAGGGTGTGGGAAGAGGAGCCCTTTCCGTTGGTGCCCGCCACGTGGATGGTCTGGTAGCGCGTGTGGGGATGGCCGAAATGGGCGTCGAGGGCGTGGGAGTTGTCCAGGCCGTCCTTGTAGGCCGTGGCGCCCACGTGCTCGAAGACGGGGGTGCTGTTGAAAAGATATTCTACTGTCTCCTTGTAGTTCATTGTTGCGTGCTTATGCGAAGAACGTTGTTGGTTGATGTGCGCTTGACCGAAGCAATACTTGTAAAAACTTGTCGAACTGTACGGTTGAAACGGGCTGAAAGCCCAACAGTCCTTAGCCCAGGGCATCGCCCTGGGTATAATGGCAATCAACAAGACGCCCTGTAAGGGCAAAAGATTTGTTTATAGCCTGTTCTTTAAAGCTTTTGCCCTTACAGGGCGACAGATTGGCGTTCATAATTACCCAGGGCGACGCCCTGGGCTATGCGCTTCTGCCCTTTTAGGGCGTATTGGGTAATTTCAACCGTACAGGTCAAAATTTGTCCAAAGCAATTCTTGTAAAAACTTCTTCAAAGCGCTATTTGAAAAAACGAAGCGCCCCGTGAGAAAGACACGAGGCGCCTCTTGAATGGTTTCGGACTTATCCGAAGAGTTTCTTGAAATGCTCGAAGATCGACCGCTTGGTATGGTTGTCGCCCGTGAAGTTTTCGCTCTCGCGGAAGCTCTCCATGGCCTTGCGCTCCCCCTTGTTGAGGGTCTTGGGGATGAAGACGCTCACCTGGATGATGAGGTCTCCCGTGCCGTTGCCATAGCCCTGGACGGCTGGCAAACCCTTGCCGCGGAGGCGGAGCGTCTTGCCCGGCTGCGTGCCCGGCTCGATCTTGATCTTCACGCTCGACCCGTCGATGGTCGGTATGTCCACCTCGCCTCCGAGCGTGGCCGTGGGGATGTCGAGCAGGAGATTGTAGACCACGTCCTGGCCGTCGCGCACGAAGGTGTCGTTGGCCTCCTCCTCGACATAGACCTGTATGTCGCCCGCGATGCCGTTGTGCTTGCCCATGTTGCCCTTGCCCGGGACGTTGACGACCATGCCCTCGGCCACACCCGCGGGGATGTGGATCTCGACGACCTCCTCGCCCTTGACGACACCCGATCCGTCACACTCCTTGCACTTGTTCTTGATGACCTTGCCCTCGCCGCCACAGACGTGGCACGTGGTCTGGGTCTGCATCATGCCGAAGATGCTCTGCTGGGTGCGGATCTCCATGCCGCTGCCGTGGCAGTTGGGGCAGGTCTCGGGAGCGCTGCCACCCTCGGCACCCGTGCCGTGGCAATGGGGGCAGACCACGTCCTTGCGGAGCTTGAACTTCTTGGTCACGCCCGTGGCCACCTCCTGGAGCGACAGGCGCACCTTCAGCCGCAGATCCGATCCACGATAGCGCGGGGCCTGGCGTCCGCCACCACGGCCTCCGAAGCCTCCGAAGCCGCCATGGCCGCCGAAGACGTCGCCAAACATGGAGAAAATGTCGTCCATCGAGAAGCCGCCCGCGCCGCCAAACGGACTGCCGCCGCCGAAGCCGCCAGGGGCGTCGAAGCCAAACTGGTCGTACTGCTGGCGCTTCTGCGGGTCGTGGAGCACGTCGTAGGCCTCTGCGGCCTCCTTGAATTTCTCCTCGGCCGTCGTGTCGCCCGGGTTGCGGTCGGGGTGATACTTGATGGCGAGCTTGCGGTAGGCCTTCTTGATGTCGGCCTCCGTGGCGTCCTTGGTGAGGCCCAGTACCTCGTAGTAGTCTCTCTTTGCTGCCATATTGTCGCTATATTATTGTCCTACGGCCACCTTGGCGTGGCGGATCACTTTGTCGTTGAGCGTATAGCCCGTCTGCACGCAGTCGATGACCTTGCCCTTCTGGTCGTCGCCGGCAGGCACCATGGCGATGGCCTCGTGGAAATCGACGTCGAAGTCCTTGTCCTTGGTGTCGATGGGGCGCACGCCAAGACCCTCGAGGATCTTCTCCAGTTTCTTCATGATGAGCTGGAAGCCCTCGCGCACGGCCGTGGCATCCTCGCCCTTGTCGGCCAGGGCGCGCTCGAAGTCGTCGAGCACGGGCAGCAGGGCCGTAATCGTCTTCTCGCCACCATTGAGGATCAGTTCGGCCTTCTCCTTCATGGTGCGCTTCTTGTAGTTGTCAAACTCGGCGAAGAGGCGGATGTACTTGTCCTTCCACTCCACGGCCTCGGCCTTCGCCTTCTCCTCGGGAGTGAGCTCGGGTTCGTTGGCCTTCTCAGCCGTTTCGGCCTCTTCGGCCTGTTCAGCCTGTGCGCCTTCCTGAGCGCCATCCTGTGCGCCTTCGGCCACACGCACGTCTTCTGCCTCGTTGTGGCTGGTCTCGGGGGTCTCGCCCTCTACCTTTATGTTCTTCTCTTTACTCATTTTGTTCTTAGCTTTTTTAAAAAGACGCATAGCAAATATTGTGCCAAGGCAGGGGCGCCCGCCCTTTTGGCCGGACGGGTGTGTGCTTCGGGTTGCGAAGTCCACCCGGGCGCGCGACGGGTCTCCTGTCCTTGCTTATACATGTCGGCCTGATGCTCCTTTTTGCTTACACATCCCGGCCTGATGCTCCTTACTTATACATCTCGACGCGATGCTCGCGGATCTGCTCGTTGTGGATATACTCGTCGTAGGTCGTGAGCTTGTCGATCGTGCCACGGGGCGTGAGCTCGATGACGCGGCCGGCCACGGTACCGATAAACTCCAGGTCGTGGGAACTGAAAAGGATGTTGCCCTTGAACTGCACGAGGTTGTTGTTGAAGGCCTGGATGCTCTCGAGGTCGAGGTGGTTGGTCGGCGTGTCGAGGATCAGGCAGTTGGCGTTCTGCAGCTGCATGCGCGCGATCATGCAACGCATCTTCTCGCCTCCCGAGAGCACGTTGACCTTCTTCTCCACCTCCTCCTGGCGGAAGAGCATGCGTCCGAGGTAGGCCTTCATCGCCACCTCGTTGCCCGGGCCGTACTGCGAGAGCCAGTCGACGAGGTTCTTGTCGCTCTCGAAGAACTTCGTGTTGTCCAGGGGCAGGTAGGCCGTGGTGATGGTGACGCCCCACTTGTAGGTGCCGCCATCCGGCTCGCGGTTGCCGTTGATGATCTCGAAGAGGGCCGTCATGGCCTTGGGGTTGTGGGAGATGAAGACCACCTTCTGTCCCTTCTCGATGTTGAAGCTGACGTGGTCGAAGAGGACCGTACCGTCGGTATCGACCGCCTTGAGGTCTTCGACCATGAGGATCTGGTTGCCCGGCTCGCGCTCCATCTGGAAGATGATGCCCGGATACTTGCGGCTGGAGGGACGGATCTCCTC
>OHGW01000655.1_pt1 | contig 15337 bp, 8 predicted proteins | sample 1567821 | NCBI WGS metagenome assembly OHGW01 (sample SAMEA3879572, study PRJEB24766) | human gut metagenome | biome: human-associated habitat; feature: feces | place: USA | collected 1985/1987 | reverse complement strand
GAAAAGCAGCGTGATCCGGAAGCTCATTCCGTCAAAAAGGGCAACCAATGGTACTTCGGCTACAAGGAGCACATCGGCGTGGATGCGGACAGCGGAATGGTTCACACAGTGGAAACAACATCTGCCAATGTGCACGACAGCAGCATGGTTGTCGAGCTTCTTCAAGGAACAGAGGAGGATGTTTATGGGGACAGCGGGTATCTGGGTGCAGAAAAGAAGGATGATGCAATTCTTGTCAACAATGAAGGAAAGCCAATCCGGTATCAAATCAACAAACGTCCGTCGCAGCTGAAGAAAGCAAGCGGCGAAAAGTTCGAGCTGCTCAAGGCAATCGAACATGCGAAATCCTCGGTTCGTTCCAAAGTGGAACATGTGTTTTGCGTGATAAAGAGAATCTTTCATTTTTGCAAAACACGATTCCGAGGACGGGAAAAACTGCATCAGCATTGCTGCACACTGTTTGCACTTGCGAATTTATACCTTGCTCGCAATCGAATGAAGGTTGCGTAACGAGGTTTATTTCGCGTGCAAACAGTGCGCTTGAATTGCGCTTTTTCTCGAAACTTTGGGTCGCCGAAGATGACACGGCTGGTTTTGGCGCAATTATGAGGGGTAGCCTTAGCAAAAAAAGTGCGCTGATTTCGCACGAATCTGTCAAAAACGATTGCATTTTGCGAAAATTGATAGTAAAATATACTTGACGCACTGCCGCAAAATCAGGCGGCTTTGCAAAGCAGAAGGAGGAGACATCCCCATGAAAATGACATTCCGCTGGTATGGCCGCGAGTCCGACCCGATTCCGCTGAAGTATGTGAAGCAGATTCCTGGCATGTCCGGTCTGATGGGTCTGCTGGATAAGCCCGCCGGTGTCGACTGGCCTGAAGAGGAGGTCAAGGCGCTGGTGGAGGAAGTCCACGCCGCCGGACTGGAGCTGGAAGTGGTCGAGTCCGTCAATGTCCACGAGGACATCAAGATGGGTCTGCCCACGCGCGACGAATATATTGCCAACTACATCTCGACCATCCGCACGCTGGCGAAGTACGGCGTGAAGGTCATCATCTACAACTTCATGCCCGTCTTTGACTGGCTGCGCACCGACTTGGCGCGTGTCATCCCGGAGGACGGCTCGAACTCCTTGTACTTCGACGAGAAGGATTTGGGCGAAATGGGCCCGATGGAAATCGTCCGCCGCACCGCCGCCGATTCGCAGGGCTTCACGCTGCCCGGCTGGGAGCCGGAGCGTCTGGCGCTGCTGGAAACGACCCTGCGCCAGTACGAAAAGCTCACGCCCGATGACCTGCGCGCGAACTACAAGTATTTCCTTGACGCTGTGATTCCTGTCTGCGAGGAAGTTGGCATCCGCATGGCGTGCCATCCCGATGACCCGGCATGGCCGATTTTCGGGCTGCCGCGCATTGCGCATAGCCAGGAGGATTTCGACAAGATTATCAAGCTCCATGACAGCCCCGCGAACACCGTCTGCCTCTGCACCGGCTCTCTGGGCTGCTCGCCGGACAACGACATTCCGTCCATCATCCGCCACTTCGGCGAGATGAACCGCATCGGCGCGATGCACGTTCGCAACATCAAGTTCCTGGGCTACCATCACTTCCGCGAAGCCGCGCACCTGTCCGAAGCGGGCGACCTGAACATGTTCGACATCATGGAAGCCATCTACGACACCTGCCCGGACACCTACATCCGCCCCGACCACGGCCGCATGATCTGGGACGAAAAGGGCCGCCCCGGCTACGGCCTGTATGACCGCGCGCTGGGCGCGACGTACCTAAACGGCCTGTGGGAAGCTATCTGCCGCATGAAGGGCGAAAAGAAGTGATACTATTTCCTGCATTCGCCCGCGCCATCTGCTTGCGCCGTTTCTGCGCTGACGTCCGGTCGTTCCATTTAGCGTAGCGCTGCTACGCTGCATTTCACTCCCGTTAGTCAGCACGAAAAATTCGCGGCGCATCTTGGCGCATTCTCATTTGGAAATAGTATAATCAACGGATAACAAAGGGGAGAAGCAATATGAAACTGTCCTATCAGGGCATTCAGGACAAGCAGGGCTATGCCGCCGCGCAGGTGGCGCTGCCGCAGTACGACTGGGCGAAGATGGCGGAGAAGACCGCCGAGAAGCCCGTGTGGGTGCATTTCGGCGCGGGCAACATCTTCCGCGGCTTTATCGCGGGACTTCAGCAGCGCCTGCTGAACGCGGGGCTGGCGGAATCCGGCATCGTCGCGGCGGAAACGTTCGACTATGACATTATCGACAAGATTTATGTGCCGCATGACAGCATGACGCTCATGGTGTCGCTCAAAGCCGACGGCTCGACGCAGAAGGAAGTCATCGCATCGATTGCCAAGGGCATCAAGGCAAACTGTGCTGATGAAGCGCAGTGGCAGCAGCTGACGGACGTGTTCACCGCGCCGTCGCTGCAAATGGCGTCCTTCACCATCACCGAGAAGGGCTATGCGCTGCGCAACATGAAGGGCGAACTGATGCCTGTGGTCGTGTCCGACATGGAAAACGGCCCGAAGCAGGCGCATCACGCGATGGCGGTCGTGGCGGCGATGCTCTACGCGCGCTATCAGGCGGGCGCTATGCCGATTGCTATGGTCAGCATGGACAACTGTTCCCACAACGGCGAGAAGCTGCGCGCGAGCGTGATGGAAATCGTCGCGGCGTGGGTGAAAAACGGGCTTGTTCCGGCGGATTTCGAGGCGTATGTGAACGACGAAGCGCGCGTCTCCTTCCCGTGGAGCATGATTGACAAGATTACCCCCCGTCCGGCGGAAATCATCGAGAAGCAGCTGATGGACGCGGGCTTTGAGGACATGCAGCCCGTCATCACCAGCCGCAATACCTACATTGCGCCGTTCGTCAATGCCGAGGTGCCGCAGTATCTTGTTGTGGAGGATCGCTTCCCGAACGGCCGTCCGGCGCTGGACAAGGCGGGCGTGTACCTCTGCGACCGCAAGACCGTCAACGACACCGAGCGCATGAAGGTGACGACCTGCCTGAATCCGCTGCATACCGCGCTGGCGGTGTACGGCTGCCTGCTGGGCTACACCTCCATTGCGGCGGAGATGAAGGATGCGGAGCTGGTCAAGCTGGTCAAGACGATTGGCTACAAGGAAGGTCTGCCCGTCGTGACCGATCCCGGCATCATCAGCCCGAAGGCATTCATCGACGAAGTGGTGGAGCAGCGTCTGCCGAACCCCTTCATCCCTGATACGCCCCAGCGCATCGCGACCGACACGTCTCAGAAGGTTGGCATCCGCTTCGGCGAGACCATCAAGAGCTACATGGCGTCCGATACGCTCAATCCCGCTAATCTGACCGCAATTCCGCTGGCACTGGCAGGCTGGATTCGCTACCTCATCGGCGTGGATGACAACGGCGCGCCGATGAACGTCTCCTCCGACCCGATGCTTGCTACCTTGCAGGCGGCGCTGGCAGGCGTGACGCTCGGTCAGCCGGATTCGGTGGATGGCAAGCTGGAGGGCATCCTCGGCAACGCAAGCATCTTCGGGGTCAGCCTGTATACGGCGGGTCTGGCGGACAAGGTGACGGCGGATGTCAAGGAACTGCTGGCAGGGCCGGGCGCTGTCCGCACGACGCTGAAGAAGCATCTTGCATAATCAATTCCATATAAAAAGGGGAGGAAGTTTCGCGCTTCCTCCCCATGTTTTATTGGATTTATTCCACGTCCTGCAGCGCGTCGTAGCCCTCTTCGCCCGTGCGCACCTTGATGACGTTCTCCACGTCGTACACGAAGATCTTGCCGTCGCCAATGTGCCCGGAGTACAGCACCTTCTTCGCCGTGTCGATGACCGTGCGAACCGGAATCTTGCACACCACGATGTCCACCTGCACCTTCGGCAAAAGGTTCATTTCCACCGCGACGCCGCGATAGTATTCCGGACGGCCCTTCTGCATCCCGCAGCCCAGCACCTGCGAAACGGTCATGCCGGTTACGCCGATTTCCTCCATTGCCGTTTTCAGCACCTCGAAGCTGCTCTGCTTGCAGAGGATGGAGACCTTCGTCATCTTCACGTCAGAAGCAGGCGCCTTGTCGCTGCGCACCACCACCGGCACAGCGTCATCCACCGAGACCTTTGGCGTTTCGACCGCAACGGTCGGCACAGCTTCCACCGACGTCAGCAGAGAGGTCGCGGGCATGAAGTCCGCATAGCCAGACGCAAGACCGTGCTCCATGATGTCCAGACCCGCGATTTCTTCCTCGCGGCTCACACGCAGACCGAAAATCGCCTTGATGAGGAGGAACGTAAGCGTAATCGTGACCGCCGTCCATGCGCAGACGCTCAGCACACCCAGCAGCTGCAGACCCAGCAGCTCGAAGCCGCCGCCGTAGAACAGACCAGTCAGCATCCCTTCGGGATAATCAGGCGTTGTGCCCGTCGCCAGCAGACCAACCGCCAGCGTGCCCCAGATGCCATTGAGGAAATGCACAGCAACCGCGCCGACCGGATCATCAATGTGCAGCTTGTTGTCCAAGAACCACACGCCGAAGTTGACAATCAGACCGGAGACAACGCCGACGATGATGGCACCCGTGCAGTCCAGCACGTCGCAGCCCGCCGTGATGCGTTCAGGCACATCGACACATCCGGCTTGCCGTAATGCACCCAAGTGAAAATCATGCAAACAACTGTCGCCACGGACGGCGCAACCGTCGTCGTCAGGAAAATCGAGCCGAGGGATTCGATGCTCTTCGCCGCCGCACCGTTGAAGCCGTACCAGCCGAGCCACAGGATGAACACACCGAGGCAGCCCAGCGGAATGTTATGACCGGGGAACGCATTCACGCCGACAATCTTGCCGCTCTTGTCCTTGGAGAACTTGCCGATGCGCGGGCCAACCATCTTTGCGCCAATCAGCGCGCACAGACCGCCGACCATGTGAATCGCGCACGAACCGGCGTAGTCATGGAAGCCAAGCTGCGAAAGCCAGCCGCCGCCCCAAATCCAGTGTGCCTCGATGGGGTAAATCAGCGCGGAAATGATGGCGGAATACACGCAGTAGGAGAGGAACTTCGTGCGCTCTGCCATTGCGCCGGAGACGATGGTCGCCGTCGTCGCGCAGAAAACGAGGTTGAAGACGAAGTTCGAGAAATCGAAATTCGGGTACGCGGTGAAAATGTCAAAACCGGGCTTGCCGATAAAGCCCATCAGGTCTTCACCCAGCAGAAGCGAGAAGCCAATCAGGATGAACATCACTGTGCCGATGCAGAAGTCCATCAAGTTCTTCATCAGGATGTTGCCCGTGTTCTTCGCGCGGGTGAAGCCGGTTTCGACCATTGCGAAGCCTGCCTGCATCCAGAAAACGAGCGCCGCGCCGATTAAAAACCATACGCCGAAGATTTCGCTGTCAACTGATGCCATGATGCTGGAAAGATCCATTTCCATGCGCCTCCTAATCCTTTTGTGGGGTGAGTTGCCACCGTGGATGAATACAAAAAACGTGCAGGCGAACGGCAGAACCGTTCCACCTGCACGTCCTTGTGCAGAAGGTTATTACACGTTGAAGAGCAGGTCGTCATACGTCGGGAAGGGCCAGTACTCCTTACCGACCAGCGTTTCCAGCTCATCCGCCTGTTCGCGGACAGCCGCCATCGCCGGAATGATGACGTTGTGTTCGTACTTGGCGCACTCCAGTGCGTCGCCGTGGCAGGTCGCCTTGACCGCGCCGCGCAGCCCTTCCAGCGCCTTGTACAGCTTGGCGTTGCGCTCAGCAACATCCGCCAGCACATGCGCTTCCGCATAGGGTTCGACGCCTGCCGTCTTCATGGCGTTGACAGCCTTGGCAGTCGCACCGGCGAACTTCATACATGCCGGGAGAATTTCCTTCTCTGCCATCATCAGGCAGGTTTCCGCCTCAATGTTGAGCACCTTGGCGTAGTTCTCCAGCTTGATTTCGTAGCGGGAGCGGATTTCCGCCTCGGTAAAGACGCCGAAGGTGGTGAAGAGCTTGATGTTCTTCCCGTCCAGCATGTGCGGCAGCGCATCGACGGTCGAAACGTAGTTCGGCAGACCGCGGCGGGCAGCTTCCTCCACCCATTCGGGAGCATAGCCGTTGCCGTTGAAGATGATGCGGTTGTGCTTGCGCAGGTTGCTCACAATCAGGTTGTGAAGCGTCTCACGGAAGTTCTCCGCACTTTCCAGTTCATCCGCAAATTCCTTCAAGGACTGTGCGACGATGGTGTTGATGACCACGTTCGCTTCCGCAATGGACTCGGACGACCCCAGCGAGCGGAACTCGAACTTGTTGCCCGTGAAGGCAAACGGGGAGGTGCGGTTGCGGTCAGTGTTGTCCTTGGGGAACTTCGGCAGCACGCTCACGCCGATTTCGAGGTCGTGCTTTTCGCTTGCGCAGTATTCCTTCTCTTCCTCGAAGGCGTTGACAATCGCGGACAGCTCATCGCCGAGGAACATGGAGATAATTGCGGGCGGCGCTTCGTTCGCGCCCAGACGATGGTCATTGCCGGCGGACGCGACGGAGATGCGCAGCAAATCGGCATATTCATCAACTGCCTTGATAACCGCCGTCAGAATCAGCATAAACTGCGCGGAGGTCGCCGGGTCGTCGCCGGGCTCAAGCAGGTTGTAGCCGGTGTTGGTGGACATCGACCAGTTGTTGTGCTTGCCGGAGCCGTTGACGCCCGCAAAAGGCTTCTCGTGCAGCAGGCACACCAGACCGTGGCGCTGGGCAATTTTCTTCATCATTTCCATCGTCAGCTGATTGTGGTCGGTTGCGACGGAGGTGATGGAAAAAATCGGGGCAAGTTCGTGCTGCGCGGGGGCAACTTCATTGTGCTCGGTCTTGGCGAGGATGCCCAGCTTCCACAGCTCTTCGTTCAGGTCGGTCATGAACGCCTGAACGCGCGGCTTAATCGAACCGAAATAGTGGTCTTCCAACTCCTGCCCCTTCGGCGGCTTGTTGCCGAACAGGGTGCGGCCGGTGAAAATCAAGTCCTTGCGCTGGTCGTAGAGCGCCTTGTCAACAAGGAAATACTCCTGCTCCGGGCCGACGGTGGAGGTCACGCGCGTTGCGTCACGGCCGAAGAGCTTCAGCACGCGAACCGCCTGCGTGGACAGCGCCTCCATCGAGCGCAGGAGCGGCGTCTTCTGGTCGAGCGCTTCGCCGCCGTAGGAGCAGAACGCCGTCGGGATGCACAGCACGCCATCCTTGATGAAGGCGTAGCTGGTGGGATCCCACGCCGTGTAGCCACGCGCCTCAAACGTGGAGCGCAGGCCGCCGGAGGGGAACGAGGAAGCGTCCGGCTCACCGCGGACGAGTTCCTTGCCGCTGAATTCGAGGATAATCTTGCCGCCGTCCTTGGGCGAAATGAAGCTGTCGTGCTTTTCAGCGGTGATGCCGGTCAGGGGCTGGAACCAGTGCGTATAATGCGTAACGCCGCGTTCCACCGCCCAGTCCTTCATGGCGTTTGCCACGACGTTGGCCACCTGCGGGTCAAGGGGCGTACCATCAGTGATGGTTTTGTGCAGCGCCTTGTAAATATCCTTGGGCAGACGCTTCTGCATGACGGCGTCATTGAAAACGCTGCTGCCGAAAAGCTCTTCGATGTTGGCCATCCGGGATTCCTCCTCCAAAGTCATTTCGCTCTTGAAAGCATTCCAGCGGCGGGGGAAAGCGGCTCTGCTTTCCGTCGCGCTCCTCGTAAAACGCGTTTTTTCGCATTTACGAAGAAAAGGGCAACTGCGAGAACGAATGAAATTCATCTCACAGCGCCCTTGCTGTTGACAACAAGTATAGCGGCTTGGAAAGGATTTGTCAAGGGCTTTTTTGCATTGATTCTGTTTTTTCCCTTCAAAAACGACAGAAAAAACGAAAATGCCGAACGTTCGCAAAAAGCTGCAAACGCCCCGAATGCGGAAAAAATGGGCGTTGATGTGAATCTTGCTGTTCGCAGCTCGAAGCCGATGAAGCGAAAAAGTGCAGGATGAGACTAAAAATGCAGGAAACGGGACAAAAATACAGCGAAACGGACAAACACAGAAGAACACGGTTTCCCTTGACAAAAAAGCGGAAAAGCATTATTGTATTAGGAAGAGTTCTGCACCGGCTGGAAATGCATTCGAGCCGACAAGGGAGGGGAAAAACAATGAGCTTTCCCGTGCATCCGTGGAAAGTAGTCGAACGCGGCTGGCAGCCCAATACCCAGCGCTTCGCCGAGTCGCTGATGTCGCTGGCGAATGGCTATATGGGTCTGCGTGGCAATTTTGAGGAAGATTATTCCGGCGACAGCTTTCAGGGAACGTATCTGGGCGGCGTGTGGTATCCCGATAAGACACGCGTCGGATGGTGGAAAAAAGGCTATCCGGAGTATTATGCGAAGGTTATCAACACCATCAACCTCATCGGCATCCACGTCATCATCGACCAGCACCCGCTCGACCTCAGCCGCGCGACGGTCTGGGAATATGAACGCGAGGTGGATATGCGCACGGCCGTGCTGTACCGCCACGCCTGCGTGGACATGGACAAGGGCAGCCTGACGCTGGACACTTGGCGCTTCGTGTCGATGGATACGAAGGAGCTGCTGGCGATTCGCTATCAGGTGACGCCGTCGTTTGACTGCCGGATGGAGGTTTCGCCCTATCTGGATGGCAACGTCCGCAATCTTGATGCGAACTACGACCAGTCCTTCTGGAACATGGTGGATGGCGAGGGCTGGGATGAGCGCGGCAGCGTGCTGGTGCAGACGAAGCCGAATCCCTACGGCGTGCAGCGCTTCACCGTCGCAGCGGCAATGACGAACCGCGTTGAGGGCATCGACTATATTGATATGGCGTCCAAAGCCGGCTACTGCGCTGCGCTCTATGCGGGCGATATTCACTCCGGCACGACTGTCTCGGTGGAAAAGTACGTCGCCGTGTTCACCAGCCGTGACCACGACAAAGACCAGCTGATGGACTTGGCGATGGCGGCGGCGCAGCAGGCGTGCGACGAGGGATGGCAGAAGGCGCTCAAAGCGCATCAGGCAGCGTGGCACGAGCGCTGGGAAATGGCGGATGTGCAGATTGAGGGCGACGACAGCGCACAGCAGGGCATCCACTTCAACCTCTTCCAGCTGCTCAGCACCTACACGGGCAGCGACGCACGCCTCAACATCGGGCCGAAGGGCTACACGGGCGAGCGCTTCGGCGGATCGACGTACTGGGATACGGAAGCCTACTGCCTGCCGGTGTTTCTGGCGATTCGCGGGGCGGACACGGCGCGCCAGCTGCTGCTTTACCGCTATCACCATCTCGAAGCGGCGAAGCGCAACGCGGCGAACCTCGGTATGCCCGGCGCACTCTATCCCGTTTCGACCATCAACGGCAGCGAGTGTCACAACGAGTGGGAAGTCGCGTTCGAGGGCATCCACCGCAATGCCGCGATTGTCCACGCTATCTTTGAGTACACGATGTACACGGGGGACGAGACGTACCTGCTCGGCGAGGGCGTCGAGGTGATGGCGGAGATCGCGAAATTCTGGGTCGGGCGCGTGCATTTCAATCAGCGGACGCAGAAGTACATGATTTTCGGCGTGACCGGCCCGAACGAGTACGAGAACAATGTCAACAACAACTGGTACACCAACCGCATGGCGGCGTGGTGCCTGGAGTATTTTGTGGATACATGCGCCAAGCTGGATGACGACCGCTTGGAAGCCTTGCAGATTACGCCGGACGACCTTGGGCACATGCAGGACATTGCCGACCGCATGTATTATCCTGACGATCGCGGTCTGGGTATTTTTCCGCAGCATGACGCCTTTCTGGACAAGGATTTGCGCCCCGCGTCCGACATCCCGGCGGAGGAGCGCCCTATCTATATGCACTGGTCGTGGGATCGCATCTTGCGTTCGGGGTACATCAAGCAGCCGGATGTGCTGATGGGCTTGTACTTCCTCAACCACGTCTACGACACCGAAACGCTCCGGCGGAATTTCGACTTCTATGCGCCGCTGACGCTGCACGAATCGGGCTTGTCGCCCTGCATCCATTCGATTATGGCGGCGCAGCTTGGTGAAAAAGACCTCGCCGTGGCGATGTACAAGCGGACGGCGCGCTATGATTTGGACAACATCAATCAGGATTCGCAGGACGGGCTGCATATCACCAGCATGTCCGGCTCGTGGCTGGCGATTGCGAAGGGCTTTGCGGGAATGCGCACGCTCGGCGGATTGCGTTTCAAACCGTTTCTGCCGGATTGCTGGAATGGATACAGCTACAAATTCAATTACCGCGGGCGCATCATCGAATTGCGCGTGAAGCCCAAAGGCGTGACGCTGACACTGATTTCCGGTGAACCGATCAGCGTGACGATTTACGGTCATCCGTATGAACTCGAAGACGTGTTGACCGTTCCACTGGAAGGCTAATCTGCCCAAAGCAAAAGGGGAGAAAGAAACAGGCTTTCCCCCTTTTTTGCGTGGAAAGACGTAATTTTCCGCGTTTTCTGCCCTGCTTTTGCCCTGTTCATTTGGGCAGAAATGTGCTATAATGTACCTATGCGCAGGGGGGCTGACCCCTTGCGGTGAAGGAGTGCGAAATATGTTTGAGCCCCGCGTGAAGAACGGACAGACGGACTTGCTGATGAAGGCGCTGTTGTCGCTGGAATCAACGGACGAGGCGTATCGCTTCTTCGAGGATTTGTGTACCATTGCGGAAATCAAGAGCATGGCGCAGCGCATCGAGGTGGCGAAGATGCTCCGCGAACATGCCACCTATCAGGAAATTGCCCGTCAGACGGGTGCATCCTCCGCAACCATCAGCCGCGTCAACCGGGCGCTGCTTTATGGCGCGAACGGCTATACGGCGGTGCTGGATGCCATGGAAAATGCCGCGGAAAAGGAAAAGAAAGATTGAGGAAACAAAAATGGATTTAAGTATGCTCAACCCGCAGCAGCGCTTGGCAGCGGAAACGCTGGAAGGCCCGGTGCTGATTCTGGCTGGCGCAGGCTCCGGCAAGACCCGCGCCCTGACCTGCCGCGTGGCGAACCTGATGGCGCACGGCGTGGCGGCGTACCATATTCTGGCGCTGACGTTCACCAACAAGGCGGCGAAGGAAATGAAGGAGCGTATTGCCGCGCTGGTGGGCGATCAGGCGAACGACGCGTGGATTTCCACATTCCACTCCACCTGCGCCAAAATCCTCCGCCGCGATATTGAGAAACTCGGCGGCTATACCCGTTCTTTTGTCATTTATGATGACGACGATCAGGGCGCGGTGCTGAAGGAAATTTTGAAGCGCCAGAATATTGACGATAAGCTGCTGCCGATTCGCGAATTGAAGGCGAAAATTTCCGATGCGAAGAACAAGCTGATGAGTCCGGACGAGTGGTTCGACCACTCCGACCGCGATTTCCGCTGCCAGCAGATTCACACGGTCTTCGTCGAGTACGAAGCGCGCCTGAAAACGCTCAATGCCTTGGATTTTGACGACCTTCTCGTCAAGACGCTGGAACTGCTCGCCGACCATCCGCCCGTGCTGGATGTGTACCGCAAGCGCTTCCAATATGTCATGGTGGACGAATATCAGGATACGAACTATGCGCAGTATATGCTCGTCAAACTGCTGACTGACCAGAGTCGGAATCTCTGCGTTGTGGGCGATGACGACCAGTCGATTTACGGCTGGCGCGGCGCGGATATCCGCAATATCCTTGATTTTGAGAAGGATTATCCCGACGCGACCGTCATCAAGTTAGAGCAGAATTACCGCTCGACCGCCAATATCCTCGACGCGGCGAATCAGGTGATTGCGCACAATTCCGGGCGCAAGGAGAAAAAGCTGTGGACAGAGCAGGGCGAGGGCGACCCGATTCGCCTCTTCGATGCGGGCGACGAGCGCGAGGAAGCCGCATGGGTCGCCGACCGCATCCGCCAGCTCAACCGCCACGGCGAACCGTATGGCAATATGGCGATTCTCTACCGCACGAACGCGCAGAGCCGTGTGCTGGAAGAAATGCTGATGCGCTCGGCGATTCCCTACAAGGTCTTCGGCGGTCAGAAGTTCTATGACCGCAAGGAAGTGCGCGACGTGATTGCGTATCTGCGCGTTGTGGTTAATCCTGCGGACGATGTGTCCCTGCGCCGCATCATCAACGTGCCCAAGCGCGCCATCGGCGACAGCACCGTGCAGGAGCTGATGAATCACGCGCAGCAGAACAATATGCCGCTGTACAGCGCCCTGTCCGACGTTCCGGATTCGCTTTCCGCGCGCCCGAAAAAGTGCGTCAGCGACTTCTTTATGCTCATGACGATGCTGCTGGCGCTCAAGGAAACCATGCCGCTGGAGGAGTTCGTATCTACTTTGGTGGAAAAAACGGGCTTGCTGGCGCAATACCAGAAGGAAGATACCGAGGAAGCCCGCTCGCGCGTGGAGAACATTCAGGAATTCATGGGTGCGGTCAGCGAATACGCGAAAGCAACGGAAAATGCGACGCTCGAAGACTACTTGGAAAACGTGTCGCTGGTGACTGACCTTGACCAGCAGGAGGACGAGCGCGGCTATGTGACGCTGATGACGCTGCACTCCGCCAAGGGTCTGGAATTCCCCGATGTGTTCATGACCGGTCTGGAGGAGGGCATTTTCCCATCCGCGCGCAGCCTCATGGACGAGACGAAGATGGAGGAGGAGCGCCGCCTGTGCTATGTCGGCATCACGCGCGCCCAGAAGCGCCTGTTCATCTCCCGCGCGAATCAGCGAATGCTGTATAATCAGGTGAATCACAACGCGCCCAGCCGCTTTTTGGCGGAAATCCCGGAACGCCTGCTGTCCGACGAAATGGCGGGCATGAAGGAGCGCTTCGGCGACCGCGTCCAGCCGCAGATGCGCTCTCGCAGCGCGTACAACCGCGGCGGCACGAACCGCCCGGCACCGTCCGGCAGTGCGCCCATCCGCCCCGGCAGCGGCAATACCGGTCTGCGCGGGCTGAATATCCCCGGCGTGCAGAAGGGCTTCGTGCAGTCCCCGGCGCGCAATATGGCCACCAGCGCCATGCAGAACCTGTATCGCCCCGGCGATCGCGTCCGCCACCTGAAGTTTGGCGAGGGCACGGTGGTGGAGGTTACGGGTTCGGGCAGCATGAGCCGCATCAAGATTGAATTCACGGCATACGGCACCAAGGAATTTGCTTTGGCGACGGCGCCGATTGTCAAGCTGGAGGACTAAGCATGACAGACCAGACGGCGCGGATGCGTCAGCTTGCGGACACGCTCAATCAGGCGTCGCAGGCGTACTATTTCGGCAGCGAGCCGATTATGTCCGACATGGATTGGGACAAGCTCTATGACGAACTGTCGGCGCTGGAAAAGGAAACGGGCATCGTCCTGCCGGATTCCCCGACGCACCGGGTCGGCGGCGAAGTGATGACGGCGTTTGCACCGCATACGCACATCCACCGACTGTGGAGCATGGATAAGGCACAGTCCATCGGCGCGGTGGAGGATTGGATTCGCCGCACCGAGAAGCTCAGTGGGCAGGACGACCTGCAATACTGTGTTGAGTACAAATTCGACGGCTTGACGCTGAACCTGACCTACAACGAGGGCAGGCTGATTCAGGCGGCGACGCGCGGCAACGGCATCACCGGTGAAGCGATTCTGCCGCAGGCAAAGACCATCCGCACCGTGCCGCTGACGATACCGTATCAGGGGCTGCTGGAAGTACAGGGCGAATGCATCATGCGCCTGTCCGCACTGGATACCTACAACAAGACGGCGAAAGAACCGCTGAAAAACGCCCGAAACGCCGCCGCCGGAGCGCTCCGCAACCTTGACCCCGCCGTGACCGCTTCCCGCCATCTCGATGCGTTCTTCTATCAGATTGGCACGATTGACAATCCACCGTACACCACGCAGCAGGGGATGCTTGATTTCCTGCGCGCAAACGGCTTTCAGGTCAGCCCGTATCTGGGGCAGTGCCGGAGCATTCGCGAAATTGAGGACTGTATCCACCATATCGAGGAGGAACGCAGCAGCCTCGACTTCCTGATTGACGGCGTGCTCATCAAGGTCAGCGACCTTTCCACCCGCGAGATGATGGGCTACACCGACCGTTTCCCGCGCTGGGCGATTGCGTTCAAGTTTGAGGCGGAGGAGACGACGACCGTCATCCGCGACGTGACGTGGGACGTGGGCCGCACGGGCAAGCTAACGCCCGTTGCGCATGTTGAACCTGTTGATTTTTACGGCGTGACCGTGCGCAAGGCGACGCTGAACAACTGGGGCGATATCCAGCGCAAGCGGGTTGCCATCGGTGCACGTGTGTGGATTCGCCGCTCGAACGACGTGATTCCCGAAATCATGGGGCATGTGGGGGACAGCGAAGAGGGCGAAACACCGATTGTCCGCCCGGAGGTCTGCCCGGCTTGCGGTGAAAAGCTGATTGAGCGCGGCGCACACATTTTCTGCATGAACCGCGTCTCCTGCCGCCCGCAGGCGGTTGCGCGCATCAGTCACTTCGCCAGCCGTGATGCCATGGATATTGAAGGCCTGTCAGAAAAGACGGCGGGGCAGCTCTACGACCAGATGAACGTCCGCGATCCGGCGGATTTATACACCCTCACGCGTGAGCAGGTACTGTCGCTGGACGGCTTCAAGGACAAGAAGGCGGATAATCTGCTGTCCGCGCTGGAAAAGAGCAAGCACTGTGAGCTGGATGCGTTTCTCTTTGCGGTCGGCATCCCGAATATCGGGCGCAAGACCGCGCGTGACTTGGCGAATGCCTTCGGGACGTTGGAGAAGGTGTCCAATGCGACACAGGCGGAGCTGGTCGCCCTCGATGATGTGGGGGATATTGTTGCCCAGAGCATCACAGAATTCTTCTCCTTCGACGAGAACCGCGAGATGATTCGCCGTCTGCTGGCGGCAGGTGTGACCCCGGCGGAAAAGCAGAAGGTGGAGGGCGGTGTGTTCGCCGGCATGAGCATCGTCGTCACGGGGACGCTGCCGACGCTCTCCCGGAAGGAAGCGGAGGACCTGATTGCCCGCAGCGGCGGCAAACCCGCGTCTTCGGTCAGCAAAAAAACCGCCTTCGTCGTTGCAGGCGAGGCGGCAGGAAGCAAACTGACCAAGGCGCAGACGCTGGGTATCGAAGTGATTGACGAAGCGGAGCTGCTGCGCCGGGTTTCTTCATAATTAATTTTTTAGCAATTTGCTGAGAATTGTCACTTCCCACTCATGGGAAGTGTGGATTGAAATATGGCAGTGCGGTAGAATTGTTATCGCACGGTCGGATTCTTCCGGCGGATGGCATGGGCGAGGGCAGCCTGCGCGGGCGTCATGGCGGGGCGCGCGGCGA
>OHGW01000653.1_pt1 | contig 15358 bp, 12 predicted proteins | sample 1567821 | NCBI WGS metagenome assembly OHGW01 (sample SAMEA3879572, study PRJEB24766) | human gut metagenome | biome: human-associated habitat; feature: feces | place: USA | collected 1985/1987 | reverse complement strand
GGTCGTTCCATTTAGCGTAGCGCTGCTACGCTGCATTTCACTCCCGTTAGCCAGAGCGAAAAATTCGCAGAGCATCTTGGCGCATTTTCATTTGGAAATAGTATAACACACGACTTCTTAGCCGCACGGGGCAGTTTTGTCCTGCTGCGGCCATTTTTGCTGAAAAGGGTGAATGATATGACCACAATATTCTGGGCGGGCGACTCGACCGTCAAGCAGAATTCCATCGCGACGTACCCGCAGACGGGCATCGGGCAAGTGTTCGACCGCTATGTCAAGCGCTATCAGGTGCAGATTGAGAATTACGCCGAGAACGGGCGCTCGACGAAGCAGTTCATCGACGAAGGGCGCTTGGCGACCATCTACGACCGCATTCACGCGGGGGATTTCCTCTTCGTGCAGTTCGGGCATAACGACGAGAAAGCATCTGACCCGGCGCGCTACACTGATCCGGAGACGGATTTTCCGGCGAATCTGGAGCGGTTCGTCAACGTTGCGCGGAATAAGGGCGCAACTCCCGTGTTCATCACGCCCCTGACGCGCTACGACCGCAACGCCCCCGGCGCGCAGTTCCACCACGACCGCTGGGCGGAAAGTATGCGCCGCACGGCGGAGAAGCTGCATGTGGCGCTGATTGACCTGACCGCCATGTCCGAAAAGCTGGTGGATGAACAGGGCGAAGCCGCACAAACGACGTACTACATGAACCTGCCTGCCGGGATTTACCCGCATTTCCCGCTGGGGCAGCACGACAACACGCATTTGCAACCTGCGGGCGCATTGGTGTTCGGTGGGCTGATTGCCAAGGGCCTGCACGATTTGGGCGGGGCGTATGCGGCGCTGCTGTGCGACGAATACGCCCAGTGGGAGAAGGAAACGGCGCAGTTTGGGCAAATTGCAACGTCCGCTGCGGAGGATGTAGAAGCATGAGCGAGATTCTCTGGTGCGCCGACAACGGTGACGGAACGTACCGCAATCCGGTGCTGTACTGCGATTATTCCGATCCGGACGCGATTTGCGTCAATGGTACATACTACCTGACCGCCTCGACGTTCAACTATGTGCCGGGCCTGCCGATTCTCACCAGCCGCGATTTGGTGAACTGGAAGTTACGCAACTATGCCGTCAAGAATATCCCCGAAGCGCGGTATGCCGCGCCGCAGCACGCGCAAGGCATCTGGGCACCCGCCATCCGCTTCCAGAACGGGCGGTTTTATATCTACTACGGGATGCCGGACGAGGGCATCTACATGGTCAGCACGGAAAATCCGCTGGGGGATTGGGACTCCCCGGTACTGGTGAAGCCGGGCAAGGGGCTGATTGACCCCTGCCCCTTCTGGGATGACGACGGGCGCGCTTACATCATCCACGGGTACGCCAAGAGCCGAATCGGGTTCAAGAGCTGGCTGGGGATTTTTCCGATTTCGCCCGACGGCAGAACGGCGCTCGGCGACGACCACTTGCTCTACGACGGCACGAAGAAGCATCCGACGATTGAAGGGCCGAAGGTACACAAGCGCGGCGGCTGGTACTACATCTTTGCGCCCGCTGGCGGCGTTGTGACGGGGTGGCAGGTGTGCCTGCGCAGTCGGAGTATTTTCGGCCCGTATGAGACCCAAGTCGTACTCAAACAGGGCAGCAGCGAGACGAACGGCCCGCATCAGGGCGCGTGGGTCGAGACGCCGGAGGGGGAGCAGTGGTTCTTGCACTTCCAGAGCCGTGGGCTGTACGGGCGCGTGACGCACTTGCAGCCGATGACGTGGCAGGCGGACGGCTGGCCGTACATCGGCATCCCGGATGAAACGCCTGTGCCGCCGGATGCAATCGCAGTGGGCGAGGAGTGCGCGCAAGCAGCGCCGATTGCGAACGCGGCGGACTGCGGCATTGCGGTTGAAACGTATCGGAAGCCGAAAGCGCCGGAATGTGAACCGTCGGGCGAAATCGGGGATGATGATTTCAGCGGCGCGCTGGGGCTGCAATGGCAGTTCATGGGCAACTGGCAGCCGGATTTCTACGAGGTCGGCGGCGGCAAGCTGCGGCTGTATGCGCGGAAACTGCCCGATGGCGGCGATCGACTCTGGCAATGCCCGCAGACGCTGACGCAGAAAATTGCGTGCCCGGCGTTCTTCGCAACGACGACGCTTGATGCGGCGCATTTGCAGGCGGGCGAACAGGCGGGCGTGGGCTTCGTCGGCGGACAGTACGCTTACGCGGCGGTTCGGCGGACGGAAAACGGCGTATCGCTGGTGTTCGTGACGAGCGAGGGCAAGGAGCACACGGAGTCAGCAGCGGAAACCGTGCCGATTCAGGACGCGCCCGTGACTTTTCGCGTGACACTGCTGCCGACATCGAGCAGCACGGCGGTCGCGTCGTTCGAGTACGCGCAGGACGGCGAGTTTCACCCGATTGGGCAGCCGTTTGAACCTGCGCGCCACACATGGGTCGGGGCGCGGCTGGCGCTGTTCTGTATGCCGATGAATGGCGGTGACGACCGCGGCGGCTGGGCGGACTTCGGCGCAGTGCGCGTGGAAGCTATCGAAACATTGTGAAAAACCGACTTTCGGTCTGGAAAAACCGGATTCTGGTCGGAAATCGGCAGAAAGCCAAGAAAAAAAGCGCCCGCAGACGCTTTTAATCGTGAATCTTGATGGTCGATTTCCGCCAAATTCCGGTGAAATACAGCACCAACAGAATCGCCGACGCAATCCCGTTCGACACCACGACTGAGTACCACACGCTCCGCACACCCAGATGCAGCACCTGCTCACAGAATGCGAGGGTCGCGAAACGCAGCACCCATAGGCGTGTCATATCCACTGCGACGGGCAGAAATGTGTGTCCGCTCCCTTGAAACAGACCGCGGGTCGCATCGTGGATGCTGTTTGTCCAGCACCAGAACGCCATGATGGACAGGTAGTCTGCCGCCATCGGGATGACCTCCGCTTCGTCCGTGAAGATGCTGACGATGGCAGAAGCGACCGACGGTCGGGAAAGGACAAATCCACCGAGAAGCAGAAACAGAAGCGCCATTCCCGTGCTCAATTTGTACCCGCGTTCGGCACGGTCAACCTGCTGCGCTCCCATGTTCTGCGCGACAATGGTGCTGACGGCACTGCCGATGCCGGTGGAAGGAAGCGAAATCAGCCCGTTGACCTTGTTGCCGATGCCGTACGCCGCCATGGCCATCTTGCCATACACATTGACGTTGCGCGACATGAGGATGAAGCCGAACTGCATGAAGCTTGACCCCAAGGCAGTCGGAAGCCCGATACGCACGATGTCGCGCAGGCAGGCCGCATCCGGGCGGAGGAAGCGACGATCGAAACAAATTGCTTCGTCGCGGCGGGTGCAGAGCAGGAAGAACGCGATGCACGCGGGCACCATCTTCGCGAACACGGTCGCCAGCGCGGCACCGGCGGCGTTCCAGTGCAGGACGACCATCAGCAGCGGGTCAAGCACCATGTTGACGGCAATGCCCAGCAGATTCAGCAGCATTGGGCGGACGGTGTCGCCCTGCGCCTGCCGAATGGACTGGTAAATGTTGACCATGAACAAAAACGGCATGTCAAGGACGACGAGACGCATGTACGTTACCGCATGGTCGAAATAATCCGGCGCGGCGCCCATCCATCCGACGATACCCGGCGTCGCGACCGCCATCACCGACGCGCACAGGAGCGAGAAGAGCATCGCGACAGTGAAAATCTGGTTGGCGATTTTCCGCGCCATTTCTGGTTTGCCCGCGCCGATGTACTGGCTGATCATCACCGCGCCCGCGACGGTGACGCCGCTGCCGAAGTTGATGACCGTATTCTGCACCGGGCTGACGAGGTTGATGGCGGCGAGGTAATCGACACTGAGCTGCCCCAGCCAGTAGGTGTCGGTCAAGTTGTACATCGTTTGCAGGAAGCTGTTGACGACGACGGGAATCGCAATGGCGAACACTGCCTTGAGCAATGAGCCGTGCAGAATCAAATCGCGGTTGCCTTTGCTGAGTTTCATGGCGAGGAACCTCCTTCATCGGGAGAATAATCCCATTATAGCGCATTTCCTGCCAAAATGAAAGCGCTATCACAAAAAAATTTCCAAGTGTCGTTTGGAATTGGTTGACACCTATCAAAATTCCTTATATAATGAAGCGGAAATACCCGCGGAAAGGTGCATGACAATGGATATTCAGCAGTATTTTCAACGCTTTCTGGCAAATTACACACCCTACAAGAAGTATTGGAACTATGAGGATGGCTGCGTGCTGAAGGGGTGCATCGACCTCTACCATGCGACGGGGGACGTGCTGTATCGCGATTTCGTGCTGGATTACGTCTCGGCGTATGTCGCGGCGGACGGCAGCATTCCGAATTATGAGATGCGGCAGTACAACATTGATTCCATCAACAGCGGCAAGGCGCTGTTCTTCGCCTTGGAGGAGACGGGCGAGGAGCGCTATCGCAAGGCGATTGAGTTTCACATGCAGCGGCTTCGGGAGCATCCGCGCTGCCAGTGCGGCAATTTCTGGCATAAGCAGCTGTATCCGAATCAGATTTGGCTGGACGGGCTGTACATGGCGCAGCCGTTCTACATGGCGTACGAGGCGAAGTTCGACGGCATGGCGCATGTGGCGGATATTACCCGGCAGTTTCAGAACGTGCGCAAGTATCTCTACAACCCGGAGAAGGGGCTGAACTACCATGCCTACGACGAGGCGCGCGTGCAGTTCTGGGCGGACAAGGAAACCGGCTGCTCGAAGAACTTCTGGCTGCGCTCGACAGGCTGGTACTTGATGGCGCTGGTGGACTGCATTGCGCTGTGCTCGGAGCAGCTCTATGAGCATTATCGCGCGCTGGTGGACATCTTCCGCGAGAGCATGCGGGGCGTGCTGGCATACCGCGCGGAGGATGGGCTGTTCTATCAGGTGATTGATCATCCGGAGACAGAGGGAAACTACACCGAAACTTCCGGTTCCGCGATGATTGCGTACAGCCTGCTCAAGGGCGTGCGCATTGGTGTGCTGGACGCGGAGAAATATCTGCCGATTGCGCTGGATGTGTTCGAGAAGCTGGCAGCAAACAAGCTACGTGCGGAGGAGAACGGCGTCGTCCGCCTGACCGATATCTGCTGGGTGGCAGGGCTTGGCCCGGACAAGAATCCGCAGCGTGACGGCTCGGTGGCGTACTATCTGTCCGAGCCGAAAAAGTCCGATGACAGCAAGGGCGTCGGGCCGTTCATCATGGCGTACAGCGAATACCTGCGGGCGAAGCAGGCGTAAGGAGCGGAAAAATGGAAATCAGCAAGCTGTTTGTGCAGGCGCGCAGTGCCACGGTGCAGATTGCGGACGGCGGTCTGTACCACACGAAGGCAGTCTATCAGCTGTTCCTGAACGGACAGGCGGCGGGTACGGCGGACACGGCTGTGATGTCGCTGTATGATTTGCAGCCGGAGACAGAGTATGTGCTGTCTGTCCGCTTGGGGGCGGAGGAAGTCGGGCAATGCGCGTTCCGCACGGCGCGGGAGAGCTACACGCTGAACGTCCGGCAGTTCGGCGCGGTCGGCGACGGCGTGCATGACGATACGGCGGCGATTCAGGCGGCGATTCTGCATTGCCCGGCGGATGGGCGCGTGCTGATTCCGGCGGGGCGTTATCATGTGCTGCCGCTGATGCTGAAAAGCCATGTGCGCATCGAGCTTCGGCGCGGCGCGACGCTGCTGCTGGAAACCGACCGCAGCAAATTCCCGATTCTGCCGGGGATGATTCTGTCCACCGACGAAACGGACGATTTGAATCTCGGTTCATGGGAGGGCAACCCGCTGGACATGTACGCCGCGTTTATCAACGGGATGGATGTCGAGGACGTTGTGCTGTACGGCGAAGGTGTGCTGGACGGGCAGGGTGACAAGAGCGACTGGTGGCAGAACTGCAAGGTGCGGCGCGGGGCGTGGCGACCGCGGATGCTCTTCCTCAATCACTGCAAGAACGTGACCGTGCAGGGCGTGACGTTCCAGAATTCGCCGTCGTGGAACTTGCAGCCGTATTTTTCTAAGAATTTGCGCTTCCTGAACATCCGCGTCAACGCCCCGGCGAACAGCCCGAATACCGACGGCTTCGACCCGGAAAGCTGCGATGGCATCCTGCTCGCGGGCGCGCATTTCTCCTTGGGGGATGATTGCATTGCACTCAAATCTGGCAAGCTGTACATGGGGCAGCGCTACAAAACGCCCTGCCAGCACATTGAAATCAGCCACTGCCTGATGGAAAACGGGCATGGCGGCATGACCTGCGGCAGCGAAATGGCGGGCGGCATCGCGCATGTGCGCCTGCATGACTGCCTGATGCGCAACACCGACCGCGGCCTGCGCGTCAAGACCCGGCGCGGGCGCGGGCAGCAGGGCGTGATTGACGACATTGTGTTTGAAAATGTGCGCATGGAGCATGTCGGCACGCCGTATGTGGTCAACTGCATGTACTTCTGCGATCCGGACGGCAAGAGCGAGTACGTCCAGAGCCGCGAGAAGCAGCCGGTGGACGAGCGTACGCCGCGCATCGGGACGGTTGCGTTCCGTCATGTAACGGCGACGGACGTGACCTGCGCGGGCTACTTCCTTGGTCTGCCGGAGCGGCCGATTGAAGCGGTTGTGATGGAGGACGTGCACATCTCCTGCGACAAGAATGCCAAACCCATGCAGCCTGCAATGGCGCAGGGCGTGCCGTATCTTGCGCGCAAGGGGCTGACGGCCATCAACGTGGCGAAAATCGTGCTGAAAGATGTGACCATTACCGGGCAGGACGGCGCGAAGCTGGAATGCGACGGCGTTGGCGAAGTAGAAAAATAAACATCAGCGGGCGGAAGCAGCGGCTTTCGTCCGTTTTTGCGTTCGATTTTTCACAATTTTTATCGCGGGGGATTCACAGCAGAGTATCTGTATGATATAATAGGAAAGGATTCTATGAAAATGGGGGATTGTTTTCGTGAATACGCCGATTCGCAAGACGAAAATCGTCTGCACGATGGGCCCGAACCTGTTTGAGAAGCACCTGATTGCGCCGCTGATGAAAGCGGGCATGAATGTCGCACGCTTCAATTTCTCGCACGGCACTTATGAAACGCATCAGCATTATTACGATGAAGTATGCCGTATCCGCGACGAACTGGGGCTGCCGATCGCCACAATGCTGGACACCAAGGGCCCGGAAATTCGCGTGCGTTCGTTCAAAAATGGGCGTGTCACGCTGCAAAACGGCCAGCTGTTCACCCTCACGACTGACGAGGTGGAGGGCGACGAAGAGCGCGTGTCCATCACCTACAAGGAATTGCCGCAGGACATTGCCGTCGGCAGCAGCATCCTGATTGACGACGGTCTGATTGGGATGCAGGTGGAACGCATTGATGGGGCGGATATCGTCTGCCGCGTGCTCAACGGCGGCGTGGTGAGCAACAACAAGGGCGTCAACATTCCGAATGCGCACCTGTCGATGCCCTTCATCAGCGAAAAAGACCATCAGGATATTCTCTTTGCCATCAAGAATGGTTATGATTTCATTGCGGCTTCGTTCACGCGCTGCGCGGACGATATTATGCAGATTCGTCACATCCTGCAGGAGAATAACTGTCATACCATCAACATTATTGCCAAAATTGAGAACATGGAGGGCGTGGAGAACATTGACGAGATTCTCCGCGTGGTGGACGGCGTGATGGTGGCGCGCGGCGATTTGGGCGTAGAAGTGCCGCTGGAGGACGTGCCGAGCCTGCAGAAGAAGCTGATTCAGCGCGGCATTGCGGCGGGCAAGCCTGTTATCACCGCGACACAGATGCTGGATTCGATGATTAAGAACCCGCGTCCAACCCGCGCCGAAGCGACTGATGTTGCCAACGCGATTTACGACGGCACGAGCGCCATCATGCTCTCCGGCGAATCGGCGGTTGGTGCGTATCCGGTGGAGGCAGTGGAGACGATGGTGCGCATCGCCCTGCGCGCGGAAGCCGATATGGACTACATCCGCCGCTTCTCCCGCGACACGTCCGCCTCGACTGACGTCACGAATGCTATCAGCCACGCGACGGTCACTTCCGCGCACGACCTCAACGCCAGTGCGATTATCACCGTCACCAAGTCCGGCTCGACGGCGCGAATCCTCAGCCGCTACCGCCCCGCGTGCGTCATTGTCGGCTGCACGACGGAAAAGCACGTCTGGCGCCAGCTTGCGCTTTCGTGGGGCACGGTGCCGCTGATGATTGCCGAGGAAAGCAACACCGACGACCTGTTTGAACACGCAGTGGATGCTGCCGTGCAGAACGGGCTGGTGCATGATGGCGAACTGGTTGTGCTGACGGCGGGCGTTCCGCTGGGCATTTCCGGCACGACAAACCTGATGAAGGTGCATGTCGTCGGGCATTTGCTGTCGCGCGGGCAGGGGCTGCATGGCGGCAAGGTGGTTGCACCGCTGTGCGTCATCCGCAATCTGGAAAAGGACGCGAAAAACTTCAACACCGGCGACGTGATTGTCTGCCATCAGACGACGCGAGAGATGTTCTCCATGCTGCGTAAATCCTCCGCGATTGTGCTGGAGGACGACAACCCGGAGGGACACGGCGCGATTGCGGGCATGTCGCTGGACATTCCGGTCATCATCGGCGCGAAGAACGCCACGAATATCTTAAAATCCGGCGCGGTCGTGACTGTGGACGGCGAAAAGGGCACGGTGAGCGCCAATTGATGCACGTTCTGACGATTGACGGGCGGCAGTTCTCGGACGGGAAAGCCGTCCACCGGATGCTGAAAAAGCTGCTCTGTCTGCCGGACTACTACGGCGGCAATGCGGACGCGCTCTATGACGCGCTGGATGAGCGCAGCGAACGCATCGACCTGCGCCTGCTGTCACTGGGCGGGGAGGATACGGCGAAAACGCTGCGAAAAGTGGCGCGCGTGGTGCAAGACCTCGGCGGCACGGTGATTTGGGCGGACGAAAAGCAAGAAAGGAACTGAAATTCAATGCGCTGTTCCTGCAAGGAATGCGGCACCTACATGATTCAGGCAGAAAGCGACCATCTGGGCTGCGTCTGCCCGGACTGCGGCTATCGCTGCAACGACTGTCTCGGCACGAACACCGTCGTTGGGCGGGAGAGCCTGAAAGCGCTGGCGTTTGACCCGCGCTTTGACCCGGATACGATTTTCCGGGAAGCCTTCTTAAATCAGGAAGAGGACGAAGAAGAATAATACTATTTCTTGCATTCTCATTTGGAAATAGTATACCAGAAGGGAGAAACGCACGATGAATGAGATTATCAAAGCGATGGAAGAGCGCAGGAGCATCCGCAAATTCCAGCCGACGATGCCCGCCAAAGAAGATTTGGCGCAGATTGTGGAAGCCGGGCTGTACGCGGCCAGCGGCATGGGCAGGCAGTCCGCCATCATCGTGGCGGTGACGAACAAGGAACTGCGCGACCAGTTGGCGAAAACGAATGCGGAAATCATGGGCAAGCCGGATTTCGACCCCTTCTACGGCGCACCGGCGATTCTGATTGTGCTGGCGGACAAATCCTGCCGCACCGCCATCTACGACGGCAGCCTCGTCATGGGCAACATGATGCTGGCGGCGCATTCGCTGGGGCTGGGCAGCATTTGGATTCACCGCGCGAAGGAAGAATTCGAGCGGCCCGAATATCAGGCACTGCTGAAAAAGCTGGGTATCGAGGGCGAATGGGAAGGCATCGGGCATTGCGCAGTCGGCTACATCGACGGCGAAGCCCCGAAAGCGGCGAAACGCAAGGACAACCGCGTGTTCTGGATTGAGTAATCGAACCCAATAAAAAGCATCCCGGCGAGTGAAAATGCTCGTCGGGATGTTTGCGTATTACAGCGTCACGCCCGTTTTGAAGATGGCAAGGTCGTGGAAGCCGTTGCGCTCCGAGCAGACCAGCCGCCCGGAAGCTGTTGCCAGCACGTCCTCCATCAGCGCCTGCGAAAGCTCCGGCAGCGTCTTGCTGTCTGTCAGCAGCTGACCGGCGTTGAAGTCAATCCAGCCGTGCTTCTTCGTGGCGAGAGGCGTGTTTGTGGCGATTTTCAGCGTCGGCACAGGACACGCGAACGGCGTGCCGCGCCCCGTGGAGAACAGCACAATCTGCGCGCCCGCCGAAGCCAGCGCCGTCGCCGCCACAAGATCGTTGCCGGGGGCGGACAGCAGGTTCAAGCCGGGCGTGTGGACGCGCTCGCCATACGCCAGCACATCGCGCACGGGGGAGAAACCGCTCTTCTGCGTGCAGCCCAGCGCCTTGTCTTCCAGTGTGGAAATGCCGCCCGCCTTGTTGCCGGGGGACGGATTCTCGTAAATCGTCTGGTGATGTTCCTCGAAATAGCGCTTGAAGTCGTTAATCAGCCGAACCGTCTTGTCGAACAGCTCCGGCGTGTTGCAGCGATCCATCAGGATGGTTTCCGCGCCGAACATTTCCGGCACTTCGGTCAGAATCGTCGTGCCGCCCATGCCGCACAGCAGGTCGGAGAAGCCGCCGATGACCGGGTTCGCCGTGATGCCGGAGAAGCCGTCCGAACCGCCGCACTTGAGGCCGATCACAAGTTTGCTGGCAAGGCAGGGGACACGCTGCTCATCCCGCATGTTGTCCGCAAGCTCACGCAGCAGCTTCATCGCTTCGGCAAACTCATCTTCCACCTGCTGGCAGACGAGGAAGCGCACGCGCGACTTGTCGTAGTCGCCCATGTGCTCCTCGATGATGGCGGCGCTGGAATTTTCGCAGCCCAGCCCCAGCACCAGCACGCCGCCGACGTTGGGGTGCGTCGCCAAGTCCGCCAGAATCGTGCGCGTATTCTCCTGATCATCGCCCATCTGTGAGCAGCCGTAGGGGTGCGGGAAAGCACAGACGCACTCCACGCCGCCGCCGACAAGTTCCTGCGCCGCACGCTCCAGCTGGCGGGCAATGTCGTTGACGCAGCCGACGGTGGGCAGAATCCACAGCTCATTGCGCACGCCGACGCGCCCGTCTTTGCGCGGATAGCCCATGAACGTCGCTGCCGGAATTTCTGGAATCGTCGGGTACGTCGGGTGATATTCATACGTCAGCTCGCCGGACAACCCGGTGTGCAGGTTGTGGACATGCACATGCGCGCCGACGGGAATGTCCTCCTTCGCGTAGCCAATCGGGAAGCCGTACTTGATGACCTTTTCGCCCGCCTTGATGGGGAAAAGCGCCACCTTGTGCCCTGCGGGAACGTCCGTGACCGTGGTGAGCGAAATGCCATCCACCGTCACGGTCTGCCCGGAGGACAGGGCGGTCAGCGCGACCGCCACATTGTCCTGCGGGGTGATGCGAAGCAGCTCAGCCATTTTTCACACTCCGAACTTCTCGTTCATGACCGTGCGCATCCCCTTGTCGAGGATTTCGCGCAGGGACGCGCCGACAGACTCCACCAGACCCGGCACTTTGCACAGGTCGGGACCGAAGAAAGCCTCATTGGAAAGGAATTCCTTCGCCTGTTCTTCGGGGGATTCGTTGGAAGTCTCGGCGAAGAAGCTCAGCACCGCCGCGTCGTCCTGCAGGTAGTAGGGCTGACCGTTGCGCTGGCATTCCAGACGGCCGTCGCCGGTCAGCTTGCCGCCGCGGTACAGGCTCATCAGGCTCGCCAAAGAGAACGTCAGGTGCGCGGGCAGCTTGCCGGTCTTTTCCACATAGCCCAGCAGGGAAGGCATGCATCGCGCGCGCCACTTCGACACGCTGTTCAGGGATTGCGGAAGCGCCCCGTGACCGCCTCGGCGAACGCCATCAAGTCCGCCTTGGGCAGGGACAGCGTCGGGATGACCTCGTCGTAGAGCGTCTTCTGCATGAAGGTGGCAATCATCGGGTCGTTCATCGCGTCCAGCACGATGTCGTAGCCGCACTGGAAGGCAGCAGGGACGAAGGACGTGTGCGCGCCGTTGAGGATTCGCACCTTGCGCTGCTTGTAAGGCTTCTGATTATCAGTGTAGATGACGGGCAGCCCGCACTGCGGCAGGGGCAGTTCGTCGGAAAGGTCGCGGGGGGATTCGATGACCCACAGACCGAAGGGTTCAGCGGTGTCCAGCAGGTTGTCCTGATAGCCCAGCTTCTCCCAAATTGCCTGATCCTCGCCGCGCGGATAGCCGGTCACGATGCGGTCAACAAGCGTGGAGGTGAACACGCACGCCGTCTCCAGCCACTGCTCGAACTTCTCGCCCAGCGCCCACTGCTTTGCCAGCGCCTTGACGCACTTTTTCAGCATGATGCCGTTGTCGTCGATCAGCTCGACAGGCAGGATGATGAGTCCCTTGTCCTGCGCGTAGTCGAATGCTTCGGCGCGCTCGAAGAGGAACTTCGTCAGCTTGCCGGGGTAGGATTTAGGCGGGCAGAGGGAGAACTCGTCCGTCTCGTCCAGCACGATGCCGGCTTCGGTCGTGTTGCTGACGATGAAGCGCAGCGACGGCAGCTTGGCGTAATCGGCATAGTGGGCATAGTCCGCATACGCATCCACAGCGTCGGACACGGACGTGACCACGCGCGTCTGCTCCACTGCCTGACCGTCCACCAGACCGCGCAGCATGACCGTGTAGCGGTAATCCTGCTCCTTGAACGCCGGGAACAGCGTACCCATCTGAATCGGCTTCACCAGCGCGACAGAGCCGTTGAAGTCACTCTTCTCGTTGGCAATATCAATCATGTAATCCACAAAGGCGCGCAGAAAGTTGCCTTCACCGAACTGCAGCACCTTGACCGGGCGGACAGGCGCGGGCGCCATCGCAGCATTCAAACGTTCCATTTCGATGTCCCTCCATCTATTCATCAGGCATGTAAGCGATTACAACACGCCTGCGTTTATTCTACTCTCTTTTCGCGCTTCCGTCAATGGTTCCGCTGATATTTCCTGCAATTTATGCAATCTGGGAAAAAGTACGCCGGATTTCCTGTGAATGTCGGCACGAAAACGCGAAAATGAGGCTTGCAAAAGGGGGAAAAAGCGTGTATAATGTGGATTGACGCGGAGAATGGAAGTGTTTACACACCGCGAATGGAAGGGGGAATGCCGCGAGTGAACATCTATGATATTTCCCGTCACGCAGGCGTATCCATCGCAACCGTATCCCGCGTACTGAACAACAGCCCCCATGTGTCGGAGGAGACGCGCCGGAAGGTGATGAAGGTCATTGACGGCTGCGGCTATGTACCCAATGCCTTTGCCCGCGGTCTGGGTTTGAACACGATGAAGACCATCGGGCTGCTCTGCCCGGATGCGGCTGACCCGTATCTGGCGCGCGCGCTGGCTTGCCTGGAGCATGCCTTCCGCCAGAAGCACTACGACTGTCTGCTCTCCTGCACGAACCGCGATCTCGCGGCACGACGGCAGGGCGTCGAGCTGCTGACCAGCCGCCATGTGGACGGCATGGTGCTCATGGGCTCGACGTTCATCGAGGAAAACTCGGAGGATAACGCCTATATCCGCCAAGCTGCGACGAATGTGCCGGTTGTGCTGCTCAATGGCTCGTTCCAGTGCCCGAACGTGTTCTGCGTCCTGTGCGATGACGAGCGCGCGATGAAGGAAGCTATGAACCAGCTGCTGGACAGCGGATGCAAGCGCGTGTTGTACCTGTACCACTCCAGCAACAACTCCGGGCAGCGCAAGCTCGCCGGATGCCGGGACGCGCTGGCGGCGCACAATTTGCCGGTGGACGAGATGCTGATGCGCCGCTTCGACGCGGACAAATTCAGCATTCACGCCGTGCGCGACTGTCTGCTGGAGCTGGAACGCGACGGCTTGCAGTTCGACGCGGTGCTGGCGAGCGAGGATGTGCTGGCGGTTGGCGCGATGAAGTACGCGCAGGCGGTCGGGCGGCGCGTGCCGGAGAATCTGTCCGTCGTCGGCTACAACAACTCGAACCTCTGCCTGTGTACCGAGCCGGAGCTGACGAGCGTGGACAACCGTCTGCCTGCTATCTGCGAGCGCATTGTCGAAACGATGCTGGGCGTGCTGGAAGGACGCGAGATGCCGGAAAAAACCGTCTTTACGGCGGAAATCATCCAACGAGGCTCAACACGGGCGGCACAAGACAAATAAGCTTTTCCCCGCATGGTGCGGTTTCATATAGTAGCAATTTTTGAAAGGAGTTCATGACGTATGACCACCTTCATGGATAAGGATTTCCTGCTGAACACCGAGACGGCGCGCAAGCTCTACCACGACTATGCCGCGTCCTGCCCCATCATCGACTACCACTGCCACATCAGCCCCAAGGAAATTTGGGAAGACCAGCGCTTCGAGAACATCACGAAGGTCTGGCTGGGCGGTGACCACTACAAGTGGCGCCTGATGCGCTGCGCGGGCGTGGATGAATACTACATTACCGGCGGCGCGAGCGACTACGAGAAGTTCTGCAAGTGGGCGGAGGTTGTCGGCAAGGCAATTGGCAATCCGCTGTACCACTGGACGCATCTGGAACTGCAGCGCTTCTTCGGCTATCACGGTACGCTGAGCGCCAAGACCGCTGACGAAGTGTGGAACCTCGCTAACGAGACGATGCAGAAGCCCGGCTACACCACGCGCGGCCTGATTGCCATGAGCAACGTCGAAACCATCTGCACCACCGACGACCCGGTGGATGCGCTGGAGTATCACCAGAAGCTGCTGGCGGACAAGTCCTTCAAGACGAACGTGCTGCCCGCATGGCGCCCTGACAAGGCAGTCAACATCGAGAAGCCGGACTTCATGGCGTACATCGCCAAGCTGGAAAAGGCGGCGGAGATGGAAATCCACTCCTTCGCCGATCTGAAGACCGCGCTGGAAAAGCGCATGGCGTACTTCCACGAGAACAACTGCCGTCTGTCTGACCACGGCCTGAATTATGTGGTCTATGAGCCGGCGGATGATGCCGTGATTGAAGCCATCTTCGCCAAGAAGGCGGCGGGCGAGACGCTGACGGACACCGAAGTCGCGCAGTTCAAGACGGCGATGCTGCTCTTCTGCGCCGCGCAGTACAAGAAGCTGAACTGGACGATGCAGCTGCACTACGGCTGCCGCCGCGACAACAACCGCGTGATGTTCGAGAAGCTCGGCCCGGACACTGGCTACGATACCATCAACAACTATACGCCCGTTGACCAGATGGCAGCGTTCCTTGGTGCAGTCGAGTCGGCGTCGGGGCTGCCCCGCACGATTCTCTACTCCCTGAATCCGGCGGACGATCAGGCGATTGACACGCTGTGCGGCTGCTTCCAGTCGTCCGAAGCGGTCAGCAAGATGCAGCACGGCTCTGCATGGTGGTTCAACGACCATTTCACCGGCATGACCAACCAGCTGACGAGCCTTGCGAATCTTGGCTATCTGGCGGGCTTTGTCGGTATGC
>OHGW01000635.1_pt1 | contig 15504 bp, 9 predicted proteins | sample 1567821 | NCBI WGS metagenome assembly OHGW01 (sample SAMEA3879572, study PRJEB24766) | human gut metagenome | biome: human-associated habitat; feature: feces | place: USA | collected 1985/1987 | reverse complement strand
CGCAGTGCGAGCCGTAGTCCTTGCGCAGACTGTCGCAAATGACGGGGTAGTCGCCAGAGCGTGAACAGGGCGGAAACTTAAGGTGAAGGTAAGAATTGTCTACCTCGTCCACTTCGATAGGTACAATCTTCTCAAGTTGCTTAATGCGGCTTTGCACTTGTACGGCCTTTGTTGGCTTATAGCGGAAGCGTTCGATAAAGTCCTTGGTCTCTTGTATCATCTTCTGTTGCTCCTCGTACTGCTTCATTTGTTGTTCACGGCGTTCAGCGCGCAGTTGTAGATAGTGCGAGTAGTTTACTTTATAGTCATAGATGCGTCCCATGGTTACTTCGATGGTGCGCGTAGTGATGTTATCCACAAACTTACGGTCGTGGCTGATGACAATGACAGCCTTTGCACTTGTTATCAGAAAATCTTCCAACCATTGTATGGACTCGATATCAAGATGATTGGTGGGCTCGTCAAGAAGAAGGACATCAGGATTCTGCAGGAGCAGTTTCGCCAGTTCGATGCGCATGCGCCAGCCTCCCGAAAACTCGCTTGTCGGACGGTTGAAGTCTTTGCGCTCGAAGCCCAGGCCGAGGAGTGTCTTCTCCACGTCTTCCTCGAAGTGGGTCATGTCAATGGCGTAAAACTTCTCCGAGAGGGTAGATACCTGCTCGATGAGTTGCATGTATTCGTCGCTCTCGTAGTCGGTGCGCGTGCTGAGCTCGTTGTTGATGCGGTCTATCTCTGCCTGGATCTCGTGGAGGTGGGCAAAGGCTTGGCAGGTCTCCTCAAACACGGTGCGCCCGTCTTCCGTCATCAGGTGCTGAGGCAGATAGGCAATGACGCAATCCTTCGGAGCGGTGATGGATCCACGCGTGGCCGTGCGGACGCCTGCTATGATCTTGAGCAGCGTGCTCTTACCTGCGCCATTTTTGCCCATGAGGGCGATGCGGTCCTTCTCATTGATCTGGAAGGAAATGTCTTTGAACAAGGTGGTGCCGCCAAACTCGACGGTCAGTCCATCTACTGTGATCATGTCGGATTCTTGATATTTCTTTTGCTTTTAGTTTTTTCCTCCCATTATCTTTCTCAGTACAAACCAGGCGTGCATGGCCACGGTGGAGAGGAGCCCGTAGTGGCGGCGCATGACTTCAAACCGTTCGCGCAACGAGTCTTTGTGGTGGAGGGTGGTCTGTCCCTCCTCCATATAAAATGTGGTGACGGCAGGGATGGGGGCGAGCAACTGTCCTCTTTCGGCCGCTTTCTTCATGATGCGGATGCACCAGTCCACGTCGGCCGAGTAGCGGAAGTGGGTGTCGTAGGGAGTCTCGCGGGCTATGTCGAGGCGCGCGTAGAACGACTGGTGGCAGACCAACATCCCGTGGCGAAACGATCGCCATGTCAGTTTGCCCGTCGGGTGCAGCCTTCTATGTCGCAAGAAGCGTCCTTCCCCATCCACGATGTCGGTGTCGCCATAGAGCACGGCAGGCTTTTGTCCGTCCGCTGCCGTCTCTGCTGCGTGTGCCGCCATTGCCAAGGTTTTGGGAAGGGCGAAGATGTCGCCCGCGTTCATATAGACGATGTAGTCGCCCGTGGCCAGTCGCAAACCCTTGTTCATCGCGTCATAGAGCCCCTTGTCCGGTTCCGACAGGATGCGGACTTCATGTCCGTTGTCAGCCTGGTTAGACTGTTCCTTGTACTTTTCTGCCATGGCTACCGTCTCGTCTTTCGACGCTCCGTCCACGATGATGTGCTCCACTCCCTTGTAGGTCTGGCGCGCCACGCTGTCGAGGGTGCGTTGCAGCACGGGGGCTGCGTTGTAGGTGATGGTGATAACGGAGAAAACTACACTCATAATCCACACTTTTTGTAGGCCAAAGCCTGATTATATACTTCTATATAGCGCATGGCGACCGACCGCTGGGAGTACTCCCTGCGCACCTTCTCGATGGCTGCTTGGCTCAGGGCGGAGTAGTCGGCCTCACTCATCACCCAGTGGATGCCCCTGGCCAAGTCTTCTGCGTCACGGTATTGCGCCACATAGCCGTTTTGCCGATGGTCTATCATCTCGGGAATGCCGCCCACCTTGAAGCCCACGCAAGGCACGCCACACGCCATCGACTCCATGATGGTGTTGGGCAGGTTTTCGTCGAGTGACGGAATTACGAAGAGGTCGGCGGCGTTATAGACTTCCACGATCTTCTCTTCGTCGCTCACATACCCCAAGGGAAAGGAGGGAAGCGACAAGCGCCCCACCACCTCGTCGGCATGGCCGCCAAGGATGGCGATGACGGTGTCCTCCTGCATGGAAGGATATTGCTTTGTGAGTAGCGCAATGGCCTCCGCAAAATAGGCGATCCCCTTGCGCTCCAGCGTCACGCGTTGTGAGACAAAGAGGATGACGCGCTTGTCCGTGGGCAGTCCGCAGCGCCTTCGTGCTTCGGCCTTGTCCATTTTCTTGTAGCGTTGCGTGTCGATGGGGTTCGGGATACAGGCCACGCTCAGCCCTTTCAGCAGACCGCTCTGCTTGGCTTGTGCGCCCAACCATTTGCTGCAAGCCACAAAGTGGATGTTGCTCCCTTCGTAGAGCGCCTTCTTTCGATGGAAGATGCGTGCCGCCAGGTCCTTGCCGTTTTGAGGCTGCGGCAGGTATTTGCAGCGGTGGCAGCCACCCATATAGGCCCTGCAGCCGAGGGTGACGTGGCAGATGCCCGTGGCGGGCCAAAGGTCGTGCAGGGTCCAGACGACGGGTTTGCCACTGCGGAGTATCTTTCGTATCGAGGTCAGCGAGAGCATGCCCTGGTTGATCCATTCCAGTTGGATGACATCAGCCTCTCGAAATGCCGGCAGGGTGGTGATGTCCGTACCCGCATTGGCCAAGTCCAACTCGAACAGATGGTCTCGCTGGAAATGCAGATGCCAGAAGACACACCACCGTTCCCACAGAAAATGGATGCGTTGGCGTAGCTTCCCTGGCATTTCCACGACCGTCGGGTCGTCTGTCTCCTTGTGGGCTACCAACATTCTGGCTTTCAGTCCATTGTTGCTGAGTGCGTCTTTCAGTCGCCGTGAGGCTACCGCTGCGCCTCCTGCCCGTTCGCTGGTGTTGATGATCAGTACCTTCATGCTTTATCCCGATTTTGAGCAACAAAGGTAATGCAAAAGAATGGAACAGCCAAGGCTGAACGTATAAAAATAACTGTTTGCGAACACATAGAATTGATATAAATCAAGTATTTGAGTAACGGACTTTTTTTTAGGCCTTTTTTGTTGGTGGAAATCGCAGAACATCGTACCTTTGCATTGTCAAAAGGTTAATAGATTGTTTAGGTTAGTAGTAATAGATTTAGGTTTTTAGTTATTTTATTAAGGTAAAAGTTTAACAGATTCATTTGGGATGACAAAGGAAGCCGCGAGGATTCCTTGTAATCGAAGGATTTTTAGTTAAACATACGTTACTAAGTACACGCCAGGGCTTGCGAAAGTCTTGGCGTTTCGCATGTATATACCTCTTGACTTTTTCCGTCCTCTTGGTTCTTCACGGGTCCCCGATCTATTCGGATCACTGTGTATCTTGTTGTCAAGTCGGAGAAAAGAAAACCGGCCCGATTAGCCATTTCTGACTAATCGGCCCGGCCGATATGTTTGTGCCTTTACCTTTCGAGGAAGGAGCGAGGTGCTCCCTTTCTCAAGGCGTCAAGGCGACAGTGTGCTTACTTCACGACAACCTTCTCCACCTTGTTGCCCTGCTTGACGATGTAGAGGCCAGCGGGGAGCGACTTGGTGCTGTTGCCAACGAGTGCGCCAGAGGTGCTATAGACCTCCACCTTGCCATTGGCAGCGTTGGTGTTGCCAACGGTGCTGATGCCGTCCGGGTCTGCAGAAGCAGAGTTGGACGGAGCAGCGTTGCCGACATTGTACAGGGCGACTACGTGATACTTGTCCTGCTCGGTACCCTCTGCATCAACGAAGCTGAGGTCGGTCGTCTTGTTGGCGATCAGCGAAGTGTTGCGATAGACGTTGTAACCAACGATCTGGAGCGGAGCGCTCTCGTAGGTCACGTCATCGACCATGAAGCCAGCGGGCTCGAAGCCAGTCGGGTTCACAGGCACCGTAGAGGTGTGGACGATAGAGAAGTACTTGGCACCCTCGGGCAGATCCACCGTGTGCTTAGCCCAGTTCACGTTGTCAGAAGCCTTCTCGCTATAGATCTTCGTGAAGTGGTTGGAAGCCTTGTCCGTCGTAGAGTAGGCGACATAGAAGTCCTCGGCGCCATAGTTGGCGTTGTCACACTGCGGAGCCTTGACGTAGAACGTGATGGTCTGAGCCTTGCCAGAGAGCTCCGGAGAGATGAGCCAGTCGTTGTTGCCGTTGGCAGCGCTACCGAGGTTACCGAAGCTCAGAAGAGCCTGGTCGCCCGTGCGGCCACCGAAGAGCACCTTGAACTGTGCGGTCAGGTCCTCGCTCATACCGTGGGTCGTACCGTCGCAGTTGAAGACCGTGTAAGCATACGGAGTACCGTTGCCCGGGAAGGAAATGCCACCGAAGACGTTCGTGCGCTCGCCGTCAGCATCGAAGAGTGTCCAGGGGTTGATGTCGTCCGTGAGGAACTGTGCGTAGGTGTCGAAGCTCTCCGTGATCGTCAGTTTGTCCACGGCGGGAGCAGACCAAGTCAGCTCGATACCGTTGTTGGCCTTGGCAGCCTTGAGGTCGTTGACGCCAGGATAGGGAGCGGTCACCACCTTGACGGTGCTCTTCTCAGAGATGTTGTTCTCCTGGTTCTCGTCGTCGGCCCACTCAGCCTCGCCCCAAACCTGGAAGTTCTCGCTGTAGAAAGGTACGGTGTAAGAGAGCACATAGTCCTTGGAGTCGCCCGGAGCGATCGTGCCACTCTCGGTTGTCATCGTCTTGCCGTCGCTCGTGTGGAGCTTCACGCTGAAGCCCTCAGCGTTCTCCAGACCCACGTTGCGCACGTGGATGGTCACGTCGGCGTTCTCACCACCCTGTACATGGAGCGGAGCAGAGATCGTCGTCACGACATTGTAGTCGATAGCGTCGTTGATGTTGACATCATCGACCATGATGTTCTCGCCGTCAGAGATAGCGTGGATAATCACGCGGCCATAGCCGTTCTCCTTCTTGAAGTCCTCGTCAGAGCAATCCACATTGACGGTTCTCCAACCCGGCATGCCCTCCAAGGTGCTGTAGTCAACCTCGGCAGCCAGCTTCTGCTTCTGACCGTTCACGTCGAGATAGACCTGGAGCTTGCTCTTGCTGCCCGGATAAGCATAGTACTGGAAGGAAAGGCGAGCGTTCGTAGCCTTGCCCATAGCCATCTTCGGGCCGAAGATAGAAGCCTCGTCGCCACCCTTGGCCGGGGTGAACATCAGAGAGCCCTCGTCATCGTCGGCAGACTGGCTGGAAATCTTGAAGTGGTTCTTCGTGTCGTTGTAGCTGGCAGACCAGGGACCGTTCTCCCATTTGCCGTAGGGCCATGACTCAGAGAACGGGAAGTCGTACGGCGTACCGTAGAAGAACGGATCGGCGAAGGCCGTACCACCGAGGTGCTCCTCGTCGAAGTAGGCCACGACCTGGTAGATCTTATGGCTTTGTGAGCCCGTGAGAGGAATCTCGTTGAAAGTATATTCTGTGTCAGTCAAGCCCTCGACGATCGGCGTCTGGTAGATACCCTCGAAGATGGCATACTTCACGTTGGAAGCATCGATATAGCCGCCGTTTGCACCCTTGGTGACAGGCTCCCACGTCAGCTTGATCGTACCGTCGAGGTTGTCATAGACGTTCACCTTGTCAGACGTGCCCGGATACTCCTCGCCACCGACGTAGATGGAAGCCTCGGCCTTGGCAGAACGAAGGTCGCCTGCGCTGGTGTAGACCGTGTAGGTGTGGTTGCCCGTGGTCACGTTGTCGTCCGTCCACTCAATCTTCTGGCCCGGAGTCGGGTTGGAGATGGTCTGGATGGGCAGGGCGCCATTGTCACGATAGATGGTGGCGCTGGTGAGCGAAGTCAGGTCGCGGTCCGTGATGTCCTTGGTCGGAGCGGTGAACTCCACCTTCACCTTCTGTGCGCCGCTCTCATCGGCGGTGAGCTTCAGGTCGGAGACAGCCACCGGCGTGCCAGCCGTATTGGCGGTCACGCTGACCTTCACCTGATGGAGCATGAGGTAGCCCGGCTGGTCGCTGACAGCGTGGAAGCCGATGCGGTAGTTGCCAGACCTGTGATGGGCGTGGCAGGCACTATCTCAGTGTAAGTCGTGGGGTCGTCGCCCGTACCGAAGGCTACAGCCATGCGCTGGGCCGTACCGTTGAAGGCGCCACAGAAGGCACCCGTCTCGAGGGTGTAGGCCGTACCAGCCGTCAGCGTGAGGGGAGGAGAGACGAGCCAGTCGTCAGCCGTTACGGTAGCGTTGGCGCCATCGTACGTGGGCATACCTGTGCTCAGGTCGTCCCATGTGTGGTTGTCGTTGTTGTTGTCCTCGACAGTCCACACGTCATTCTTGAGCAGGCTGCCCAGGGATGTCCAACTCTCACTGTAAGAGTTGCTCTCCGTCACGGTGAATGGCGAACCCGTGGAAGCGGTCTGCGCCAAAGCCGCAGTCGGAAGGCCTGCTACTGCGAGCAAGCTACCGAAGAGCCATGATGATAATCTTTTCTTCATAAAATGTATTCTGGTAGTTTTGAAGTAATCTATAATATAATTTGGTCAGTTCTTCCAAGGCGATCAGACCGCCTTGGAAGAACTGGCGGAACAATCCGTGTGTAGAGAATGCGCTTTACTTGTTGATGCGCTTCGTACCGTTCTGGATCACTACGCCCTTGTAGTCCTTGTTGACACGCTGGCCAGCCATGTTGTACATCGGAGCATCAGCATTCTTCTTCTCCACCTTGGCGCTGTTGACAGCAGCCGTGGCGTCGCCCTGCACGATGGTGATCGGACGGGTAGAGACTACACCCTTGCCATGGATGAGCACGGTGCAGCTGCGGCCCTCGCAGTCGGCGGGAAGCGGATCGCAAGTGAAGGAGATGATGGTCAGACCAGCATAGCTGTAGCCCTCCTGGTCAACGGTGTAGCCCTTCACCCAGTCGGCCAAGCCAGAGAGGGTGTACTCCTCCTTTTTGTTGTCGCCATACCAGCTGCCGTTCACCTGGGCTACGGCACCCTCGAAGGTCTGGTCGGGAGAAGCGGTCGTGACACCGTGCTTGCCATCCTTGTCCATCTGGACGAGACCGTAGTCGAGAGAATCGGTCTCTGAGATATCGACGAAGCCGTTGGCGAAGTCGAACTTACCCGTGAAGGAAACGCTCATGGCGATGCGGTTGTTGCCGTAGATGTTGGCGGTAGTCTCCTTGCCATCGGCAGAGATGATGCAGAGTGCCGGATCCAGCACGTCATTGTAATAAGGAATCTCCGTGCCCTTCAGACCCAGATCGACACCCTCCTGGTCGAAACCGCGAACGACGACAGCAAACTCTTCGTCGATCAGCATGCCACCTTCCTCGATGGGGAAGACAGCAGCCCACTGATGGAAGACGTTACCATCCTCGTTCTCGACGTCCTCCTGGGCCTCGAGGTCGGAAGCCTTACACTTCATCTCGGCGAGCACCTCGCTTCCGGGCTTCTTTCTGCCCTCGGCGGTCGTCTCGACATTGGTGATCATCAGCGTCAGCTCCGTGCCCTCGGGCAGCGGGTTGTCGCTCTTGGAGATGGCGGGCAGGAAGACGTCGCTGATCCACAACGGAGCAGCCGGCTTCTCCAGCACCTGCTGTACGCCACAGACGGTGTAGGCGCCGCTGGAGACGGTACCAGAACCGAAGAGGTAGCCGTTGTCCATGCCACCGAGGCTATAGGCGTTGACCTTGTCGTCGGTGAACTGGAGAGCGCGCTCGAACGACTCGTTCTCGTTCTGCGTGCCGCTCTTCATGCGCGGGTACCAATACATAACAGCGGGGAGGTCCTGATCCAGCGGACCCCAGTGGTAGTTCTCCTCAGAGAGAACGAAGCTATCCTTGGCGCAAACGAGGGTGGGGAGAGCGTCAGCACCATTGAAGCGGCAAGTCACATAGAAATTGCCGTCATTGTCGGTAGAGTAGAAACGGCCCTGCTTGCCCGTGCGGTCGAAAGAGTTGCAGTTGCCCATCATGTCATAGACGTTCTGATGCCAGAAGGTCTGCGTACCCGGTGCGGCAACAGGCACAAACTTCACCTCGTAGTTGCCCGGGGTGTAGAGGTAGCTCGTACCAAACATTTGACCGTTCTTCGGTGTGGCCTCAAAAGGAAGGCCGGCGGGCTTGAGATAATAGACAGACTTTTGGTCAGCCTTGTTGGGCTGGGCGCCTACGCGAACTGCCTTTCCCTGAGGAAATGCAGTCGAAGCTACGGCTGCAATGGCAGCGGTAAAGAGTAACTTTTTTACCATACGTTGTTTGAATTTAGATTTTACTTGATTATTTCTGGTGGCAAAATTAGGAATAAAAAAAATAATAGAAGAGGAAACAAACTTTCTGAATATACAGAATTGCGTGAAAAAGAAATTATTTCTTGCCACGTCGTAAAATAGAAAATGGAGAATAGAGAGTGGCCTTGAGTGCTTTCTGATAGAATGCTTGTCATAAAAATATAGCTATCGGATTACTGAAAAAGACGTTGAAGGTCCGTATTCTGCCTGTTTTATGCACTTTTTTTACGCAAAATCATTCCTCCTTTCCGTGTTTAAGTAAAAATAACATGCGCCCCCTCGGTATCTAATAAATAATGAGTAAATTTGCAAATGATACCCTGTCTGTGGCCGTGAAAGGCCGATAAGGCAGGAAAAAGTGGCAGCGTAGGCCCATGGCCTCTTCGGTGTCGCCTACGTCTCATTGAAAAAGCCTTTATGATAACAACATACCTCCAACGGATCATCACGCTTGTCGTCTGCTCGATGGCGCTTGCTTCGACTGCCTGTGCGCGTAGCACCCAGGCGGCTTCGTCGCCTGCCAAGGGATCTACTGTCAAGGCGGCCCGGTCGGCCCAGCCTAAGACGGTTCATGTGCCCGCCCATTTGGCCAAGCGGACGGATGCCGAACTGGCTACCTTGGGCGACCAGTTGCTCGACAAGAATCTTCTCGATAGTGCACTGCTGTGCTTCGAGGTGGTCAATGCACGCGAGGCCGACGGCGACCGTGTCCTCTATGCCCACACCCTCCACCACGCCGGCCTTATCTATTACCGCCAGGGTATCTATGGCAAGGCGATGGAGCGCTACATGAGCAGTCTGCAGATCTGCGAGGAGGACAACTTGGAGCGGGAACTCTCCACACTTTACAAGAATATAGGCAATGTCTATAGCATGTTCCACGACTTCGACCAGAGTTCCGCGCTCTACAAAAAGTCGCTGGCCCTGGCCCGCAAGTTCAAGGACTATGCGCTGGAGAACATGGCCCTCAACAATCTTATCTTTGCCTATACCGACAAGACGCCCCTTTCGCAGTATCGCCGATGGCAGCAGGAGATGCTCGTCCATCCCGAGAAGCGCGTCCGCTACGACTACGACGTCTTCATGACCGAGGCCCAGGTCCTCATCTACGAGCGTCAGCCCCGCAAGGCCATTGCCGTGCTCCGCAAGGCTGTCGATTACTGCCTGAAGCACCATCTTCAGCCCATCAGCCTTGCTTCTTCCTATGGCACGATGTCGGCCATCTTTCTTCAGCTCGGCCAGCGCGACTCGGCCCTGGTCTATGAGTTGCGCAACCAGCAGATAGCCAAGGAAACGGGCAACACCGCCCTCCTCATCACCACCCTTCGCTCGCTCTCCGACATCTATGAGCCGGTGGACAAGAATCTCGCGCTGACCTATAAGCAGCAGTATCTGATGCTCTCCGATAGTGTGTATAATCTCAATGAGTTCAACTCCATCCGCAATGCACTCTACTTTCACGAGATGAACACAAAGTCGAAGGCCATCGACAAACTCTCGATTGAGAATCTGACGCAGTCGCACACCATCACCTCGCAGCGCAACGCCCTTGTGTTGCTCATCATCTTCCTGGTCGTCTTCCTGGTGATGTTTGTCGTCATTGCCCGCCAGAAGCACCTCCTCTCGAAGTCCAACCAGGTGCTCTTCGACAAGAGCCAGGAAGACATCATCACCAAGAACGCCTATGTGCAGTCCATCCAGTCCATGAAGGCGAAGATCCAAGAACTTCAGCAGCAGGCTGAGGGAGAGAAGGAAGACGCCCCAGTGGTCGAGCAGGAGGAGAAACTCCCTGAAGGGAAAGTGGTGCAGACACATGACGCACTGCCGAAAGACGATGAAATCGAAAAAACGACCTCCCGTTTGCCCGAGAAGTTGCGCAATGAGCTCCTCAATACCATCCTTCAGGTGATGGAGACCACTGAGGCTTATTGCGACAGCGACTTCGGCATCGAGAAGTTGGCAACGATGGTCGGTTCCAACTCGCGCTATGTCTCACAGGTCATCAACGACGTGTATAAGGAGAACTTCCGTACCTTCCTCAACTCCTACCGTGTGAAGAAGGCCATGACACGCATGAACGACGAGAAGGGCTATGGCCACTACACGATACGCGCCATCGCTGAGAGTGTCGGCTACAAGTCGCAGGCCAACTTCATCAATGTCTTCACGAAGATGACAGGTATCAAGCCTTCTACTTACCAGAAGATGTCAGCGGAGCGAAGAAATGCTCCGAAGCGCATCTCAGACGATGAAAGCGAGGAATATAAGGCCAAACATCATCAAGCGTAATCCTTGATGAGGGTCTTATTAGAAAAGGTCTGGACGCACTATTGCTCCAGACCTTTTTCTCAATTCGCCGATATGCTGTGTGGATGTCGGCTCCCTACAGACGATGGTTTCGGCCTTTTTTCTTCTTCTGCCTTTTTCTTTCTGCTGCTTCCCTCAGCCTTTGTTCGTCAAATAGCGAGGTTAAAGCTCGTTTTTAGTTACTATTTTCCGAATCAGTAACGGTTCTTCTGCTTTTAGCGTTGGATGGTTAGAGGCTTTTGCGTAACTTTGCCGTCGGTACATTAGCCATATTTATAACTTATCAGATACATCTATTATGAGGAAAGGATTACTTTTATCAGCCGCTCTTGGCATGGGATTCCTCGCAGTTCCGACGATTTCCAATGCTCAGCAGCTCGCTTCGCGTGTCAGCAATGCCACCAAGGCACCCACTTCCCAGCGCATAACTACTCCTACAGCCAAGGCTCAGGGCGCCCTCCGTGCCGAGGCCTTGAATCCTGCCGATTACGGACAGGTAGTGGAGATTCTCGGCGAGGACTTCTCGCTGATGACTACTGGTAGTGTGGGCAACCCTGACAAGGACACCGAACTTTGGTATGTCCGTGAGGATGGCAATGCCTGGATGACGATGCGCGATGGCTACACCCACCAGTCCGGCTGGGGTGGTGGCTACATCTATCCTGCTGGCGGCACCGTCGCCATTGCCAATCCCGACGAGCCGGGCCATCTCAACACCTGCATGATGGACCTCAGCGGCAACGACCAGATTGCCTTCGTCCAGTTTGATATGCGTACCGACGATGGTCAGCCCGACCAGACCGTCATCGTAGAGGGAGCCGAGACCTTCAACATGGCTCCGTCATGGCGTGTCCTTGGCGGTTCGCAGATCGATGGCATCAGCAGCGAGTGGAAGACCTACACCTTGATGTTCCAGAATGCTGGCGCCTACAGTATGTTCAATATCTTCCACCCGCAGATGACGCAAGGTGAGGTTCTTGGCAACATCTATGTGGATAACTTCCGCGTCTATCAGGTCAATCCGTATGTCAAGATGCCGACGCTCTACGGCCATTCCTATTATACGGGTGAGAGCTTCAACGTCAGCTGGAGCAAGGTAGAGAATGCTGACCACTACCTCCTCAATGTCTATTGGGTTGATGAGACCAACGGCAACGCCAAGATGTATGCCGCCGAGAATCAGTCGGTCAACGACACGACCTTCACGGTCAATGGCATCATCTCGGGCAAGAACTACTACTATGTCGTCCAGTCTGTCGATGCAGCCGGCCACAAGTCTTTCGAGCCGACCCCGAAGCTCATCTGTGATCTCGAGGCCCCGAAGGATCTCACCGCTACTGATATCAACCAGGACAACGGCACGTTCACCGCTTCTTGGGAGGCGGCTCCTTCCGCTGAGCGCTACAACTACTGGGCTTACTGCGACCGCAAGGCCACGCAGGACGGTCCGATGCGCCTCACCGACGAGGATTTCACGGGTGTGAAGTGTCCTGACGGCACCCTCGGCGAGGGCTGGGGCTACTCCATGACCGAGGCAGAGTGGAAAGAGACCTCTGTCACCAACCCGTCCTACTTCTCTATGGACAACTACGTCATCCAGCCGATCAACCAGGGTGGCTGGGTTGCCAAGAACGGTTTCCCCTTGGCCGACGGTTGCATCAAGGTCGATGGTTATCAGTATGTCTATAATAACAGCGACGCTGGTCTGATCTCTCCGGAGCTCGACCTTTCCAAGAATGGTGGCAAGATCACCATCAACGTCGATCTCTGGGGTGATACCGAGACCCTCCAGTACGAGGATGGCTCTAAGGTTGATTACACCGCACAGTGTGCTGTCGCCCTCTTCAACTGGGATCCCGCCAAGAACGACTTCACCCAGGCTGAGCTCATTTACGTCAAGGACCTCAACTCCTCTTGGCAGAACCGCACCATCGAGTTGACGAAGGGTACGGATCGTTCTATCATCGGTCTCTATTGCGTCGGTTCTCCCGCCAACCTCTTCTTCGATAACTTGAAGATCGACCAGGACTATAAGGCTGGTGAGACGTTTGTCGATCCGATCGTCTATCATCGCTGGTGGGAGGGAACTTCCGTGGATGTTCAGATTCCTATCCGTGGCAATTTGGGTGACATTACCCACCGCGTGACCGCCATCAAGGGCAATCCCGAGACGGGTGCCATCGTGGAGAGCTTGCCTTCCGATACCGAGTTTGTCGGTCGCTATGAGAGCACGGACGTGAAGTCTGTCAACCTCCTCAGCAAGGCCAATGTCCGCGTAGAGGGCCAGACGATTGTTGTCAACGGCAATGGCCTTGTCCAGGTCTATACCCTCGACGGCGCACTCGTCGCCAAGGCAGAGGCCAACGGCCAGGCTCGTATCACGGTTCCCTCTGGCGCCTACATCGTCAAGACGAACAACGAAAGTGTGAAAGTGGTTTTCTAATTAGACGATAGAAGGGAGAGGGCTGCCCGCCTCGTGCTGGCGCCCTCTTTTCTTCCTCCATTTGTGCAGGTCTCCTGAAGAGGGAGTCCTGCGCTTTCACTTGATATTCAACTAATCTTTAAAATACAATACGAACAATGAAGAAAACCTTTATGGCTTTGGCCCTGACACTTCTTCCCTTTGGCATGGCTTCCGCTCAGGTGCGGATGCTTGTGGTTCCGAAGGATGGTGGTGAGGCCAAGAGCTTCAATCTCGACGACATTCGCCATATCGACTTCCTTGGCGAAGGCAATACGTTCTCCGTTGAGTGCGCCACCGACCGCTGGTCTTTCGACTTTGACAAGGTGCGCTGCCTCAAGTTTGATGGTCTCGTCAACGACATTGCGACCGCCACCAAAAAGGAGAGCGACATCCATATTAGTTATAAGGAGGGGCGGATTTTCGTGAGCGGCATGGGCGATGCGGTGACGCACGCTGTGATTTTTGACCTGAATGGATGCAGCCGCGTCAATCTGCCCCATTTTGATGGTCAGCCTATCGACGTGAGTGGACTGCCCAAGGGCGCGTATATCCTCCGCATCGGCGGCAAGGCGTTTAAGTTCTTGCGATAACCCGGCCTGTTCCATCCCAACCATCATCACTACCTCCCCCAGAGGAGAAATGCCTCCACGAGGCACCTCCGCTGGAAAGGACTAATCAGAAAGCAAAAGAAAACAAAAACAGAAATGAAGAAAATATTTGCAACCCTCCTGCTCGCGCTGACCACCATGGCCGCTTCTGCGCAGGACAATCCCAACCGTCTCATCATCCAGCCGAAGCAGGGCAATCCCTCCGGCTATCTCGTCGAGCGCCTCGACAGCATCTACTTCACGAAGATCAACGGTCGTGTGGCCGCCGATATCAACCTCCAGGGCTACACCACGGGTGCCACGGGCGACACGCTGCGACTTGCCGTCACCAAGACGCCCGAGTGCCAGGCTTACAAGATAGCCTGTCTGCCCGCCTCCGTGGCCAACGCACTGACCTCCGACGCCGTCGTCGCCCAGTACTTTGACCTCTATGTCAGTGGCGATAAGTTTACCGAGGATTTCACCAATGCGGTGATGACCAATATGGGCATCGAGTTCAAGCCCAGTTCCGACTATAGCGTCCTCACCATGGGCTATGACAAGTATGGCATCGCCTGCTCTTCTTCTCGTGTCGATTTCTCTACGCCCGCTGCCAACATCATTGGCAATCCCACCGTCACCTACAAGGTGCTGGAGGCCAACTACGAGGACTTCACCATCGACTTCCAGCCCAACGAGGACTGCCTCGGCTTCTATGCCTGTGCCTTCGAGAAGGGTACGGCCAAGGCTCAGTATGAGCAGTGGGGCGCCATGATGGGCTTCGCCAACATGGGCGACATGATCAAGCAGTGGGGTGGCACGATGTTTGCCGATCGTGAGACCCACACTTGGAAGCAGATGACGCCAGGCACCGACTACGAGGTCTATGTCCTCCCGATCGATGAGAACCAAAACTATGGCACGATGGTCATCGTGCCCGTCACGACCAAGAAGTATGGTGGTGCGGGCCAGGCTACGGTCACGATCACGCTGGGTGAGTTTGGTAGCCAGGAAGGCAAGTGCTACCAGTATGTCACCTACACGCCCAACGACCAGGCTTCCTTCATGCGCGACATGATCATCGACAAGGCCGTCTTCCAGTCTTCCGCCGACTGGGGTATGGGTAGCGAGGAGAAGATCCTCGAGTATCTCAAGGACGACCATGATGGTGCTGACCCCAATTGGAACCGCTATGGCGTGGATGTGGCCCAGTGGGGTGTTGATCCCAACAAGGAGTATATCGCTTATGCCATCGCCCAGAACATCAATGGCGAGTGGGGTCCGCTGTCCAAGCTCGAGTTTACCACCGGTTCTGCCAAGGTGGCTCCTGCCAAGACGTTCACTGTTGCCAAGCGCCTGAATGGTGTCAGCAAGAAGGACAACGTCTTCGTTCCTGGCAAGGCTCCCAAGTTGCAGAAGACCACCAAGCGTGGCCTCACCCTTGTAGAAGAGTAATCCCTACCAGCCTCTTTGCCTACTCTGGCCCATCTGGCTGGGTTTCCACCAGCCGATAGGGTTTATCCATAGCGACACCCGACGACGACCATCTGTCTTCTTCGGGTGTCGCTTTTTCGTTCTATATCCTGCGCTGCCGATGGCTGCAAACAACAGAAAATGGCTTTTAGGGGTTCGTAACTATTCAGCAATAACACCCCTTTAAGTTTTTGTCAATAATCCTAATACA
>OHGW01000629.1_pt1 | contig 15545 bp, 12 predicted proteins | sample 1567821 | NCBI WGS metagenome assembly OHGW01 (sample SAMEA3879572, study PRJEB24766) | human gut metagenome | biome: human-associated habitat; feature: feces | place: USA | collected 1985/1987 | reverse complement strand
TTCCGTATTGTTTCCGCTTCCGGAAGCGAGAACGATAGGAGAACGATAGGAGAACAATACGGGATTGATACGGGATCAATACGGAATCAATACGGGATCGATACGAGAATGATACGAGACGACTCCCAACTGAGGTTTTTAACAAGATATTTAACTTTTTCATCAATATTTCTTTGTATTATATTTTACATTTTGTTCACTCGTTACACCTCATCTTTCATGCAAAGATGACTGACACATCAATAGTCAAGGCGCAGCAACTATACAAAGATAATCCCACACCCTGCCAAATGCAAGACGATTAGCATGAATTAACGACCCATTAACTTTTTCTCCGTATCCATTTAACAAAGGCCGCATCAGCCAAAAACTGTCCATTACTGCCTTTCCCCATATTCTTCCCTAAGTTCTGCCCAAAAGCAAGCTGACACTTCCGACGACGCCTGTCGTCACGACATGCGCCTCATGGCGGATTCAAACCGCAAACAAACACAACAAATAAAAGAGAAATATTTTTGCCATTTAGGTAAAAACGCACAGTACAAGTTCACCTAGCGAGTATCGAAACGTTCCACTTGCAAAGATTGATTTTTTGTCTCTTCCAATACTTGGGATCGACTCTGAAGACTGTAGGGGGAGATAAAGAAAAAAAGAGTCGTGCAAAGCACAACTCTCCTTAAAATGTAGCGGGAGGGGGTCACGATCCCTCGACCTCCGGATTATGAATCCGACGCTCTAACCAGCTGAGCTATCCCGCCAACATTGCTTCTATCTTGCTCACCCTAGTGGATGATTTTCAAAAGCGAGTGCAAAGTTACGAAGAAAAAACGAACCGTCCAAATTTTCCGCATGATTTTTTATCCAAGAAGCCATTTTTGTTGTTTTTACCGCCCTCAGAGAAGCACAAAAGCACCCCTTTCGAGGGTTTCTCCATCCCGAACGCATCCCGAGACCATCCCGAACGAATCATGAACACTTCCTGCTCGCCACCAAGTATTCTAAAGCGACGCAATGGCGCACGCGCAAAATTATCTCGGCATAATTTCATGGGTTGGAGAAAAAACAATACCTTTGCATGCGAATAAATCAAGCTGCATGCGGCCATAGGAGGGCAAGGCCTTCGTTGCGCCCGCCAAGCAGCATCAAGACACCATTACCAAACAAATCGATCACAATATTCATCAATTTATCAAGATCATGAACAGAAAAAGCATTTACGCCACATTGTTCCTCACGTTCCTCCTGGGCATAGGAGGACAGACCGTCCTTGCCCATACGGGCGGATCGGACGCAGGATATCGCGATAACCAGACGGCTGCCAGCCTCATCCAGGCAGGCGAAGCAGAGGGAGCTAAGATTCTTGCCGCTCAAGCCGAGACCTCGCTGCTGCACCTCGACGAGGACGCCGTTCTCTATGCCACCATCGCCAACCAGTCGCAGACCATGATGGCGCGCCCCGCCGTCGTCTGCACATGGAACGGGAAGCTGGTGGGCAAGACGGTGCTGACCAACGGCCTGAAGGGGCTGGACCAGCAGACCGTGGCCATCCACATCTCTGCCGCTGACCTCGACAAGGTGTTGGGCGAGGACGCCAAGAAGGGAGCGATCCGTCTGGAACTGGAACTCATCGACGAGGCCCAACCTCTGAAGACGGCCTGCAGCGCCTCCTACGTCAACATCACCCGCGCCGAGTCGTTCTACACCCGCCGCATGGTAGTGGAAGAGGGAACGGGCGCCTGGTGCGGATGGTGCGTGAAGGGCATCGTGGGCCTGCGCTACATGAACGCGACCTATCCCGACCAATTCATCGGCATCGCCGTGCACAACGGCGACATGTACACGGTGAACAACTACAAGACCTGGCTGGCGAAATATTTCGACGGCTATCCCAACTGCCTCGCCAACCGCAGCGGCAAGGCCTTCATCCCCGAGGCCGCCAACCTGGAGCGCCGCCTGAAGGCGATGGACGAGAAGGCAGAGTGCGACATCCAGTTCACGGCACAGTTGGCCGACGGCACCATTAGTTTCCATACCACCACGACGTTCCTTACCACCAAGCAGGAGAGTAACTATCGTATGGCCTACGTCGTCTGTGAGGACCAGTTGCCCATCACGCAGAACAACTACTATGCGGGCGGCGAGAATGGCGAGATGGGCGGTTTCGAGGACCTGCCCAAAAAGGCGGAGATCAAGGTGGACGACGTGGCACTCGGCATCTACCCCTCGCCGGAGGGCATGGAGGACGTGCTCCCGCAGACCATCGAGGCGGAGCAAGCCTATGAGCACGCCTACTCCATCGATGCTCCCTACCACGACGAGGACGACAACCTCTGGGCCGCCGTCCTGCTCATAGACGGCGCGACGGGAGAAATCGTACAGGCCGCCAAGGCCAAGGTGCTGCCCGCCACGTCCATCCAGGGCGTAGCCGACCAGCCCGCCACCACTCCTCGGGAGGGCATCTTCAACCTTCAGGGCCAGAGACTGCGTTCGCTGCAGCACGGCATCAACATCGTCAATGGCAAGAAGGTCCTGAAGCGATAAAGTCCTCATTAAAGACGAGGACACACAACCTATCGGAGTAGGAGGCAAGCACCGCCACGGCGCCAGCCTCCTACTTCTTCGTTTTCGCCAGACAAAGGCCTGGCCATATAGGCCATGAAGAAAAGCGATTAAGGACCAAAAATGTGACAACCAAAAACGCAAGAAGGCCTCAACGAGCGATTTGGAATTAAAAAAACGAAAAAAGAAGCACACGTCGAATATTTTTCGTAATTTTGCATTTCGTAACCGCCTTGCGCCATGCCGCCACCCCCTTTGCGGGGGCGGCCCACGCTCACGGGCGACCACCAACGATATGTTTCGGATCAAGAAATTAGACCTATTCATCGCCCGCCAGTTCGGCCAACTGTTTGCCGGCACGTTCTTCATCAGCCTCTTCGTGCTGATGATGCAGTTTCTGTGGCGCTATGTCGATACGCTTATCGGCAAGGGTCTCTCCGTCGATGTACTGGCGGAGTTTTTCTGGTACATGGCCCTGATCATGGTGCCGCAGGCCCTCCCCCTGGCCATCCTGCTCAGTTCGCTCATCACCTACGGCAACCTGGGCGAAAGCAGCGAGCTGACAGCCATCAAGGCGGCAGGCATTTCCCTGCTCCAGTCGATGCGCGGACTGATCGTCGTGAGCGTCTGCATCGCCTTCGTCTCGTTCTATTTCCAGAACAACGTCGCCCCCAACGCCCAGCTGAAGCTCGCCCAGCTCATGCTGTCGATGAAGCAGAAAAGTCCGGAGCTGGAGATACCGGAGGGCATCTTCTACGACGGCATCCCCCAGACCAACATCTACGTGGGAAAGAAAGACCTGCAGACGGGCAAGCTCTACAACATCATGATCTACCGCATGACCGAGTCGTACGAGGACCAGGCCATCATCCTGGCCGACTCCGGCATGCTCCAATCCACCGCCGAGAAGAAGCACCTCGTGATGAACCTCTACAGCGGAGAGTGGTTTGAGAACATGCGGTCCGAGGAGCTCTCGGGAAGCGCAGCCGTGCCCTACCGTCGCGAGACGTTCGTCCACAAACGCCTCATCATGGACTTCGACGGCGACTTCAGCCTGACCGACGCGGCAGGGTTGGCAGGCAACGCGCGCACGAAGAGCCTGCAGCAGATACAGACCGACATCGACTCGCTCAACCTCTCGGGCGACAGCATCGGCAAGATGTACCTCCGCGACGCCGACAACTTCTACTACGAGGGACGTCCCCTCACACCCCACCTGCTGAAGATGGCGCGGCAAGAGGCGGCAGCCAAGACAATGGACTTCGACACGCTCTTCGCACGCCAGAGCCAAGACGCCCGCCGCATGTGCGTGGACAGGGCGCTGAGCACCGTGCAGGCCGAACTGACCGACCTGCAGTTCAAGAGCATGATCACGAGCGACCTGGATAAAGACATACGCCAGCACGAGATAGAGTATATCAACAAGTTCTCGCTCGCCCTGGTATGCATCATCTTCTTCTTCATCGGCGCACCCCTGGGAGCCATCATCCGCAAGGGCGGACTGGGCATCCCCATCATCGTGGCCGTCGTGGTCTATATCATCTTCTACATCCTCGACAACACGGGCTACCGCATGGCGCGCCAGGGATCGTGGGCGATATGGTTTGGCAAGGGGCTCTCGCCCGCCGTGCTGATACCGACGGCCCTGTTTATCACCTACAAGGCCAACAAAGACTCCACGGTCTTCAACTTCGACGCCTACCGCAGCCTCTTCATGCGGCTGCTGGGCCTCAGGGAGCAGCGCCACGTCAGCGGCAAGGAGGTCATCATCGAGACGCCCGACTACACGGCCGACGCCGAGCGCCTCACGCGCATGAACGGCGAGATAGCCGAATACGAGCGCAAGCACCGACTCAAGTCGCCGCCCAACGTGATCAAGACGTTTTTCCACTACCAGCCCGACCACGAGATAGAGCGCATCAGCGAGGAGATGGAGCAGGTCATCGAAGACCTGGGCAACACGCGCAACCGCATCATCCTTACGGCCCTCAACCGCTACCCCATCCTCGCCGTCAAGGCCCATACGCGGCCCTTCGAGCACAAGTGGATGAACATCGCGGCAGCAGTCGTCGTGCCCGTGGGCCTCTTCCTCTACTGCAGGATGTGGAGTTTCCGCCTCAGACTGCACCACGACCTGCAGGCCATACGATCTGCCAACGAGATGGTCGTGCAGGAGGTGGGGAAGATGAACGCGTGAGGACGTGAATACGAATGTGAACACTTATAAGAATCATAAATAAAGAAAAGATAGAAATGGAAGATTTCAAACTCAGCAGCATTGAGGCTGCGCTGGAAGACTTCAAGGAGGGTAAATTCGTGATTGTCGTCGATGACGAGGACCGCGAGAACGAGGGAGACCTCATCATCGCCGCCGAGAAGATCACACCCGAGAAGGTGAACTTCATGCTCAAGAACGCACGCGGCGTGCTCTGTGCACCCGTGACGCTGAGCCGTTGCGAGGAACTGGACTTGCCACACCAGGTGCAGGACAACACGTCGATGCTCGGCACGCCGTTTACGGTCACCGTCGACAAACTCGAGGGTTGCTCCACGGGTGTGTCGGCAGCAGACCGTGCGGCCACTATCCTGGCCCTGGCCGACCCCGAGTCCACACCGCAGACCTTTGGTCGCCCCGGCCACATCAACCCGCTCTACGCTCAGGACAACGGTGTGCTGCGCCGTAGCGGCCACACGGAGGCCTCCATCGACCTCTGCAAACTGGCCGGCCTTCGCCCCGTGGCGGCCCTGATGGAGATCATGAACGAGGACGGCACGATGGCACGCATGCCGCAGCTCCAGGAGAAAGCCAAGGAGTGGGGCTTGAAGATCATCTCCATCCGCGACCTCATCGCCTACCGCCTGAAGCGAGAGTGCCTCATCGAGGTCGGGGAGGAAGTGGAGCTGCCCACCCGCTATGGCAACTTCCACCTCATCCCGTTCCGCCAGCAGAGCAACGGACTGGAGCACATGGCGCTCATCAAGGGTGAATGGAACGAAGAAGAGCCGATCCTCGTACGCGTCCACTCCTCCTGCGCCACGGGCGACATCCTTGGATCGAAGCGCTGCGACTGCGGCGACCAGCTCCACAAGGCCATGGAGATGATCGACAAGGAGGGCAAGGGTGTGCTCATCTACATGCAGCAGGAGGGCCGCGGCATCGGACTGATGAACAAGATTGCCGCCTACAAGCTCCAGCAGGAGGAGGGCTACGACACCGTCGATGCCAACACTCACCTCGGATTCAAGCCCGACGAGCGCGACTATGGCTGCGGCGCGCAGATGCTCCGCCACCTTGGCGTGCACAAGATGCGCCTCATGACCAACAACCCGAAGAAGCGCGTGGGACTGGAGGCCTACGGACTGGAAATCGTCGAGAACGTGCCTATCGAGGTGCCGGCCACGGAATACGACTACAGATACCTCAAGACCAAGCGCGACCGCATGGGTCACGACCTCCATCTGTAATCACGCCTCGCTCATGGAGCTTGTGCCACGGCCATCGTCATGGCACAAGTTCCATGCTTTTCTCATTCTTTAGCAGGAGCAGGCAAGGGACCTTGCCACACCCTCCACGGCGAGACCACAAGTCTCCGCCTGGACAGAATGTCGATTTCCCACTATTTATATATGTAGAGAAAGGTCATGATACGAACATTAGCCATCGACGACGAGCCGCTCGCCCTGCAGCAGTTGGCCGCCTATATCAAAAAGATACCCTACCTGGAACTGGTCGGCGAATGCCAGAGCGCCATCGACGCCCACACGCTGATGCAGAAGGAGCCCGTTGACGCCATCTTCTGCGACATCAGCATGCCTGACCTCAACGGCCTGGACTTCGTGCGTGCCCTCAACCCGCGCCCGCTGGTCGTCTTCACCACCGCCTACAGCCAGTATGCCGTCGAGGGCTATAAGGTCGATGCGGACGACTATCTTCTCAAGCCCTTCAGCTTCGAAGAGTTTCAGCAGGCTGCCGAGCGTGTCCACAGACAGTATGACCTGCTCCACCAGGAGGAAGCAGCTGCCGCCAGCGCCTCGGAGATAGACGAGAACGACGACATCTTCCTCAAGACGGAGTACAAGGTGATGCGCGTGGCAGTCTCCGACATCCGTTGCGTGGAGGGCATGAGCGAGTATCTGAAGATCCATCTCGTCAGCCGAGACCGCCCCGTGGTGGTACTCATGAGCATGAAGAAACTCGAGGAACGGCTGCCACACGCCTCCTTCATGCGCGTCCACCGCTCGTGGATGGTCAACCTCCGGCGCATCCGCGAGATCAGCAAGAGCCGCATCACCCTCGACAACGACGCGGAAGTGCCCATCGGCGACCTCTACCGCGAGACGTTCCAAAAGTATATCGAAAGCAAGTTTGTCGGCAAGTAATCGGCCACCCGACTGCCAAAGACACGAAAGCAAGCGGCCTTTAGCAAGTTTTCACGCCGCAATGCTCCCCGATTGGGGGAAAAACCGTACCTTTGCAGTAAAATAACATTCAAATCAAAAAGCGTTATGGCACAGGAAGATGTATTCAAGAAGATAGTAAGCCATTGCAAAGAGTATGGCTTTGTCTTTCCGAGTTCTGAAATCTATGATGGTCTCGCCGCCGTTTACGACTATGGTCAGAACGGCGTGGAGCTGAAAAATAATATCAAGGAGTACTGGTGGAAGTCCATGGTGCTCCTCCATTCCAACATCGTCGGTATCGACGCCGCCATCTTCATGCACCCCACGGTGTGGAAGGCCAGCGGCCATGTCGATGCGTTCAACGACCCCTTGATCGACAACCGCGACTCGAAGAAGCGCTACCGCGCCGACAACCTCATCGAGGACCAGATCGGCAAGTATGAGGAGAAGATCGACAAGGAGGTCAAGAAGGCTGCCAAGCGATTTGGCGAGAGCTTCGACGAGGAGAAATTCCGTGCCACCAACCCCCGCGTCCTCGACTACCAGAAGAAGCGCGACGACCTCCACGAGCGCTACACGGAGGCCATGCAGGGTCCCAACCTGGAGGAGCTGAAGCAGATCATCCTCGACGAGGGCATCGTCTGCCCGATCAGCGGCACGAAAAACTGGACCGACGTACGCCAGTTCAACCTCATGTTCGCCACTCAGTTTGGTGCCGCTGCCGACGCCAACAACACGGTCTATCTGCGTCCGGAGACCGCACAGGGCATCTTCGTCAACTACCTCAACGTGCAAAAGACGGGCCGCATGAAGCTGCCCTTCGGCATTGCCCAGATCGGCAAGGCCTTCCGCAACGAGATCGTGGCCCGCCAGTTCATCTTCCGCATGCGCGAATTCGAGCAGATGGAGATGCAGTTCTTCGTACGTCCCGGCGAGGAGATGAAGTGGTGGCAGCAGTGGAAGGAGACCCGTATGGCCTGGCACCGTGCACTGGGCTTCGGCGACGACCGCTACCGTTTCCACGACCACGACAAACTGGCGCACTATGCCAATGCCGCGACCGACATCGAATACAACTTCCCGTTCGGTTTCAAGGAGGTCGAGGGCATCCATTCGCGTACGGATTTCGACCTGGGCAACCACCAGAAATTCTCGGGCAAGAAGATCCAGTATTTCGACCCGGAAACAGGCGAGAGCTACGTACCCTATGTCGTCGAGACCTCGATCGGTGTCGACCGCATGTTCCTGCAGGTAATGTCGGCGGCTTACACCGAGGAGCAGCTCGATGGCGGCGATTCGCGCGTCGTGCTCCGTTTGCCGGCTGCGCTGGCGCCCGTGAAGGTGGCCGTGCTGCCGCTGGTGAAGAAAGACGGCATGCCCGAGGTGGCGCAGCGGATCGTCGACGACCTCAAATACGATTACAACGTCGTTTACGACGAGAAGGATTCCGTCGGCAAGCGCTACCGCCGCCAGGATGCCATCGGTACGCCGTTCTGCGTGACCGTCGACGGGCAGACGCTCGAGGACGGCACCGTGACGGTGCGCCACCGCGATACGATGGAGCAGGAGCGCGTCATGATCGAGTCGCTGCCTTCGCTCGTCGAAGAGGAGTGCTCGTACCGCAAGCTGTTCCGGAAAATGAACCTGTAGCGGGGCGATTATGGGCCGGTTCAATATTTTCGATTCCGACAGCATCGTCGAGGGTGAAAAACGGCGTTTCCCCTGGTGGGCGCTGCTGCTTTGCCTGGCGGCCGGAATGCTGGCCGACTGGCTGCTGAGGAACTACTGTTATATGGGCGGCGAATCCGGCCCGAACCTTTAGTGCGTGGGACGGATACTTGCCATAGACTACGGGACGAAGCGCACGGGGATTGCCGTGAGCGATCCGCTGCGTCTGATCGCCGGGGGGCTCGATACGGTCGATACGAAGGGACTTGAGGCGTGGCTAGCAAAATATTTCGCCTCGGAGGACGTTAGTACCATCGTGGTGGGAAAGCCCTCGCGCATGGACGGCACGCCTTCGGAAACGTGGCGTTTCATCGAGCAGCTGGCCGTGCGCCTGCGGAAGGCCTGGCCCGACAAGGAGGTCGTCTTCCACGATGAGCGTTTCACCTCGGTGATGGCGCACCGCACGATGCTCGAAAGCGGTATCGGCAAGATGGCGCGCCGGGACAAGGCGCTGGTGGACAAGATCTCGGCCACGATTATTTTACAGAGTTATATGGAGTTTAACAAATGATTTATCCGATAGTAATTTATGGTTCGGACGTGCTGCGCAAGCCCTGCGAGCGGATCACGCCCGATTATCCCGAGGTGAAGAAACTCGTGGAAGATATGTTCCTGACGCTCGGCGAAGCCGAGGGCGTCGGACTGGCAGCACCGCAGATCGGCAAGAATATCCGCCTTTTTATCGTCGATTGTACACCCTGGGGCGAGGACGACCCGGAGTGCGCCGACTACAAGCGCGCCTTTATCAACCCCGAGATCTATGCCTTGTCGGAGGAAAAGAAGACCTACAACGAGGGATGCCTCTCGTTCCCCGGCATCCATGCCGACGTGCCCCGCTCGCTGGCGATCCGGATGCGTTATATGGACGAGGATTTCGTCGAGCACGACGAGGAGTTCCACGGGCTGAAGGCCTGGGTCATCCAGCACGAATACGACCACATCGAGGGCATCGTCTTCACCGACCGGATTTCGCCCCTGCGCCGCAACCTGCTGAAAGGAAAGCTGATGAACCTGGCAAAGGGCAAATACCGCTGCGCGTATAAGACCAAATAACCCGTATGCCGGGGCCATGCGTCCGCGGGATCGGCCTGTCGCCTGTGCAGCAGGTTGCGTCCGGCGGGAAAGCTGTTCCGGCCTTGCCATGGCAAACGGGACGTTCGTCCCGGCTGCTGCCTCGCAGCGGCACAGCCCCGGGGAGCCGGCGGTTTTGCCGCATGACGAAACGGGAAAGGCTGCCTGACAAGTTCCTCAAAACAATTCACCCCTGCCGAGATTGCTCTGGCGGGGGTGAAATCGTAAATAACGGACTTGTCAGGCAGACCCTTCTACGTCGGGAACTGCTCTTGTCAGAACCTGTATGCTGCGCCTACGAAGACGACGAGCGGATTGCTGCGGCCGCTGTCGAACATGGGCTCGTATTTCAGACCTGCGGAGATGTTCCAGCGGCGCGCGACGTTGAAGTCGAAACCACCGCCGACGCTCATGCCGAATGCCCAGTCCTTGATGTCATTGGCGACAACGCCCACCTGGGGATAGACGCCCCACCAGTCGGCGATGCGGAATACGTAGTGGGCGTCGAAATTGATGTCGACCGAACTGTCCTTTTCCGTCAGGACATAGATCGACGGTTCGATACGCCAGTGGGAATCGAAACTGTACCGGTAGTAAGCACCGATCCCGACGGATGCGTCGCCCGTATTGGTATAGAAGTTCACGCGCGGGCCCACGGCGCTGCGGTAATTGTCCGGCGTGCTGCGGTAATTGCCTGCCTGGGCCGCATTGCGGTTGTTGTCACGGGTGTTGCGGTAGTTGTTGTCCTGGGCGGACGCCGTCCAGGCAAACAATGCCGCGGTTGCGATCAGAAGAATTTTTTTCATGGCTTTCAGTTTAATTTTATATGAATAATCAAGTGGTTGTCAATTAGTCACAGGATCCCATCCCGGCTGGGGACGACCTCTCCGATGCGCTGCCTTGTCGCCTGAACGACGTACAACACTCGTGCCGTGATATGTGTTTTTCGGATTTTGCGGATCACACTTTTGCAACTTCCGCCGTCGCTTCCTGTATCCGGCGGAAGCTATTCAGCCGGCACGGGATAGCCGGGATCGGGGCTGCGGACATGAAAAATCCCGGCACTTATTCGTAAGTGCCGGGATTTTGTTTCCTCTCGGGATGGGGCTTAGAACCTGTACGTCGCGCCGATATTGATAACGATGGGGTTCCTGCGCTTCACAAAGCCGGGTACATAATCCTTGGCGGTCTGGATCATCCATTTGAAGCCGGCCGAAACGTCCCAGTTGCGGGTGATCGAGAAGTCCGCGCCGCCGCCGAGGTTGATACCGCACGACCAGTCGCCGATGTCGTTGGCGCTGATACCTGCCAGCGGATAGATATGCCAGTCGGGGGCGATGTTGAACAGGTATTGTACGTCGGCGCTGATATCCACCGAGCAACCCGTCTTGCAAAGGGCCAGGATACTGGGAGCTACACGCCAGTTGTCGGTGATGCTGTACTGTCCGGCCGCACCGATACCGAAGATGGCTCCGTCGGCACCCGCATTCGTGTATACCCCGATTTTGGGGCCAACTCCCCAGTCGCCCTTGTACTGTGCCGAAACCGTCGTTACTGCTAAAAGCACGACGATCACCGTAAGAAAAATCTTTTTCATGTCTGTTGCTTTAATTTAACAAAAGTTGCGAATAATACTGTTTGCCAGAACAAATATACAAAACTTATCCGCCACGGCAAAAATTTTTCAACGAACCGGACTTTTTTGTCGCTAAAAACGAAAGCCCGCGGCATGCACGCCGCAGGCTTTCGCTGGTATGGGTGTTCCGGCGGTTGCCGGGTGAAGGCTTATTTCTCCTTGAGGGCTGCGTGGGCGGCCGCCAGGCGTGCGATGGGCACGCGGAACGGCGAGCAGCTCACGTAGTTCAGGCCCGCGTAGTGGCAGAATTCGACCGACGAAGGTTCGCCGCCGTGCTCGCCGCAGATGCCGCACTTGAGCATCGGGCGCTTGCCGCGGCCCTTGAATACGGCCTCGCGGATCAGCTGTCCCACGCCGTTCTGGTCGAGGATCTGGAACGGGTCGTTCTTCAGGATGCCCTTGTCGAGGTAGATCGGCAGGAACTTGCCGATGTCGTCGCGCGAGAAGCCCAGCGTCATCTGCGTCAGGTCGTTGGTGCCGAACGAGAAGAACTCGGCGACCTCGGCGATTTGGTGGGCGGTCACGGCTGCGCGGGGAACCTCGATCATCGTGCCGACCATGTAGTCGATCTTGTCGTTGCGCTCCGAGAATACCTGTTCGGCCGTCGAGTCGATGATGCCTTTCTGGTAGCGCAGTTCCTTGTGGTTGCCCACGAGCGGAACCATGATCTCGACGTGCACGGGGATGCCCTGCGCACGGACATTCATGGCCGCCTCGATGATGGCGCGTGCCTGCATCTCGGTGATCTCGGGGTAGGTGTTGCCCAGGCGGCAGCCGCGGTGTCCCAGCATGGGGTTGAACTCGGCCAGCGACTCGACCTTGGCGACGATCTTCTGGAGGGGGACGTCCATCTCTCGGGCCATCTCCTTCTGGCCTTTCTCGTCGTGCGGCACGAACTCGTGCAGGGGCGGGTCGAGCAGGCGGACGGTCACGGGGAAGCCGTTCATGGCCTTGAACAGGCCTTCGAAGTCTCCGCGCTGGATGGGCAGCAACTTGGCCAGTGCCACGCGGCGTCCGGCCTCGTCGTCGGCGAGGATCATCTCGCGGAAAGCCTTGATGCGGTCGCCCTCGAAGAACATGTGCTCCGTGCGGCAGAGGCCGATGCCCTCGGCGCCGAATCCGAATGCCTGTGCGGCATCCTTCGGCGTGTCGGCGTTGGCGCGTACTTTCAGCACCGAGTATTTGCGGGCCAGCTCCATGAGCTGTCCGAAGTCGCCGCTCAGATCGGCGGCCTGCGTAGCCACCTGGCCGAGATAAACTTCGCCCGTCGAACCGTTGAGCGAGATCCAGTCGCCCTCCTTGACGGTGAAGCCGTTGACTTTGATCGTGCGGGTTTTATAGTCTATCTCCAGCTCCCCGGCGCCCGATACGCAGCACTTGCCCATGCCGCGGGCAACGACGGCCGCATGCGAGGTCATACCGCCGCGGGCGGTGAGGATGCCGGCGGCGTCGAGCATGCCTTTGAGGTCTTCGGGAGAAGTTTCGATACGTACCATTATAATACGCTTACCGGCAGCATGCCATTCTGCAGCATCATCTGCAAAGAACACAATTTGTCCAGTAGCAGCACCCGGAGATGCAGGAAGACCGCGAGTCAGAACTTTAGCTTGTTTCAAAGCAGTCTTATCAAATACAGGATGAAGCAATTCATCCAATTTATTGGGTTCACAGCGCATCAAAGCTGTTTTTTCATCAATCATACCCTGATGCAGCAGATCCATTGCAATCTTCACCATAGCTGCACCGGTACGTTTACCGTTACGCGTCTGGAGGAACCAAAGCTTACCTTCCTGCACAGTAAACTCCATATCCTGCATATCCTTATAGTGGTTTTCCAATTTAGTTTGCAGCATATCCAGCTCCTTGTAGATTTCCGGCATAGCCTCTTCCATGGACGGATATTTTGCTGCACGCTCTTCTTCGCTAACGCCTGCAAGTTCTGCCCAGCGTTGCGAACCGACCTTTGTAATCTGTTGCGGAGTACGGATACCTGCCACAACGTCTTCACCCTGTGCATTGATCAGGTATTCACCATTAAACAAGTCTTCACCCGTACCGGCATCGCGGCTGAAGCAAACACCTGTAGCTGAAGTTTCGCCCATATTACCGAATACCATTGCCTGTACGTTGACAGCTGTACCCCACTCATCGGGTATACTTTCCATCTTACGATACAGAATAGCACGTTCGTTCATCCAGGAGTTAAATACTGCGCAAACAGCACCCCACAACTGCTCATAAGCACAAGCCGGGAAATCTTTTCCGGTTTGCTCCTTCACGGCAGCTTTAAACTTCTTCACCAATTCTTTGAGGTCTTCCACTTCCAATTCGTTATCCAGCTTCACACCTTTCGCATGCTTCACTTCTTCAATGATAGCTTCGAACGGATCGATATCCTCCTTATTAGTTGGCTTCATACCCAAAACCACGTCACCATACATCTGTACGAAACGACGGTAAGAGTCCCATGCAAAACGGGCATTGCCAGTTTTACGTGTCAATCCTTCTACCACTTCATCGTTCAGACCCAGATTAAGGATTGTGTCCATCATACCCGGCATGGAAGCGCGAGCACCGGAACGTACTGAAACCAGTAAGGGATTTTCTATATCACCGAACTTAGAAGACATCAATTCTTCCACTCTTGCTATGGCGCTTTCTACTTCGCCTTTCAACAGGGCAACCACTTTTTCCTGCCCCATCTCATTATATTCGGTACAAACCTCAGTCGTGATTGTAAAACCGGGAGGAACCGGAACCCCAATAAGGTTCATCTCGGCAAGGTTAGCGCCTTTACCCCCCAAAAGATTCTTCATGTCAGCCTTTCCTTCTGCCTGACCATTACCAAAGGTATAAACTCTTTTTTTGTCCATAATATAAATTTAAGTTTCTCAATTGTGATTTTTTTCTGTTCGCAAATCTAAGTATATTTCGCATACTAGAAAACTTTTTGAGAAAAAACTTTCTATCAAAATGCAATTTCGACATTGCAATCTTTAATATTTCACTTCATAGAGAGAATTCCCGAAAAAATGTCTATTTTTGCAGAATAATTTATTAGACTGGTGTAAAAGTGGCAAGAAATAGAAAAGAGCTTCCTCTACTGGAGAAAGTGACAATAACGGATGTGGCTGCCGAAGGAAAAGCCATCGCAAAGGTTAATGATTTGGTTATTTTCGTACCTTATGTCGTTCCCGGAGATGTAGTAGACCTGCAAATTAAGAGAAAAAAGCATCATTATGCTGAAGCTGTAGCAGTGAAGTTCCACGAATATTCTCGTGAAAGAGCTGTCCCATTTTGCCAACATTATGGTGTATGTGGCGGTTGCAAATGGCAAGTTCTTCCCTATTCCGAGCAAATCAAGTACAAGCAAAAACAAGTAACGGACAACCTTACCCGCATCGGAAAAATCGAACTTCCGGAAATTTCTCCGATCCTCGGTTCAGAGAAAACACAATTCTACAGAAATAAACTGGAGTACACTTTTTCTAACAAACGTTGGTTGACGGAAGAAGAAATAAAACAGAATGTGGTATACGAACAGATGAATGCCGTAGGTTTCCATATCCCCAACGCTTTCGATAAAGTACTGGCTATAGAGAAGTGCTGGTTGCAAGATGACATATCCAACCGTATCCGCAATGCCGTACGTGATTATGCTTACGAACACAATTATTCCTTCATCAACCTCCGCACACAGGAAGGCATGTTGCGCAACATGATCATCCGCACATCTACCACCGGAGAATTAATGGTTATCCTCATAGCTAAAATAGAAGAAGAGGGAGAAGAATTGAGATTATTCAAGCAACTCCTGCAATATGTAGCAGATACATTCCCTGAAATTACCTCTCTCCTATACATTATTAATAATAAGCGTAATGATACCATTACCGACCTGGATGTGTACACTTTCAAGGGGAAAGATCACATCTTCGAAGAGATGGAAGGATTACGCTTCAAAATAGGTCCTAAATCATTCTATCAGACAAACTCCGAACAAGCATACAATCTTTATAAGATAGCACGCAACTTCGCCGGACTGACCGGTAAGGAGTTGGTTTACGACCTTTATACAGGTACAGGAACCATTGCCAACTTTGTTTCCAAACAAGCCCGCCAGGTTATTGGTATCGAATATGTACCCGAA
>OHGW01000626.1_pt1 | contig 15579 bp, 16 predicted proteins | sample 1567821 | NCBI WGS metagenome assembly OHGW01 (sample SAMEA3879572, study PRJEB24766) | human gut metagenome | biome: human-associated habitat; feature: feces | place: USA | collected 1985/1987 | reverse complement strand
CCTCGATTCGGTTTCGATAGCTGTTCCCCAGGCGATAGATGCGGATGGAATCCGTTTCCTTGCAAATGATTTTTTCCAATCCCGCCTTCAGTGCAACCAACTGCGCGGGATCCAGCAGAACCTCAAACACGGAATTCTGCACCCGGATCCCGTGGCGCTCGCAAAGCCTTGCGACCTTACGCAGGCGCTGTGATCCGGCGCTGCTAGTGGTATCCACATCATACGCGATCACAAGCATCATTCGCGTTCACCTCCAGACAAAGGGCGGATAATCGTCCAAATCTCCACGAAGAACACGCGCAAACAGCATTGCCTGCACATATGGGATCAAGCCGATGGGCACCTTTTCTTTCAGGAAAGGATGCACGATCTGTTCCTGTTTTCGCTTCTCCCATGCAGACAGCAACGTTCTGCGCCCGCGTTCATTCAGGGAAACCATTTCCTCATCCTGATCAAAATCACTTCGGGAAAGCTGTCCTTTGTTGAAAAGCGACAGCACAAATCGGTCACAAAGTGGCGCACGAAGCTCCTCAATCAAATCCAACGCAAAGGAGGCCCGTCCCGGTCGGAGGGTATGCAAATATCCTGCTGCCGGGTCAAGGCCAACAGCTTCCATAGCAGACTGCATTTGACCGCTCAGGAGCATATAGGTGAAGGACAGCGCGGCATTCACCTCATTTCTGGGCGGGCGGCGGCTGCGCGTGTCAAAGCGAAATCCTCCCGGATTCCCAGCAAGCATACAATCAAATCTCGCAAAATAGGAAGTTGCCGCAGCGCCTTCTATTCCCCGCATAGAATCTACACTGCTGCATTCCAGCAAATTCGCCACAGCCTCGTTCAGTTGCTGCACACCGAGCATCAGCTCCTCTTTGTAGGCACCGGCTCGTTCCGTGCGAGCCACACGCATCAGGACAAGCTTACTGTTTCGCAACTTTGCCAGCAAAATGGACTGCACGGTTCTCTGCGCGAAAGCCGCATCCTCCATGGAGGCATACTGCCGCTTGCGAAGGAGAACATTTCCGCTCACTGGGCCTTGAAGTCTGCCCATGAAGCGTCCATTTTCCCGAATGAACGTCAGGCTGATTCCGTGACTGCCGCAGAACTCCAGCAGCGGCGTAGATACCGTCATTTTTCCAAAGCAAACAATGGAATCAATGCTCAGTGCTGGAACGCTCAGTTTTTCCATATCTCCGATTCGGACGCAGATGTTCTCGTTCCGGCAAAAGAGATAGCTGTCCGGGGTGAGAACATAGAGGGTATTGAGCAGTTTTTTCATTCCGAAGCCTCCTCAATGATGCCCGCTGCCTCCTGCCGCAGCCGCAGCAGATAGCTTTCTGCCGACATCTTGATCTTTGGCATACAAAGCTCCTGTAGTGAACAGCGGCAGCATTTTGCGGAGTATTTAGCGGAAGGAACACTGAGTGTATCACGGAGCAGATGCAGTTCTTTTGCCAACGTCACTGTCCGTGTACGCAGCGTCTCACTCAAAGGAATGGTCATTCTCCGATGCGAGGATGTGAAGAACAAGGCTCCTTCGGAGATTACAGTATGGAACATTTCCTCCATGCACATTGCCTGCGCGCAAAGCTGGATCTGATATGTTTCTTCCTCTCGCAGTGTGCCATGCTTATACTCAACGGGATAAAGGCTCACGGGAAAATCCACTGCCGGAATGCGGCAGCCTGAATCGTCTCTGCGTGCCTCGACACAGTCGCACTTCCCCAGCAGCAGGAGGCTGTCGGAGAACACTGTGAACTCATAGAGATTCACCAGGTTCCCCCGTTTTTCCACACGCTGAGTGTGTACCCGCGTATGCTCCGCACGTCCCTTGGCTGTGTCGGTGCTTTCCGCCCAGAGGCGCTCATTCAAAAGCAGCCCCGCTCGTCTGGGGCAGTACGCCAACTGAGACAGCCATGACAACGGAAGATACTCCCGATCATCCATTATTTGCTGTAAACCAATTTTCATCCTCCGGCAGCGCATTCCACACGATGGGACTGAACGCATCTCGCTTGAAGCCTATCTCCACACCATTTGGAACCTTGCTTAGCTCCACACTGGCGGTGTAATCGAGGTAGCTTCTGGGCGCGGTGACCTCCGGCTTTTTCCGAACCTGCACCAATTCAAACAGTCGCTGCGCCGGTGCACAGCCCAACTTTGCCTGCCGAACGCGCTGTGTCTCGTCCGTGTCTGTCCCCACGTGCTTAAAGAGGATCAGCGGCGAAACAACATCCATTTCGCCCTTACTGGCACTGCGGTCATGCTCATACATATTCAAAATTGCCTCGAAGAGCGCATTCAGATCCGTCTCATCGAAGCCGGTCTCCGCTGCTAGATTGGCACTGATAAAGCCACGCACCTCATACAGACCAAAGGGAATCAACTGCTTACGCCCCATGGTACGCAGGGAATCCTCATCGGCATTTTCCTCCGCCTTGACATAATCGTCCAGCGTTTTATCCTTGTCACCCAGTGTTGCCGCCATTCTAGTAATGGAGATATCCAGCGGCAGTACCGGATCAAGGCTCTTTCCGAAGGTGATCTGCACTGGCCCGCGCACCTGACCGGCGTTCGGTCCTGTAGACATCACGGCACCAAAAGTGCGCACGTCATAAAACATCTGGCACGCCTTTTTTCTCCCCGCGTACACCGCATTCTTGTCCTTGGCGCCCTCCACACCGGCTTCCCGCCGGGCCTCAGCAATATGGCGATTAATGTTTGTGCTTTGCTGGATGATGATATTCATCCCCGGCTGCCCGGCAAAAGCCGTCTGGATGTAGTTGCGGATCCGGCGCTTGGTCGCCACATCGGTGATGTAGCCCTGCATGGTCTCCGGGTCAAGGCGCGGCGCATTCCCCATGTCCGGATCGCCGTTGGGATTTCCGTTCGTACACGCCACATAGTAGAGAAATTCATAACGATTCTGAATAGCCATTGATCAACCCTCCTGTTTTTCCGCGATTCTCTTTCTGATCTCCCCGGTAATCTGCGTACACATTTGATGATAGCCCAGTGCAAAATAGCTCTGCCCTTCGAGGTTCAGCGTTGTGGGCAGGCGGTGTGCCAAGTCGCTGCCAAAAAAGGCGCACACGGCGTTTAGCTTGTCTTCATAGATTCTGTCCAAACCGCGCTTTTCCTTGCGGAGAATATCCAGATAGACTTGTCCCATTCGGTCCAGTGTGCCAAATACCAGCGCCGGTGTGCGGCTGGCAGAGGCGTAAAAGCGCTGAACCAAAGTGGCGTTGACATCTCCCATGGCTGCCCGCTGTAAATTGGCGTATACAGCCAGCCAAGCGCCGCAGTGGTATGCAGCATTGGGGAAGTTGGGCTCATAATACTCCATAAGGTTTTCCTCCTCGTTTCTCATTCTTCGCTTCCGAATCAGCCAGACCTTCAGCCATTGGCAGGCCATGGTATCGGACAGGAGCGGCTTCTTGTCCGCATCCGCCGTTGAAAGCAGCTTGGAGCGGATATACGCAAGCGCGCGCACAGCAACAGTGTCCGGCAACGGTGTCCCGTTGACGATTGCCATGACGATGGCAGGCGTAATTCCCGCCAATTCTTTTTTCATCTGATCAAACAGCTTTTGCCCGGATGCATTCTGATTCTTCACCAGACGAGTCAATCGAGCATTGAGTTTCTGCTTTCGCGCACGCCCTGTCCCCAAGTGGTCTTGGATTTTCAGGTCGTCCGTCCATTTCTGTAGGTTTTCGCGGAGAGTCTCATAGCTTCCATGCTCGTAACGGCGGATCATCGCCCGGCCATTGTTGCCGGAAATCAACATAATGTGGTATTCGCCAGACAGCTTTCTCGGAGCATCGCCGGAAAAGACCGCCTTTATAACCTCATCTGCCGCATTTTTCCTGTCCATCAGATATTGCCGTGCATCCTCCTCAAGCTCCTCAAGGCTTGGGGATTCTTCATCCTCATCCACGCTCTCCTCGTCAGCACCGGTTTGAAGACTTTGAAGCAGAGGATCATCCCCCGGGTCGAGAGAGAAATCATACCAGTGCAGGAACTTCATGCCGGCGTAAATCGGGGCGGTGGGATGGAACTCGCGTTTCTTATCCCTGTCGTACATGGCGGGCGCGCCCGCCAGCAAATCGTTCATCGCCTCTTTGACAACGGCAAACGCCTCCTCTGACACAGGCGCATTGGCGGATTGCTTGAGACCATAGGACTGAAATGCGGACTTGTCAAAGCAAAATAGTGCTTCGCCTCGGGAATGACCGCCAACGACCTGCAGACCGCTGATGACCGGCAGCGTAGCCAAGGGTGCCGTCGGCTGGCCTGTAATCAGGCACCGGGCAGCTGCTGCCTCCGAATTGTCCGCCAGTTTTTTTCGGTATTCCGTCCACCACTGCTGTGCCTGCGCGTCGGAAGTCACCGGAACGTCATCTACCCGAAAGCTGATGCGGTCGGAAGGCTTCAATTTCCGCAGCTCCGCCTCCCGGCGCATTTGTACAAGCACAGCCTCGTCTTCCAAGGCAGACAGGCAGACGCGCAGACGATCCGCACAGGCACTGCCCTCCTTCAAAAGCATACGAAAATAATCCGATTTTTTCCCGGGCTTGCCAAGAACCACAGACTCCTTTTCAGCCAATGGATTGCACTTATCCGGACTGTTTGCAAGCGAGCCAATATCCGGACAGATTTGTGTTTCCTCTTTTCCGCACTGCTCAATCCCCAAAAATCTCCCGCTATCGGACAGGCAGATATACGCACGGATGTTCTTTTTCAGAAAGCCAGGCGGAATCGTCAGGTGATTACGGATGCCGTAATCATACAAAGCCTTCAGCATGCCGCTGTACCTCCCTTCAGCACATCCTCGCTGTCGTAATCTGGCACCCGGATCACACCATGTTCCATTACTGCATGGTAAAGAGAGATTTTCGGCTTCGTCACCTTACGAACCTGCTCGTCATGCAGATCAAAAACATCGTACACCATCAGCCCCAGATCCATGCTGACATCGATGGGCGGCCGGCTTCCGTCGCTTTCTTCAAAGTAGCACACAAATTCCCGCAGCCCGAGACACGGCTGCATAAATGTCTTGCCGCTCCGAATTCTACGCATAGCTTGACGGTACAGTTGCTCCAGACTTCCAGCATACGATGGCCGGGGGCAGATACGGGCACGGATGCGGTAACGCACGTTTTTTAGCACCTGCGTCTGCCGCTGTGTGCGCTCCTCATCCGTATACAGAATAGACTTCTCCATATCCGGCTTTGCGCTGACCGTGGACTTGAGCTCATTGCGTTGAAAGCTCATGTAGCGAATGGGGTTGAGCACCTCGATTTGCGTCACCTGCCAGTAGAACTCCGTTTTTTTGGCGTAAATCGATGACAAAATCCCCCGCACCGCCGAAGGCGTAGGTACCGGGTATGTCAGTCGTTCAACTTTTCCATACGGTGGCGCAAAACAGGCAAAATCGCCCCAAACCTCCAGACATACTTCATCGTTCATTGATTGTTCACCTCCATTTTTCAGTTTTGCCTCCCATGCAAAGGAGGCATCAACACTAAAATATATTTTTTTCAATTCTTCCCAGAAAAGAGCTTCTTCGATCGTTACTCGAATCTCCTGTCAAATAAATTTTAGTTTTAAAATTGGATGTTGTCAATCAAATTCCAAAGAAAGCTTATATTTCAGCAATCTCACCAATTACGGCATTAGACATTCGTGTATATTGTCCGACGGCGCGAAGCCGGTCACAGAATGATACCACTCCTCAAAGCCGTGATTCAGCAGAAATGTTCCGGTTTCGGCAGTCACACGTCCTTTTCGTAAGGTCAAGGGCGATGCACATGCCCGAACGGCGTTCTCGTCATAGCATGTGATGGTAATAGGAGCCGCCTCGCGCAGCAGCTCGGCCGTGACGCCGCCCTCCTCGACTGCGCGGCTGACCTTTTGAAAAAGCCTTGCCGCTCCTTCCCACGGTACAATGAGGGAAACGCCCGCGTTTTTGATCAGTTTGTAGTTTTTGGCCGCCTCTTTATAGTTTTTCTTTTGGATTGCCTCCTCTAACTTACCCTCTCCTGTTTCTCCGGAAAAATATCGCGCGTAATAGCGCTGAACCAGCGCCGGGTCGCTCAACTCCGGATTGTCGCAGTCTGCCCAGAGGTTCATTACGACCGATGCTCCCCGTTCATAACTGTCTCCCGGATAGAGCCGCCCTTCTTCTTCTTCTGGCCGAAATATTGTTAGGCATCCGCCACCCGGAAGCCTTCCGTTGCGGTTACAACGTCCTGCCGCCTGAATCACCGATTCCAGCGGTGCCATGGCGCGAAACATCCTGTCAAAATCCAGATCAACGCCCGCCTCAATGCACTGGGTCGCCACAACTATACATCGTGCCGCCTCCCGCTGCCTCCGCTTGATCTCTGCAACAGTTGCCAGCCGATGTGCCGGACAAAGGTCTGTGGTCAGAAGGAAGATACTGTTGTCCGCACCGAGTCTCTCTTGTAGAAGCTCAAAGAGTTTGCGGGCATGGCGACGCAAATTGACAATACAGCACGCATTTTTCTCCAAACACATCTGTTCCGCAATCTGCGCAAGCGGAACGTCGTGACACCACGCCGCATTTACCCGGCGCATTTGATAAAAAAGGCGTGCAGGCTCCGGAATGATCTCTGTAGGTTGCCATTGTGTTTTGGGAAGCGCTGAGAAATCGGGTTGTGTCGCTGTGGAAAACACCATGGTGCAGCGGTACTTTTCGCACAGCGCGTTCACCGCCGCCACCGTTGGCCGCGCCAGCGACGCCGGAAGGCTCTGCGCCTCGTCAAAGAGCACCACGCTGTTTGCAATGTGGTGCAGTTTGCGGCAGCTTTGAGGGTTTGCAGAAAAGAGGCTTTCAAAAAAGCGGACAGAGGTGGTAATAATCACAGGGCTGTCCCACCTTGCCGCCAGCTCCCGCGCCGCCTCCGGTAAGTTTTCTTGGCTGTGATCCACCAGAATTTCCGGAAAAATGTGTTCATATTCTTTCTGGAGTTGCTCTGCCAATGTAAGAAACGGAAGCACCACAATTATCCGTGGTAATTGGTGCTGCACACAGTGGCGGAGCGCAAAATGAATCATTGCCATTGTTTTCCCCACACCGGTGGGCGCCGTCAGCGTAAATAGACCCATCGGTTGCTCTCCTGCCTCGCCGCATCGGGCGTAAACCTCGTTTCGAAGGGCATTGACGCTCACATCCGCCGTGGAGGTCTTCCGCAGATGCGCACAGTGTACCTCCAGCTTTTTCAGCATTGCCTCTGCATCCAGCGGCGGTCGGCTGTTTTTTTCCAGATATGCCGGATCGTCATCCGAAGCTGACACGCAGTAGTCTGCGTCCACCAAGCACGAAAAGAGCATCCGGGTGTCCAGCATATCTTCCAGACGTCCCTGCACGCGGCTTCGCTTTCCTTGAATCCGCTGCATGTGAAAGTCTGGAAAATCCTGCGCAAACGCTTCCTCAGCCTGCATGAACTCCTCCTGTCCATGCAGCGAGGGCATTTTCCCACTAGGGCAGTCATCCCAATCGTCGCTACTCAGCATTTCCTCCAGTCCGTCCTGCATTTGCGGCATGCCAATAAGGCCATCGTGATGACCCGCAACCGCCTCCACCGCGCAAATACCATCGGCCCACACTCTCTGCGTGGTTCTCAAATCCAGTAACCGATACAATTCCGCTGCGCTTGGCAGAGCGTGATCTACCCCCTGATGGGTGCCGCTGAGCACGCCCTGAAACCGATCTGCGTACTTGCCGAAATCATGAACGCCACCTGCGACTCCTGCCGCTTTCTCCTTCCCAATCTCCGCACCGAATCGTCGAGCCAGCGTTGCGACCTTGTCCAGATGTTCTCGATTGGTAATCGCCCCGTGAAAGCTATTTGCTGATTTTGCATAGTATGTCCGAAGCTTCTTTCCCATCTTCGATTTTTCCCCCCGCAGTGCATTCTGCATCAGTGGAGCTTAAACTTTTTCTCCGCCCCTCTGCCGACGACCTCGATCAGCCCTTCCTCGCTCATTTGGCGGGTCAGCAGATAGGCTCTGGTCTTTTTGATATGCAGCAGCTCCTGCAAATCCTCGTCGCGCATTTCACCGTATTCCTTGAGGTAGTCCAGAACGATTTTCATCTGCGGCGTAATGACCGGCGCGGCGGGCTTTGATTCTGCCGCAATTTCAGCGCCCGCAGAAACGGCGTTCATGTTCGGCAGCACGATTCTAAATGCATTTGTCGTTGCCTCGATGCTGGGCTGGACGGGGCAGCTTGCATAGAGCTTGAAAATGCGGCGGATGCCGGTGCCGTAGCTTTCAATCAGGCGCAGGCGGTGAAAAATCTCTGCCAGCTTTTTATTCCTCGGCTGAGAAACGCCGAGGCGGATATCCTCCGTGGAAAGGCCGGGCAGGAGGCCGCCCAGAGAAATAAATTCCATTTTGCTGTCGTTCACGTTGATGATAATGCTGCCGCTGAAGCTGTAGTCCCGATGCACCAGCGCATTGAGCAGCGCTTCGCGGATGGCTTCCTCGGGATAGTCCTGTTTATCTGTGCGGACGACACCCTTGATGGTAGAGACGGTTCTGTTGCACAGCGCCAGGTAATTGATCGAGTTTTCAAACTGCTTGAAGATCGATCCGCCAAACTCCTTGCTGTCCCGGAACTCGGTGCAGGATTCATCGTTGAATACGGCGATTTTCGTCGTGTGCTGGCACTGGTCGGACAGGAGCAGCGCCAGATTGGTGTACTGGTCGTCGTGAATATTCCGAAGCCCCAGCGCAATGTACTTGTCCTCTGAAAAATCCACCTTGTACCGCTTGAACGCAACCGCTGCTTCGTCAAAGGTCAGATCCTGCTGCACGGTGCGCATTTCTTCAAACACGTCGCCGTCCGAATCTTTGATCATCTGCCGGATCTGCTCCGGCGACGCCTGCACACTCGTCGCGCCCTGCCGGACGTAAACGCCAGCGGGCTTCAGCCCCTTGCCCTTCAGGTAGGGCATGCTCATATGTTTATAAGGCAACATCTCAAGATTATGTATTACTATGCACATCCTCACGAAGTTCTCTTTCGTATTCGTCGGCTGTCTTTATATCTATTTTTTTATCCGGTATTTCGAGTCCCCAATTATCCCAACCCGAATAATTATTTCGTGCAAATAGTTCAATCTTTTTTTGTGTTGGGAACATTTGCGTGATTCCATCAATAACCTTAACAGGTTTAACGCTGTGCTTTCCACGATGAATTTCGACCATTTGCTTAACATTTCTTGCTCCTCGTGGTTGTGGAAATTTACCACGCTTAAATGCAAGCACAAATTCTGTTTGCGAAAGTGTATACCTACCGGGATTATGCACCATCTTATCCCACACAAAAGCAATAGTTTTATACTCAAACCCCCATGCTTCACCAAGTTCTATAGCGTTTGCCATTTGTGGTCCTGTTGTCCACATAAATAGTAAACAGTCATCTGCCATAATAGAGGGAATGTCAAGTTCTTTTAGCTGTTTTAATTTTAGTGTAGGGTACTTAAATGCAGCAGAACTCAAAAAAATTTTTTTTGCAAAGTCCTTATTTTCTGATTTAATTGTTGTTTTATCATACTGCATTTTCCCACCATAATCCCAAGGAGGATCCGCATATATTACATCATATTTTTTGTGTGGTAGTGGTGGGTAAATGTCATCAAGTGGATTTATCTTTGTTCGCTTTTTTTGTTCAAGATTATAAATTGAATAAGCAGTAATAGCGCTTTTCTCACTGTTGCTATCTATCATCTAATCAAGTCCCTTCTTTTTAATCTCTTATCTTATATAGAATAACGGACAATAAGCTAATAGTCAAGAAAATGTTACTCATAATCCGTTGCTTTAAAATCGTCATTCGTGTAACTTTTTATTAGAGGTGGAATGCATGATATTAGATAATTTTGCAATAAGGATAAAAACCTTGCGAATCGAGCGAGGATATAGTCAGGAAAAATTCGCCTTAAAAATAGGCATGGATAGGACTTACTATGCGTCTGTCGAAGCAGGAAAACGAAACATTGCGTTAAAAAACATCAAGAAAATCGCAGATGGTTTAGAAGTATCTCTTGAAGAACTGTTCCGCGGTATAGAATAAGGAGAGAAGAAAAATGGCAAGAAAAGAATTACAAGGGCGCGAAAATTGGCAAACAGAATCTGGTCCGGGTGGTAGGGCAGGAACGGCAGAACAAAATCTTTATTCTGTATTTAGAAAAGCATTCCAAGGAACAGATTATCGCATATCAGACCATCCTACCAATCTAAAGCATCTATATGAAAATGTCCAACTATCACAAGATACACTTTCACAAATATATAATCCGGATGAAGCTACAATGCGCCATGCGCAAAGTCGCGGATGGGGTGTATCACCTGATTTTTCCATAACGAATATACGTACAGGGAAAATACTTTTTGGAGAAATCAAACGGCAGGATGGATGGGTCGAGGGAAAAGACCCAAGTGCGGGACGTGGAAATGCTCATGAGAGACTGTGTAAATTATTTACACCCGGACTTTTGAATGCTTACCGCGAAATAGGTGGTATTACTGACCCATCAATTTTGCCATTTTGGGTTGTGCTAGAGGGTGATATCACCCGTGACCCCAAGCGAAATAGAGAAATCGCATTCTGGTTTAATGGGTATGAACACAATTTCTTTATGTGGCGACCCGGCATGGGTGCGGAACCGCTTGTTGAGCATTTCTTTAAGTACTTAAGCTCGGCACTAGAATAAAGTGGTTATTTACAGAACCCTATTTCCCATCGTTTATCTTTCGGTATCTTATAGCAGATTTAAGCGACAAATAAGCGGCACGCCACAAGCTACCGTGCGATAAAAGCTCACGAAACCGCAAGATATAGTAAATTATTAAAAGATAAGCCCTGTATTTGGTGTCACAATCAAATACAGGGCTTTTTAGATATACTTTTTTCATAGTATTCAAAAACCCTGAATTGCCCCGAATCCGGTGCTGTTTCCCGCGGCACGAGATGGATCCTGACATCATCAAAAAGTGTATAGTTCCCGGTGCCTTCTATCGGATTGGCGATCCACTTGTGCCGGAATTCCGGAAAGAGAAACCCGTTCAGGGCCGCAATATATTGGTTCGGTGACAGATGTTCAAGTCCTGAAAGTGACTCCCGAATAAACGCACGCAGCGTCTGACAGACGGAAGCGACATCTTTAAGCACCTGCGCATAGTTCATGCAGTATGCTTTATAGAGCTGCCACTTTAAGTCTAACGGCACAGGCGCGATCAGCAGCGCTGGGGTTTTCGCTTCCGGCTTCGGCGGAATGGGCGGATACAAGTTCAGATACCATTCCCGCTGCGTCTCGCTCAATTCCTCCGGATTTTTGATTCTGCCGTATTTCTTCGGATTTTCCAAGTAGTCTTCATATGCACAGATCTGACGTAAAATCTCGTGGTCGTGCGCATCCATTTCAAGTGGATCGCCCTCTGTAATCGGCATTTCTGTGAGTTGCTTTGCCTCTGCCAGAATGTACGAGTCGGTCTGAATCAGACGAAAAATACGGCGGCGACAGAGCACTTCATTCAGCTGGAGCATCTGCTCATTGGCCTGATGCCAGTCGGTCAGCGTGTGTGTGTTTTCATAACGCGCCATACCTTCCATTGCAGATTGCAAGCGGCTGTCAAGCGCTTGATATTCCTCCGGCGTGATATTCAAAACCTCTGTTGTCAGTGCTCCAAGCGGAAATTCTTCTCCGTAAATACCGAGCGTTTTCCCTCCGATATAAAATGTGATGGACTGAAACATTCGCTTCTCCTTTGGAAACCTGTCCACAAATGATTTTTATTTGTCTGCTATTACTCTGAGTGTATCAGAAAAATCTCCATACTACAAGTAGAAAGGTGCGTGCCGCGAAAAACGTGGTACGCACCTTTACTTTTTGATTCGGAGGAGATTTTTTGACAGGAAACACACCATTAAAACTGATTTCCATGAGCGAAATCAACGCGGAGGAGGTGCAATGGCTCTGGTATCCTTACATCCCGCTGGGCAAGCTGACGATCATCCAAGGCGACCCCGGCGAGGGAAAAACGAGCTTCATTCTGGCAGTCATTGCAGCTCTGACGCGCGGCGATCCGCTGCCGGAGTGCGAGCAGGCAGCGGAGCCGATGAACGTGATCTACCAGACCGCCGAGGACGGTCTGGCGGACACCATCAAGCCAAGGTTAGAGAGCGCAGGCGCAGACTGCACACGTGTTCTGGTCATCGACGAGGGCAAACGGGAGCTGACGCTCTGCGACGCAAGGCTGGAAGAAGCGATCCGCAGGACGGGAGCAAAGCTGATCGTACTCGACCCGCTGCAGGCGTATCTCGGAAGCGATGTGGATATGCACCGTGCGAATGAGGTGCGTCCGGTACTCAAGCGGCTTTCCCTGATGGCGGAGCGCACACAATGCGCCGTCATTCTGATCGGACACATGAATAAGGCACAGGGCTTAAAATCCGGCTATCGCGGTCTTGGCTCTATCGACTTCCGCGCTTCAGCCAGAAGCGTTTTGATCGTCGGGCGGCTGAAAAGCGGCGATACGCTCCGCATTGTTGCGCAGGACAAGAACAGCCTTGCACCGGAGGGCGCAGCCATTGCATTTGAACTTCATCCGGAGCATGGCTTTCAGTGGAAGGGCTTCTGCGATGCGACCGTTGACAACATCCTGAACGGCACCGGGCAGGTGCAGACAAAGACCATGCAGATGGAAGACGAGCTGCGCAGGTTTCTGACGCAGCCGAGACCAGCCGAGGAAGTCCTTGCGCTTGCAAAGCAGCTCGGCATTTCAGAGCGGACGCTGAAAATCGCAAAGCGAAATCTCGGCATTCTTTCGGAGCGCCGCGCCGACCAATGGCTCTGGCGCTTGCCGGAGCAAGAGGGTAAGGGGGCAACACCTTGAACGGTTTGCATCCTTGCCCCCTTCCACAGCGGGCACCGTTCGCCGCCGTGAGGCGCGTGTCGCCGCTGTGTGCGGCTTTCTGCCCCGACAGCGAGTGTGTGTGCGGCACAATGGGAAAAGCCAACGTTGCGCCGACGTGCGCAAAAAACACAAAATCGCAATCCAGCAACGCGATTGCGATTTTGAGAGGAGGCGCAGCGGAATGGATGAGCTTTCGCGCTTTGCGCGGAAGCGAAGGATATGGAGCTTGTGCCGACGAAGGAGCCAGCATCGCATTTGGCTAGTCGCCGGTGTCCCGGCTCCCCGCCAAATGCCCCAAATCGGGCAGAAGCCCATACCCACTTCATGCGAACGGAGGAAAATATGCGAAAAAATAAACAATTCAGCATTCGAATCTCAGCACAAGACTTAGAGACAATCCGCCAAAAAGCGGTTCAGGCGCACATGAGCCAGAGCGACTATGTAATCAGTTGTTGTCTGGGCAAGAAAATCATCATTCTTGACGGACTGAAAGAAGTCCTGCGGCAGCAAAAAGCCATTGGAAACAATCTCAACCAACTGGCTGTGCTGGCGAACATGGGGAAAGTGCAGTTCGCCAATCTGGACACAGCCGTGCAGGAGTTCGCAAAAATCAACACAGTCCTGCGGGAGATACAGGAGGGAGGTGCAGTGAGATCGCAATCGTCCATTTCGTGAACTACAAAAAGGGCACGCAGACGCGCGGGTGTATGAAAAGCGTCATGCGCTACGTTTCCAAACTCAGTAAGACGCTCTGGGATGGTCAGCAGCTCGTCAGCGGGATCGGCTGCCAACCGGAAACGGCGTTCGACGAATTCCTGAGTACAAAACTGCTGCATCACAAGGACGGCGGCGTGATGTTCTATCACATGGTGCAAAGCTTCCCGAAAGGTGCGAACATTGATCCTCGCACAGCGCACGAAGCAGCACGCAGACTTGCCGGATATTTCGAGGGCTGCGAGGTGCTGGTCTGTACGCATACCGACCGTGAACACATTCATTCCCACTGTATCATCAACAGCGTCAATTTTGAAACCGGTAAAAAAGTACATATGGCGGATGAGCAGATTCAGGAGCTGCGCGTTCGCAACGACCAGATCTGTGAAGAACTGGGACTGCCGAAATTCCAGAGAGATGAGCAAAAATGTTCCCGTGGAATGTCCAACGCGGAATACTACACGGCGTCCAAAGGCGAGAGTTGGAAGTTCGAGCTGATGCGAGTCATCGACGATTGTATGCGCTGCGCCGGGAATCGTGAGGAATTTCTAGCACTGCTCCGGTCGGAAGGTTACAACGCTACTTGGACAGATGGACGGAAGAATATTACCTACACCACACCGGGCGGACGCAAGTGCCGTGACAGCAAATTACATATAGAAAAATACCTGAAAGAAAATATGGAGACCGAATTTGGATACAGAACGGAGAATGACAACACAAGAAATGTTGACGCAGCACAAAAAGCTGATGGGCGAGGCGCAACGGCTGGAACCCAGCGTGATGGTCACGGAGCGGAACTGGAGCGCGCTGCTCGAAATGCAGGACAGGCTGTTTCGGCAGCAGATGCAGTTGGACACGGACCTGAAAACGCTCCTGACGAAGCAGGAAGCACAGAACGCTTTGACCGAGATGCAGGAGAGTGCAGAAAAATTCGAGAAACAGGCTGGGAGCCTGAACGAGAAGTATTCTTCCGGCTGCAAGGCGCTGACCGAGACTACGAAGAACGCCCTGACCACAATCCTGAACGATACGAAGAATCAGCTTTCGGATATGGAGCAGACGGCACAGAAGAAGATCATCACCTGCGCGTGGATCTCGATTACAGCGGTGATCTTGTGCGCGACGCTGTGCGCCTTGGCCGTGCTGTGGAGCAGATGACGGACGATGCACCGACGCGCGACGGAACAACCACGTCGCTAGACATTGACAGCAAGAGCCGGAAGAAGCTCAAGCAAAAGAAAACCGCCCTCGGCCATGCCGAGGACGATCATGAAGAAATGCGAATGGACACGATGTAGACGTTGGGGGGTGGCGAAGAAGAACTGCATGATTCCAATTTCCGCTGGGAATACTTACAACAAAAAAGGAGGTGGACAGCATCAGCACCCAGAAAAAACCGTCGCCGGAGCAGGCAAAGAAAGGGCTTGCTGAACAGCTCTGGCTGAGCTACTACAATCAGGTTCTGTTTGAAGCCGGACTGATTACGGAGGCGGAACGCAACCGCATGAAGAATAAAATCAGCACATTGACGCCGTCCGCCTCCAACGAGGTTGGCAGGAGCATCCGGGCGTGATGCTCCTGTCAAAAACTCACGCTTGCTTGTTTCACGCGGGTGTGATATTGTAGATATAACATGATAAAACGAAAAACGAAGGAGCGCACCAAATGGACATACATACGATCAGAATGGAGTTAAGAACAAAGTCCATTTACGATTTGCCGCTGCGCGTGACCTACTATGCGCGTGTGTCGTCTGAGAGTGACGAGCAGCTGAACTCACTGGGCAATCAGGTTTCCTACTATGAGGATCTGATCCGAAGGAATCTCCCGTGGACATTCGTGCCGGGGTACATTGACGAGGGCTTGTCTGGTATCTCTACGAAAAAGCGCGAAAACTTCAACCGCATGATCGAAGAC
>OHGW01000611.1_pt1 | contig 15846 bp, 10 predicted proteins | sample 1567821 | NCBI WGS metagenome assembly OHGW01 (sample SAMEA3879572, study PRJEB24766) | human gut metagenome | biome: human-associated habitat; feature: feces | place: USA | collected 1985/1987 | reverse complement strand
CCCCCGCCCTGACGGACTTCATCATCATGCGCAATTCCGGCAACGCCGGCATCAAGGGTGGAGCGGACCTGGTGGATACGGTAGCCACCCACGGCGCGGCCGTCTTCATCATGGGCGTCATCGTCACCTGCTCCGGCATGTTCGCCGGTTACTTCGTGGGCATGAAAGTCTTCAAGATGAACATTCTGGAATGCCTGGGCGGCATCTGCGGCGGCATGACTTCCACCCCGGCTCTGGGAGCCATCGCCAGCAAGACGGACTCCCAGGCTCCCGTGGTCAGCTACGCCACCGCCTATCCCGTAGCCCTTATCCTGATGACTATCGTCGCCAAGGTCATCATCCAGACCATCGGCGGCGTGGTGGGAATTTGACAATGGCAGAAATCATCTGACCTGAAAACTATTATCTCTGTTTTACCGCTTCAGCACGGGGTTCCATTCTTTTTCCGAATGGAACCCCGTTTTCATCATCTTGCGGGAGGGATAGACACAAAAATCATCCCGGATTCGGCTCCGAAAATCCAATGTCTCTCAGAGCCAATGATCCCAATTTTCCATTTGAAAAAATCCTTTTGCCGTCAATATCATTTTGATATAAAAGCGAAATATGAAATGTATTTTTCATATTCAAAAAAATCATATTTTATTGAAATTTTTTCAAGTTGTGTTGCCATGCATTTAAGTCTGTCTTTCATACCTTATGAAAAACATCTTCTGGCTTTTCCTCTTCAGCATGCTCATGTCTATAGAGAGCTTTGGCACGCTGGCTTCATCTGAAGCAGACATACAAACACTGCTTTCTGCAGGGAGGTCCTCCTTCATTGCCGGTAAAATCCGGGAAGTCCTGCGCAGCCGGCTTGATTCCGGCCCGCTTACCTCCGACAAAATACGAAAACTGATTCAATCCCCTCAAGTGGCGGCATTGTGCTGCCTGCACCAGTTTTTCAATACTGCCGAAGGAGGGAAACCTTTCACTCAGGAGGAACTCAAGGATCAGGTCTTCAGGAAATGGCTTTCCAGCCACCCGGAAGTATTCAACATGCTCGCCCAATCTGGTCCAGCCGGCAAAAGTACTCTTTCCGTTTTTTACCAAATCTGGAATACCAGCGATCAGAATTTCAATCCTGTTGAACTCAGCATGGCATTGGGAGCCGGCCTTGTCGCAAACATCTTTTCTCCTGAAGAATGCATCGCCAAATTTAACTTCTACCGGGATTCTCATCACCACGCCAAATGCTATCCACAGGCAGAAACCTTGCAACCCTGGGAATGGGCCATCGTATTCCGGGGAAAAGAAGGTCTTGAAGATCTGGCATGGGCACAGCAATTTATCGCAGGGAAAAAAATCAGGCCGGAGAAAGCCGGAAGCAGATTTCCCGGATTCATTCCCTACCGTAAAAAGAATGACAAAGGCGTCAGCGTCCATGCCGGAAGCGCTTTTTACGACCACAAGCCCATCACGCTGAAACTTTACACGGAATACGGAGGAGTATGCGGCGCCGTCTCCAAAGGCGCGGCTGGATTCCTGCGTTCCAAAGGAGTTCCCGCTTACCCGATTGGACAGCCGGGACACTGCGCTTTCGTATGGAAACACCCCAATGGCCACTGGCAAATCGGCAACAATCTCGGCGGCTGGAATTGGGCCAGCGGCGGCGCTCAGATTCCCTGGCAAGGCCCTGTTCAACTGGTGATGGCTTACGATTCATTCATTCATCATCCTCATGCGGAAGAATCGGCTTTAACGTATTATCTGTCCTTCTGCACACAAAAACAGGAACATGTAGAGTTGCTCTTGTGGGAAGCGCGTCAATTCAATCCCTTCAATTATCCTGCGTGGCAGCGTTATCTGGATATCAAGGCCAAAAACGCCAGCGACCGGAGAAAACTCGCCTTGCTCAGGGAACTGGCTCAAGCGATGCCCAATGAGCACAATCTCATTTGGCACGCGGCGAAAAGCGTGCTGAATATCCGGGAAAACAGGGTGAATCCCTATGAACTCTATGCCTGCGCGCTCGGCCCCGACTGCACGCCCCATGCGGAAGAACTTTTTACCCGCCTGGTCTGGAACAGGTTAGTGGGGGATTGTCCTGAAATCAAAGGCGTCGCCGAATACAAGCCGGGCTTTACCGGAAAACATCTGTCCTTATGGACCCAAAAGGGAAAACACGCCGTATGGACACCTAAGATGAAAAAATATTCGGTCAAAGTGATGCAAAGAGTCATTGAAGCGTTGACGGAAAGGGATAAGACGCAAAAATACTATGTGGAAACCTATCAAACCCTGTTAAGCATCTGGGGGGATGGGAAGTTAAACAGAGAGGGAAAAGAGTTTATTGAAAAAATTTCCGCCTCAACGGAAAAGAACGCGGGAATGAAACCCGGCTCCACGAAAATAAATTGATATGAAGAAGAAACCATCCATACGAATATGGCCATATATCGCGGCAATGATCCTTTGCTCTTTCAGCTTCCTGCCCGTTTCAGCGAACTGCGAATTTGAGGTAGACAAGTTTATTCCCTATACTACTGCCAGCGGTTCCAAACCGGCTGCGTTGAGCGCGGCAGAAAAAGGATTAGGCAAAATTTCCAAAAAAGTATTGAGCGAAATAGCCGTCCAGGCCATCAAAAAAGCGAGCGGCCTCCTTACCCTGGCTGAAAATCTGAAAACGGATAAAGCTTTCCGCTACGTGCATATCGTTTATATCTATCGGTTTGTCCATCACGGAAAGGTAGAATCAGAATGGAAAATAGGCCACATGACCAATATATCCCGGTCCGGAGTGGACTACCATCCTCCAAAAGATATTCCTTATGTAGTAAAGGAAGGAAAAACAAAAATTAGAAATCTCTTGGGAAAACAATTAAAGGAAGATTGCAAAAACCACCAATAACCTGAACAGAAACATGAAATCCATATCAAACATATTCGCCATATTCTTCTCCTGCATGTTGGGGCTCATCAGCCAGATTGAGGCACAGGAAAAACAGCCGCGGCAGCCGGACGCACAGCAGCAGGAAGAAGAAAAAGATACCCCTGTCATCACCAACCCCGCTGTGTTTAATGAGAAGGATTTGGACAAGCTCCTGGAAAAACAGCGGGAATATATAAAAAAACATTATCCGGATTACAAAATTGTTGGAGTGGGCCAGGAACAGGATTATTTTGACAGCCGTCACTATTCAGAGTTTTATTTGCAAAACGAAGATGAGGAATGGGTCCTGACCATCCGTTTCGATATTGAGGAAGCGTACCAGGCCTACATGAAAAAACATCAAAAGGAAATAGAACGGGAAGCGGCCCGGCTCATCAGGGAGGGCCTCATCAAGATTGAATGATCGGCCTTTTCCTGTAGAAAAAGAGAGGAATATCGGCAAACCGGCATTGGAATGCGCCTGTCTTCTGCCGCATTGGCTGTATACCCTCACCTCTAAGAGAACTCCTAACTCATCACATCAGTAAGGCGGCTATGGCTCCCACGCCAAACGCCGATTTCATGATGAAGCCGGAGCATCAGGGTTTGTTTCCGCCACCTCCAGGCAGACGGACTGGAAGGCCTTTTTCCAGCGGATGCGGATGCCGGCGTCCATCAGGAAATCGCCGCCCAGCACCTGTTCGTGAACGTTCGTGAGAGAGCCGTCTTCATTCATGTTGATTTCCCGCACCAGGTACCTGGCGGCAGGATTCAGGCCTTTCAGGCGCAGGGGCGGAGGGGAATCCGCCAGCCATTTATCCATCAGCCAGGCGAAAACGACAGCCCGTTTTCCGCATACATACATCAGGGAGGCCACCCGGCTTTCATACGGGGAGGAAAGCCGGTACAAGTCACCGAACTGGACTACGGGGCGGATGCGCTTGTATTCCGCCAGAGCACGTTTGGCAAAGGCTATGTCCTCCTCCGTCATGTCGCATGGCTGGAGTTCAAAGCCAAGCCGTCCGGACATGGCCACGTCAAACCGGAATTTGAGCGGCGTGGAGCGGCCCGTCTGGTGGTTGGGGGAGGCTGTCACATGGGCGGCCATGGAAAGAGCCGGGAACAGGTGGCCTATGCCCCACTGCATGAACACGCGTTCATAAGCGTCCGTATTGTCGGACGTCCAGAATTCATGATGCCTCCGCATGGTTCCATAGTCGGCGCGGCCTCCGCCGGAAGAACAGGCCTGGAATGTCACATCCGGGAATTCCGCCGCCAGCGTATCAAGAACGTGTTCATAGCCCCGCACATAGTCAATGGGCAGATTCCCCTGGCGGCAGGCGTCCAGCCAGGGAGAGCCGGGGTCGGAAATTTTGCGGTTGCAATCCCATTTGACGTAGGAAATGCCCGGATGTTCTCCAAGCAGCTTCCGCATGGCGTCAAGAATGTACCTGCATACATGAGGATTGCTCAGGTCCAGCAAATACTGGCTGCGTTCCTGCCTGTTTTCTCGATGCGGGAGACCGATGACCCACTCCGGATGGTTCTGATAAAGCTCCGAATGAGGGTTCACCATTTCCGGCTCCACCCAGATGCCGAAGCGTATCCCCAGTTCTTCCGCATGGCGGATAAGGCCTTCCAGCCCATGGGGCAATTTAGCGCGGTTCACCTGCCAGTCCCCCAATCCCGCGCGGGCGTCATTGCGGGGGAACCGGTTGCCGAACCAGCCGTCATCCAGCACGAAAAGCTCTATCCCCAAGTCCGCCGCACGTTTCATCATGCCGTGCAGCACTTTTTCCGTAAAGGTAAAATACACCCCCTCCCAGGAATTCAGCAAGGTTGGCCTCTCTGTTCCTCCGCCGCGCAGGCCGTAGCGGCGCGCCCAGCAGTGGATGCGCCGGGAGGCCTCTCCCTTGCCGTTTTTACTGTGCGTCAGAATGAGGGGCGGCGTTTCAAACACGCCGCCGCCGTCCAGCAGATAGGGCGCGGGAGCCGTATCCAGTCCCGCTCCGGCAAAAAGGTAATGATACGGGCTGTGCCGGAACCATATCCGGTAATTGCCGGACCATGCCAGCGCCCCCAGAACAACCTCCCCGGAATCCTCCCGCGCCGGACCGTCCAGAGAGATGATGAATCCGGGGCTTCCCTCCTGGGCGGTGCGGGTGCCGGTTCCGGATACCAGGGCAAGTTCATGCCCCCGGGCCACTTCTTCCTCACTCATCAGGGACTCGCCGCCCCAGGTGCCGCGGAAGCTGGTGACGAAGTACCGTTCTGCGCGCAAACCCAGTTGTGCGGACGCAGCGCGGTGCAGGCGGATGCCTTCTTTCCCTTCGTTCCGAACAACCGCCCACTGCAAAAAGGTGTCCGATTCCCTGTGGGAGCGCACGTGGATTTCCACCCGCACAGGGTAGGAAGGGTCCTTCCCATAGAAGACGGCTTCTTCCCGGTCGTCATCCAGTTCCAGCACTTCCCAACCCTGGCATTCCAGACTCAGGGAAAGGGCCCCGTCCGCCTGGGTCACGCAAATGCAGTACTCGCCGGACGCATTGGGAAGCCCTGTTACGGAATCCGCCAGGGAGGAATACAGGAGAGGAGCATCCGCGGCGTTTTCCAGGGCATCCTCCGGCTGATGCAGCCTCGGGCCGTAATAGGCGCGGCGCACACGGCCCTGTTCATCTTTGCACAGGGTCATCTGGGAGGAACGGGTCAGCAAATGAACGGAATCCGGAGTCATAATCGGCAAACGTGGAAGGGGCCAGTTACTTATGCAGGCAGGCAAAAATGTTCCTGCCTTATCCACATTAAGGGCCTCCGCGGACGGGGAAGTCAATGGCAAAATGACAGGAACTGCCGAACGGCTTCCCTACTCCTTCCACAGAAGGGAAGAGGGGCGGAATTTCATGGTTTTCGATTCATGCACCAGCAGCCTGCCGCCGTTTTCCGGATGGCGTACGATGCGGGCGCGGCGGCGCTTGACGCAGAAAGTGCCAAAGCCCCGGAATTTCACCAGCGACCGCCTCCGGACCGACCGCGCAATCGTCTCCAGCACCGCGTTCAACGCGTGTTCCGCCTGCCGGGAAGTAACGTCCTTCCCCAGCTCACGCTGGAGCTCCCTGATAAATTGTGTTTTATTCATAGGCCTCCCAGCATGACCTGCCCCATTTCTCCGGTAAAGAGGCAACGGCGCGCGCTCATTCCTGCCACCATACCCATACAAATGCCCCCTTCCGTTCCGGTCTGCGAGTTTCCTCCTTGCCCCCGCGGACCAGCCCCATTAAGGTTCCGGGGAAATGCCTCCCCCTGCCGCTGATGCCCCGTGCCCGGAACAAGCGTTCAACGCAACCGCGCTGAAGTGGCACACCTGCGCCTGGCTTCTGCTGCCCGTGCTGGTATTCCTGGCCGGGTGGATGCACTGGTACGCCGCTCTCCCTCTCACGCTCCTGACGGCTGCGGGACTGGCGCCCCGAAAACGCAAGGAACCGCAAACAAGGGATTCTCTCCCCGCCTTCCCCCTGTTCACCCGCTCTTCATTTCTCGCCCTGGCGGCGTTTGCCGCCCTGACGGCGCTTTCCGGATGGGGGGAGTGGGTCAACCAGCACCCTGACCATATCGTCAGAAATGCCTGTCTGCGTGAATTGGTCGCCAGCCCGTGGCCCGTCATCTTTCCGGACGGGAACGTGCTGATTTACAACACGGGGTTCTGGCTGGTCCCAGCCCTGGCGGGAAAACTGGCGGGGCTGGACGCCGCGCGCGTGCTTGTCGTTCTGTGGGGAGCCTGGGGCCTGTTCCTTTCCTGGCTGTGGCTCTGCGTTTTCTCCGGACGCCGCTCCCTGCTGCTCGCCCTGCTGATGGCGGCATTCGGCTCTCTGCTGAATCTCCAGTGCTGGCTGGGGCTGAACCTGTTCCGCCTGCATTACTTCGGCACGGCGGAACAAATCATGTGCAGCGCAAACGCATCCATTCCTGTTCTGCTCTTTTTCATCTTCCTGGCTTCAGGACGCATGCCCCTATACTGGATGCCTATTCTGTTCGCAGCCACGGCCTTTTATTCCCCCCTCGCGGCCCTTGGAGGGCTGCCCCTGGCGGCCTGCCAGTGGCGCCGCCAATGGAAAGGCGTCCTCCCTCTCCGGGATGTCCTGCTCCATCCCTCCTTTTCGGCCGCCGTTCTGCTGGGAACGTGTTTTCTTCTTTATTATGGGGCGGTAAACGCGCCATCCTCCCACATGGGCATGCGGCCTTTTTATACGCATCCGGGGGATTTCCCGCTTATGGCGACCTCATTCCTGCTGTACGCCCTGTTCTGCTGGCGGGATTTCCGGAGGAATCCCCTCTTTATCTGTACGCTGGCAACCGGCCTGATTCTGCCTTTTTTTTACGTGAACGGAGACGTCAATGACCTGCTTTGCAAAGGAAGCGTTCCGGTCATGGCCTGCCTGCTTGCCTTTCTGGCTTCCTCCTGGACGCGGCATCCCGGTTTCCGCGTCTGGATATGGCTTCTGCTGGCGTTCGGAATGGCGCCCCGGTTCAACATTCCCTATTATTGCTGTTCTTCCAGCGCCCTCCAGGCGTTTCTGGCGCCTCCGGCTTCGGAAACAGAGCCTTCTTCCTTCGTCAGCCGGGAGTGGAAACAGCTTTTCTATGCGCCCCAGGCGCGCCGTCAGGATGAATGGGGCCGCACCATGCACCACCCCGAACACCGGTGGTATCCCTACTATTCCGGCACGCCGCGCCCATGGCTGCGCTTCATTTACCGTTTTTAGAAGAGTAATACCTCATGATGCCGGATGAGGGCGGCAAAATCGGGCAGCTTGCCCGTGTGCAGGTATTAAATTTGACCTCCGATGTCCCTAAACTTTTCAATGAAAGCGACGATTTTTTGAAAGACGCTCTGTTTCTTCGTCAGATATTGAGGATTTAATGGACTCATCTTCGGCAGAATAGCATTGAGGTCAGCGCCGTTCTCGCTGGCGTACTTCCGTTTCAAAGATGTTTGAATATATCGCTTTGCAGCTTCCTCGTTCAGTTTCTCTTCCGTAATCAGAGCAGCAGCTTCCTTTTTCTGTTTCTCTTGGGCATAAGTAAAGAAAGCGGCAATAATATCAGTCTTATCTCGAATCGGTTCCAAATCCGTTTCATTGATAAAATCAACAATGAGGCTCTCTTTTGCCCTGTTCCCGATGCTCGCTCTGATAACACGGCGCACCTCATCTACCAAGGCAGGTTTGTCCTTCGTTTTCCTGTTGTGTTCGAAAATCAGTCCGAGAATATAGTCGAGATCTATTTCCTGAGATTTAAGCAGATCAATTTCAAAAACCACATCATCCCAGTCTATTTTTGAATCTTCCGGAGCTTTACCGTTCCTCTCATGTCTGAACCAGTCTCGGATATCATTGTATATCGAACGATAATCCTGTACGGTTCGCTCTTTCAGTACATCAATGCCCTGCATGGCTGCAATATCTTCATCAGTCAAGAAGTTGGCATTCTTAAACGCTTCAAGATCCGCACGATTCTCTTTGTCTATTTTTTGCAGGGCTTTGAGCTGCGTAAACTCATCGTAGTTTTGTAAAATATTTTCTATCCGCAAATATTCTCCGAACAGCTTAACAAAGGATTTTTTATCTGCTTCCGTCACTATCCCATCGGGGGCAGGGAATTTTTCTTTCAGTTCCATGACAACTTCCACATACCCTTTTCTCGCCTCGCCGGTGGCAATATCTTTAAATCCTTCAAGATATTCCTTGTAGCTCTTTTCAAGTACTACGTTCCTTGTGTTCTTATCTCCGAACAAAGTGATCGCATCTATTGTAGATTGTTCCAAATCCCTGAATGTGACGATATTGCCGAAAGTTTTGGTTGCGTCATAGATGCGATTGGTACGTGAAAACGCCTGCATCAGACCGTGATAACGCAGATTCTTGTCTACAAACAGCGTGTTCAAAGCAGGAGCATCAAAACCGGTAAGGAACATACCGACCACAATGAGCAAGTCAACTTCCTGGTTTTTTACTCTTTTGGCCAAATCGCGATAATAATTTTGGAACTCTTTACTATCCACTCCAAAGTTTGTTTTAAACATCACGTTGTAATCGCCAATCGCTTTTGCCAAAAACTCTTTGGCGCTGCTGTCCATTGCCGAAGGGTCAAAATTTTCATCTTTGATATCGCCCTTAGCGCTTTGTTCTTCATTTGGGGCGAAAGAAAATATGGTGGCAATTTTCAGAGGCCTGTCACTTTCTTTCTGCAGATTGTTCAATTCCTGATAATACAGTTTGGCAGCCTCAACGCTGTTTACTGCGAACATGGCATTAAAGCCCTTGTTATTTCCTTGCGTTCTATGGGTTTTTATCCTGAAATTCCGCAAGATGTATTGGGAAATCCCTTTGATTCGGTCTGGATGAAGCAAAAGCTTTTGATTTTCTGCCGCATTCAACTTGATTTCATCTTTTTCAGTTTCCAAATTCTTAAACTGTGGACGAACATCGTTGTAGTCCACTTTGAACTTCAAAACCTTTTCATCACGTATGGCGTCTGTGATGACATACGAATGCAGCTCACGGCCGAACACACTGGCCGTAGTCTCCGCCCCCAAAGCATTCTCAGGAAAAATAGGGGTCCCCGTAAAGCCAAATTGGTAATATCTCTTGAATCTCTTTTTCAGATTCTTCTGCGCTTCTCCGAATTGGGAACGGTGGCACTCATCGAAGATAAATACAACCTGCTTTTGATAGACAGGCAAGTCGCTTTCGCTCTTCATGAGGTTGTTCAGCTTTTGAATGGTCGTGACAATGATTTTGTTGTTATTTTTCTCTGTGTTCCGCTTCAGTCCTGCCGTGCTCTCTGACCCATTGACGCTATCGGGCGAGAAACGTTGATATTCTTTCATCGTCTGATAATCCAAATCCTTGCGGTCAACAACAAAGAACACCTTGTCGATAAAATCAAGTTGGGTGGCAAGCTGCGCGGCCTTAAAACTCGTCAGAGTTTTGCCAGACCCCGTGGTGTGCCAGATGTATCCGCCGCCCTCCGGATTGCTCCATTTCTTAGCCTGGTAAGAGCTCTTTATCTTCCACAAGATGCGCTCCGTTGCCGCAATCTGGTAGGGGCGCATAATGAGCAGCGTGTTACTGGCATCAAACACCGAATATGTGAAAAGAACCTGCAGCAGCGTATTTTTCTGGAAAAATGTCGCCGTAAAATCCTTTAAGTCTTTAATCAGCGTATTGTCCGACTTCGCCCAGTTCATCGTAAAGTCAAAACTGTTTTTATCGCGCTTTACGGTATTGGCAAAATAACGGGTGTCCGTACCGTTGGAAATGATGAAAACCTGTAAGTATTTATAAAGTGAACTCTCGCTGTTGAAGCTCTCTTTGCTGTAGCGATGCACCTGGTTAAAAGCCTCGCGGATAGCCACACCCCGCTTTTTCAGCTCTACCTGCACCATAGGCAACCCATTTACCAGTATCGTGACATCGTAACGGTTCGCTTGTTCCCCGAATTGCTCAAACTGATTAATCACCTGTACTTTGTTGCGGGCAATATTCGTCTTGTCTGCCAAGTATATATTCTCAATATGCCCATCATCAAACACAAAGTCATAGATGTAATCACCGTGTATTTTCTTTGTTTTTTCAACAGGGCTGTCGCTCTTCTTGTCCAGATATTCCTCCAGAAAGCGACCCCATTCAGAATCGGTAAAAACGATATTGTTGAATGCCTGCAACTGGTTTCTCGCATTGCAGAGCAGGGCGTCAGGCGTAACAAGGCTGGGAACATATTCGTAACCTTGTGATATCAAGTCTTCTATGAATTCACGTTCCAAAGCCGCCTCTGTCTGATAACCTGCGGGCGGCTCGCTTACCATGGAACTCTTGGTGTAGTTGTCGAGAACGATAAAATTTTGCAATTCTGCAATGGTGCTGTACTGTGTCATGTCGTTCACTATTTATGGTCAACGATTGAGTGGAAGTGATATTGAGGTATTAGAACCTCTTTTACTAAATAAGTTAATACTCTTTTATCCTCTTCTTTAACAATTGAAGATTCCTCTCCACTATGTCTAGAATGGCTATACAGATTGATTCGTCTGCAATATGCCTCACGCGATTCGGCAGGCAAAAGTTCTCCCCAATTTCCATAACCAAGAAATGTAGCAGTTTTTTCTAATATATTACGAAGAAAATTATAATGATATTTTTGGATATCATCTGAGATGATGGCGTTATTCAACTCAGTTAAGAGAGCTAAATGATAGGAAAAAGGAGAATTCTTGGCATCTGTGAGTAAAAAAGTGCCATCATCCAATTTTTCCAGGTGTTTTTTTACACTATGCCTTGGTTTGTAACTATAACGCGAATCTGCAGTGTTAAATGCATTAAATAACACATTATAGAAAAGCGGATTGTGTGTTGTAATAATAAACTTCAAATTTGACTGACTTGATTTTATCAATTCCGCTACGTCCACCGCCAATTCAATCAAGTGATTGTCATCTAACGAACTTACAGGATCGTCTATGAAAAAGCATTCCAAATCATCAAACTTGCTTGTCGGGCGATCTTCCGGCTCCAGAACATTCAGTACTTCGACTACCTCTTTCAGCAGACTGTAAAACACGCACCAAATAAAACAACTTTCTTCGCCTCTCGATATTTTGATATTATCAATTCGCTCTTCGTTGCCGCCTTCTATAGAAAAGGAAACCTCATTATAATCTTCATTAAAACGTGGATTTAGTTTATCATTGGTATAATGCTGAAAACCTGTTATGATATTACTCTCTTGTCCTTCATCTTGAAGCACCCAGTCAGTAAAGGCATTAGGACGTATCAACAGCTTCCTGTCTGTATCTTTTTCCAAATCATTATCCCAATAAAACAAATCTTCAGTAAAAGCATTATAATACAATACTTTTACGCCAGTATCCCCGTCTTGCGCTTCTTCTTCCTCATGCTTGGGCGACACCAATTCTTTGAATGCGCGAGACAGCCGCGTCTTTCCCGCGCCGTTAAAGGCATAGATAAGCTGGACCTTCTTTGGACTGTTTTTTAGCTCCTGAGCTATTTCTGTCAATGTTTCTCCCATATTCAGGCCGTTGCTTTATTATCGGGAAATGATAATAATTGGTTACGGTAATATTCATACTGTTTTCTACGCAGTTCTATTTCCTTTGGCAATCCTTCACTAATGGAGGTTGCCAGCGTAGTAAACTTGTCGAGAATACGAACTATTTCCTCTTGGACTTCTAAAGGAGGTACAGGAATGGAAAAATTCTCAACGATACTTTTGTCTATCGTCGGGACTCCTCCTATCCTTTTTTTAGAAGAAAAATAATCTTCATATCCGGACAAACAATAATATAAATATTTTTCATTTATATTATTTGTTTTTCCGAGCCAAAAGCTTCCATCGGAACACCAAAAATTTTCACCTATATATTTAACACCGCCAATTCCTCCTGTATTTACAACAATTGTTGTTCCTTTGGGGGCATTAAAATTATTATAAAACCCTAATGGCGTATCTTTACTACCATGATAAACCGCGTATTTAAATTCTGTATTACTTTCCTCTAACAATTCACTTTTAGTCAGTCTTTTCCCCCTATTTAGTCCAACAGTTTCTTTTATTGTTTTATATTCCACTCCGTTCGAACACAGTTTCTGTATCAATTCTTTCAACTTGTTCATATCTTCTTCTCCTAATGGCATAACTACTATATTATTTAACGAATTACCCACCGACGCACAATTTAACACATTAAAAGATAATAGCTTATCGCGATAGTACTCATACTGTTTCTTTCTCGCTGTAAGCTCCGCTGTAAGCTCCGCTGTAAGCTCCGCTGTAAGCTCCGCTGTAAGCTCCGTGAAATTGTCCAGAATACGGACAATTTCACTCTGCACCTCAAGAGGTGGCACGGAAAATTTGTAGTCCATAATAGCGTCTTTGTTTCCGCGGGGCATTTTAGCTCCTTTTGCATATTGCATATCATACAGGAAAAACGCATCGGAAGATAAAACATAATAAAGATATTCGGGTTGTACCTTATTTCTATCTTTGATATGAATAACAAGTACATCCCCATTAGTTCCGCCATCATGTGTAGCCAGCCATATCTTTTTAAGGTATGGTCGAATATTCCCTATCAAAACATCTCCACATACAAACGCTGTCAACCTACCCTCTGTGGGAACATATTCAGAATTGCGTTTGCCTTGTTTGTTGGGCAGTAAATTATCCACACCAACATAAGAAGTATCGTCAACTAACTCCGCATCCGTTCTTAACTTTGAATATTCTGCCACATCAGATAAAGAGCAATTAGGTACTCCATCTGGACAAAGTTCTTGAATAAGCTCGTCTAGTCTACTCATTTTATATCACCTCCCTTTATCGCTGGTACATTATTCATCCTCCAACTCCTTAATAATCAAGTCAATATCCGCACGCAACGCATCTATCCTCTTCACCGTTTGCTTTATCTCGGCATTCAGCCTGGCAATATCAATCACCTCGCGCGTATCTTCCGCCTCTACATATGAACTCACAGAGAGGTTATAGCCATTCTCCGCAATCTTGCTGTTATCTACCAATGCCGCAACATATTCCACCGGTTCCTTTCTGGCGAATATATCGACTATTCTTTCTATGTGCTCATCCGTCAGGACATTGTTATTGGTCTGCTTCCTGAAGAAATCTTCTCCGCTGGCATCAATAAACTGCGTCTTCGTATCAGCCTTGTGCCTGGACAGCACGAGGATATTCACGGCAATGCTCGTTCCATAGAAGAGATTGGGAGGCAAAGCAATGACCGTTTCCACAAAGTTGCCGTCCACAAGATATTTCCTTATCTTCTGTTCCGCACCGCCACGGTAGAAGATGCCGGGGAAGCAGACAATGGCAGCCCTCCCTCTGGCGGAAAGATAGCTGAGGGCGTGAAGCACAAAAGCAAAGTCAGCTTTTGACTTTGGCGCTAACACCCCTGCCGGGGCAAAGCGGTCGTCATTGATAAGCGTTGGGTCGTCGCTTCCCACCCAGTTGACAGAATATGGCGGATTTGAGACGATAGCGTCAAATGGTTTTTTATCGCCATATTGGGGATTGATCAGCGTATTGCCCAACGCTATGTCGAACTTGTCATAATTGATATTATGCAAGAACATATTCATCCGCGCCAGGTTGTAAGTGGTGTGGTTGATTTCCTGCCCGAAAAAACCCTCTTCGATGAGATGTGCATCAAACTGTTTCTTCGCTTGAAGCAGCAACGAACCCGAACCGCAAGCCGGATCATAAATCTTGTTGACAGAAGTCAATCCCGACATAGCTAATTGCGCTATCAGCTTTGATACATTCTGAGGCGTAAAGAACTCTCCGCCGGATTTGCCGGCATTGGCAGCATAATTGGAAATCAGAAACTCGTAGGCATCTCCGAAAAGATCTATCTCATTATCCTCAAAATTACCGAAATCCAGACTTTCCACACCTTTGATGACTGCCGCCAAACGCCTGTTTTTCTCCTCCACGGTGTTGCCCAAACGGTTGCTTGTGGTGTCAAAGTCGGCAAACAGTCCCTTTATATCGTGTTCGGACGGATACCCATTGGCAGAACTCTCTATCGCATCGAAAATAGCGGCCAAGTCCGTGTTCAGATTAGGATTGTTGTTGGCATTCTTTGCTATATTCACAAAGAGCTGAGTAGGATAGATGAAATACCCTTTTGTCCTGGTGGCGTCATCTTTTATCACAGGGGTGATAACGTCATCCGACATATTCGCATAGTTGACGCTCTCGTCACCGCCTTCAATGAAGTTGGTGAAGTTCTCACTGATAAACCGATAAAAAAGAGCTCCTAAGACAAACTGCTTAAAATCCCAGCCGTCAACGGCGCCACGCACTTCGTTGGCGATTTTCTAAATAGTAGATTGCAATTCATCTCTTTGCTTTATACTGGTCATATTAATTAAATTATTCTTAATTCAGATTACAAAGTTAAAATATCAACACGTCAGGACTTGATAAACCAACAAAAACCATAAGCTGCCATTCCCGGCGCTACGTGTCAAAAATCACTTTTCAACGGATAACCGTTTAAAACCGTTCCGTTTCATCATTCCGCTTTTGCCGCCGTCATTATTTGGCTTCGCGGATACCTTGCCATTAAGCATTTCAATTCAGCTTCTTCCGGTTTACATGATTATTCCAGGCTTCTTCAATAATTCCGGCAAGAGGCTTTCCATACTTGTCCACTTCACTTTTGGTGAACAGGCTCTTGATCAATTCTCCGGAAACAGGGTCAATGATAAACACGGCGGGAGGACCAAGAACCACATACGGCGCACGGGGAGAATCCGCACACCCCACGATTTTTGCGGCTTCTTCCGGAACCATCTTGAATTTAAACGTTCCCGGGGAATTGCCCGGCACCTGTTTGGTGTCCACCAGCCAAAATATAAATTTCTTCCCGGCGGCATTTTTGAAATTTGTTTTTTTAATATATTCCCGGGTAAAAATATTACACCGGGAACACCATGAAGAACCGGTCAGGTAAATCACCAGCGGCAGCTTTTTCTTCATAGCTTCATTACGGAGTTTGTCAAAAACGGGGCTGCCCGATTTATTGACTTCAGGTATCCTGTTTTTATTGGCAAACCCGAAAATGGGAGGACGCTGTTGAGCTATGCCGGCCTGAGGGGCAAACAGCCCTGAAACCACAGCGGAACAACATAAAAAAAGGAAAGGCCTCATACGTGTTCCTACTATAGATACTATCCCGGGATAGTCAAACAGCAAGCGTTTCCCGGTTTCCGGGAAAAAAGAAATGCCCTTTACATGAACCATAGCAGGGCTATTCACTTGCCAAGTCCGAATGAAGCTGTAAGAATCCGCGCCATGAGAAAGCTCCTGATCCTTGCCGCCGCGCTCCTCTCCGCCGC
>OHGW01000606.1_pt1 | contig 15981 bp, 10 predicted proteins | sample 1567821 | NCBI WGS metagenome assembly OHGW01 (sample SAMEA3879572, study PRJEB24766) | human gut metagenome | biome: human-associated habitat; feature: feces | place: USA | collected 1985/1987 | reverse complement strand
CTGGAGCTTGCGGGCCTTCTTTACGGAGCGGCTATCATAACCAAGCCACAGTCTCTCATGATAGGGCCGCTGCTTGCGGTGGCATACTTCGCTAAGGTGTACGATGAGGGCTGGAGGTATGCCCTTCGTACATTGGCGGCGGTAGCGTTGGCTGTAATAGCCATATTTGCCCTGGCATGGCCGTTCAAGGGGACGCAGCAGCCGCTGTGGTTCATGGACAAGCTGCTGGGCACCGCAACGTCCTACCCCTATGCAAGCGTGGAAGCCTTCAACATGCCGGCGCTGCTGGGGGGCAACTGGGCAGATGTGAACGCACCACTGCTGGGCCTGACCTATGGCAAATGGGGGAGCATTATGATAGCGCTCTCATGCATAGCCGCAGCCGCAGGATACATAAGGTCACGGGATAAAAAATACAGCCTCACTCTGTCTGGGGCGCTGCTGCTCTCCGGTATATTCACCTTCGGCCAGTATATGCATGAGAGATATATTTTCCCGGTGCTGCCGCTGCTCATTGCGGCTTTCCTGCTGAGCGGGGACAGGCGGCTGATAAAGACGTATGTGATATATACCTGCGCTCTGCTGCTAAACGTCCTCGCCGCCTTTGTGGTGGTGAAAAGCGCAGCGCTCAGGGGCGCTGAGTATAATGTGATAACTCTGATAGGCTCTGTGATAAACCTGATGGCCTTTGCAAGCATGATTACTGCCTATTGGAGCATGACTGTAAGGCAGGAGATATATCCCGCATATTGTGAGGAAAGAATGGAAAAGACGGAAGGAACCGTATATGAAATACAGGGTGATACGCCTGTCGTTACCTTGAGGGACAGGCTGTACTGCTTTGCCCTGACGCTGGTGTACGCCATAATCGCCCTGACGAACCTCGGCACAACGCAGGCGCCTGAGAATTACTGGATAGGCAGCGTTGGTGATACGGCGGCTATAACCCTCGAAAGCCCTGAAGAGATAAGCGAGATAAGGATATTCGGCGGAATATATGAGGGAAGGGCAACTCTTTCCTTCAGCGACGGGCAGAGCATAGAATACGTTCAGGAGAACGACGATATGTTCCGCTGGATAACCGTGAGTGGCGATGACGCGGTTTATACCGATAAGATAGGCATAGAGGTAACGGAGGGCAGGGTATGGATAAATGAGATCGCCCTGTTCGATGACGACGGCAATATAATAAAATCCGCTGCGTCCGAAGGGGCGGAGGCCCTTGTGGACGAGCCTGAGGAGATACCGGCAGCTCCTTCTTACCTGAACGGAATGTACTTTGATGAGCTGTACCACGGCCGCACGGCCTACGAACACCTGCATGGCATAGCGCCATACGAGAACTCCCACCCGCCCCTCGGCAAGATATTCATCATGCTGGGAATTGCCATATTCGGCATGAACGCCTTCGGCTGGCGAATAATAGGAACGCTGTTCGGAATAGCCATGGTGCCGATAATGTACGCCTTCGGCAAAAAGCTGTTCCGCCGCAGCGACTATGCGCTGCTCTCCGCCGGTATGTTCACCTTCGACTTCATGCACTTTACCCAGACCCGCATAGCCACTATTGACGTATACGGGGTATTTTTCATAATACTCATGTACTACTTCATGTACGACTATTACTGCATGAACTTCTTTGACGACGGCCTGAAGGCCACATTGAAGCCCCTTGCCATAGCCGGCCTGTTCTTTGGTTTGGGCGCCGCAAGCAAGTGGATATGCATATACGCAGGCGGCGGCCTCGCGGTGATACTATTTACCTCGCTGGGCCAGAGATACGCCGAGTACAGGCGCTTCAAAAACGCCCCCGGCAAGGCGGAGCGCCGCAGGGTGCAGGGCTTCTGGCGGAATACCCTAATGACGCTGCTTTGGTGCTGTGTATTCTATATCGCGGTGCCTGTGGTGATATATCTGCTGTCCTACATACCCTATGTGCTCTGTGAGAATCATTACGGGCTCAGCGGTATATGGGACTTCCAGAAATTCATGTTCAACTATCACAGCGGTCTTACCGCTACCCATCCATACGAATCCCCATGGTGGCAGTGGCCCCTTGACCTTAGGCCGGTGTGGTATTACATAAGCTACAGGGTTCCGGAGGGGATGACTTCTACCATATCCGCCTTTGGCAACCCGGCGGTATGGTGGGTGTGCTCAGCCTGCACCGGAATACTCTGCGCGCGGCTGATCGCGGGCAGGTCCAAGCCGGACAAGGGCATATTTGTGCTGCTGATCGGTTTGGGGGCGAATTACCTGCCATGGGTGCTGGTAACGCGCTGCACCTTCGCCTATCACTTTTTTGCCAGCGTTCCGTTTATCGTATTCATAACCGTATGGCTGATACGTGAATTTGACGAGCGGCACCCTAAACTGCGTCGGATGAAGTGGGCGTATCTGGGCCTTGTGGTGCTGCTGTTCGCGCTGTTCTACCCGGTGATATCCGGCGCGCCTGCAAGCATCGGATACGTAAGGGCCTTTGAGTGGCTGCCCGGCTGGACATTTATGGGGTATTGACAATGAGCGGAGAAAAGAGAAAAAAAGAATTAAAGGACGGTATCGTCCAGCTTGTAAAATACAATATAGTCGGCGTAATCAACACGCTGGTGGACTTTTTGGTCTACCAGCTGTTGACGTATCTTGGCATGAAATACGCCATAGCCCAGTGCATATCCTACAGCTGCGGCATACTCAACAGCTATTTTTTCAACAGCCGCTGGACGTTTAAAAGGGACAGCGGAAGAAGCAAAAAAGAATTCATATACTTTGTGGCGGTAAACCTGGTGTCCATGGGTCTATCTGTGCTGCTGCTGAAGGTGTGCTATGATATCCTTCATATCGACAGCAACCTCATAAGCAAGGCAATTGTTACGCCCATAGTGATGCTGGTCAACTTTTTCGGTTCCAAGCTTTTCGTATTCAAAAAATGACGCTTCAGATAAAATAATCTATCCAAGGGGGAAAAGCCATGCTGTCAAAGGTAAAAAGCTTCGGCCTGTCCGGTCTTGAGGGTTTTATGGTTACGGTGGAGGTAGACGTTTCGGCATCGCTGCCGGCCTGCGAGATAGTGGGACTGCCGGACGCTGCCGTGCGCGAATCTAAGGAGCGGGTGCGCTCCGCCATAAAAAACAGCGGCTTTGATTACCCGGTGGGCAGAATAACCGTAAACCTTGCCCCGGCAGATATGAAAAAAGAGGGCTCGATATACGACCTGCCCATAGCCTTGGGTATCATATCCGCAACGGGGCAGCTGAAAGGGCCGATGCCGGACTACATCTATCTGGGCGAGCTGGCCCTGGATGGCAGCATACGGGGTATACACGGCCTTCTGCCCATGGTGATAAGCGCCAGCGCCCAGGGCTATGATACCTTCGTGGTGCCCAGTGCCAACGCCCCGGAGACGAGCTATATTTCGTCTGTTACCGCATACGGAGCGGCAAGCCTCAAAGAAGCAGTCGATATAATCAACTCCGGAGGAAGGGCCGTACCGTGGGAAAAGAAGCAGTGGAGCCCTAAACGCATAAGCTACCACAACGACTTTGAGGACATAAAGGGCCAGTACGGGGCAAAGCGGGCGGCTGAGATAGCCGCAGCCGGCGGACACAATATGCTGCTGGTGGGCACGCCGGGTTCAGGCAAGACCATGCTCGCAAAGAGCATGCCCTCCATACTGCCGGAGCTTACATTCAATGAAGCTCTTGAGATAACAAAGATACAATCCATAACCGGCATTATGGAGGCCGGTGAGGGAATAGCCTCGGAGCGGCCCTTCAGGTCGCCGCACCATTCGGCCTCCACCGCGGCTCTTGTGGGCGGCGGGCAGAAGGCGATGCCGGGAGAAATAAGCCTCGCCCATTACGGAGTACTTTTCTTAGACGAATTTCCGGAGTTCAGCAAGGACGTGCTGGAGTCGCTGCGCCAGCCCCTTGAGGATGGCGTCGTTACCATAACCCGGGCCAGCGCCAAGGCAACATATCCCGCGGACTTTATGCTTATCGCCGCGATGAACCCATGCCCCTGCGGTTACTACGGTTCCCGGGTGCAGGAGTGCAGATGCAAGCCCTATGAAATAGCCAAATACCGCAACAGAATATCGGGCCCGCTGCTCGACCGGCTGGATATGCACGTTGAGATGGCTGAGGTGGGGTATTCGGACATCACCTCAAATAAGCCGGGAGAAAGCTCTGCGGCTATTCGGGAACGGGTTGATGAGGCAAGGCGCATACAGAGGGAAAGGTACAAAAAGGACGGCATAATATGCAACGCTCAGCTTTCCGCCCGGCTGGTGAAAAAATACTGCGTACCGGATGAAAACGGCCAGCGGCTCATGCGGCAGGCCTACGAGCGGCTGAACCTCAGCGCCAGAGCATATAACAGAGTAATGAAGGTGGCGCGAACAATAGCGGATCTTTCAGGCGGCGGCGACATAACATACGAGCATATCGCCGAGGCTATACAGTACCGTACGGTGGATAAAAAATACTGGGGGGAATAATGTGTGAAGGAGGATATGAGGCGGTACAATCTGTGGTTGGCCTTCACCGCAGGGCTGAGGCCCATGCGGCACAATGAGTTAATCGAAGAATACGGCAGCGCATACGATGTGTTCCTTGCGGCGGCAAGGGGAGATATACCCTCAAAAACGGCTGCGGACGGACGCATGCTCGCGCTCATGAAGGCGAAGGCAGAGGAAGGCTACATCGACAGGTGCCTCGAGTATCTCCATAACCAGAACATATCCGTCGTGCTGTTTAAGGATAAGAACTACCCGGCGCTTTTGCGGGAGATACATTCGGCGCCGGCGGCGCTTTTCGTAAAAGGCCGCCTGCCGGATAAGCTGAGGCTGCCAATAGCCGTCATCGGCTCCAGAAGGTGCTCGGACTACGGTAGAAAGGCCGCCGAGATGATATCCGGACAGTTAGCGGAATGTGGCGCATGCATAGTATCCGGAATGGCATACGGCATAGACAAGGTGGCGGCCATCGCGGCTCTGGAAAGGTCAAAAGCGGAAATATCTACAATAGCGGTATTGGGCAGCGGCGTAGACGTGGTATATCCCGAAGAAAACCGGAAGCTTTACGACGAGATATGCGACAAGGGCGCAGTGGTATCCGAATTCCTGCCGGGCACAGTGCCGGATTCAAAGCATTTTCCTCGGCGAAACAGGATAATAAGCGGCATATCAAGGGGCGTGGTGGTGGCCGAGGCCGCCATAAAGAGCGGCACGAGGATAACCGCAGACTTTGCCCTTGAGCAGGGGCGCGACGTGTTCGCTATACCCGGCCGCATAACCGACCCCTTCTGCCAAGGCACGAACCAGATGATACAGCAGGGCGCGGCCAAGCCGGTGTTTTGCGTGGACGACATACTGGAGGAATACGGAATGCGCTCGGATAAGGCGATACGCATGACGGAAATAGATGAGAGCGGCCTGAGCTTTGAGCAGACATTGATAGTGAGATTGCTTAAAGCGGGAGAGAAAACAATAGATGAATTGTGCGAAATGACGCAATTTGAACCTGGCAAATTAAATTCCGCCTTGACAGAGATGGAAATATCGGGAATAATTAAGCAATCGCCCGGAAGAATTTACGGGATTTGATGGAATGGGCGAAAAAACGGTAAAACAGCCTGTCCATAAAGGCAAAACGGAGGTAAGTTGAAAATGTCAGAAATGCTTGTTATCGTGGAGTCGCCGGCCAAGGCAAAGACGATAGGGAAATTTCTCGGCAGTAAATATAAAGTAGTGGCTTCCAACGGCCACGTAAGGGACCTGCCAAAGAGCCAGCTTGGCGTGGACGTGGAGCACGATTTCGAGCCTAAGTATATAACCCTGAGAGGAAGGGGAGAGGTGCTGGAGAATATCCGCAGGGAGGCCAAGGCCGCGAAAAAGATATATCTCGCAACCGACCCTGATATGGAGGGCGAGGCCATATCCTGGCATCTTGCACATATCCTGAAGATGGACGCGAATTCTCCATGCAGAATAGTGTTCAACGAGATAACCTCCAATACAGTCAAGAAATCAGTCAAGGAACCACGAGCCATAAATATGGACCTTGTGGACGCTCAGCAGGCAAGGCGGGTGCTTGACAGGCTGGTGGGCTACAAGATAAGTCCGATACTCTGGGCAAAGGTGCGCAGAGGCCTTTCCGCAGGCCGCGTGCAGTCGGTGGCTGTAAGCATCATTTGCGACAGGGAACAGGAAATAAACGACTTCGTTCCGGAGGAATACTGGAATATCACCGCCAAGCTCAAGGTACAGGGCAACCGCAAGCCGCTTGAAGCCAAATTTTACGGAATGGACGGCAAAAAGCTGGACGTTCACGACGAGAAAACCGCAAATGATATAATCGCCCGCAGCGGAAATGAGTTTACCGTAAGCGACGTAAAGACCTCAGAAAAGAGCCGTCATGCCCCCGCGCCCTTTACCACCAGCAGCATGCAGCAGGAAGCTGCGCGCAAGCTGGGCTTTACTACCAAGCTCACCATGCTGATCGCCCAGCAGCTCTACGAAGGCGTCGAAATACACGGCAAGGGCACTACCGGCCTTATAACCTATATCCGTACCGATTCCGTGCGCATAGCCGACGAGGCCCAGAAGGCGGCCCTCGAATACATATCCGATACCTACGGTAAGGATTACGTTCCAAAGAAGCCCAACATATACAAGGGCCGCAAAGGCGCACAGGACGCCCACGAGGCCATACGTCCCGCGGACATACGCCTTACCCCGCAGGAAGCCAAGGCTTCTCTCAACGCCAGCCAGTATAAGCTTTATAAGCTCATATACGAGCGCTTCATAGCGAGCCAGATGACTGAAGCAAAACTTGAGACTACCTCCGTCTCCTTTGACGCCAACGGCTGCACCTACCGGGCTACCGGCACAAAGGTGCTGTTTCCCGGCTATACCGCAATATATACCGAGGGACGCGACGACAGCGCTGAAGAGGAAGCCGCCATACCCACGGTTAGCGCAAATGATATATTCAGGGCGGAAAAGGTGGAGAAGGAGCAGAAGTTTTCTCAGCCGCCCGCCAGATATACCGAGGCGTCGCTGGTAAAGCTGCTCGAGGAGAAGGGCATAGGCCGCCCCAGCACCTACGCCCCCACGATCTCCACAATAATCGAGCGGGGCTATGTACGCAGGGAAAAGAAGCAGCTTGTACCCACCGAGCTGGGCTTTGTGGTAACAAAAATAATGAAGGAAAACTTCAGCGACATAGTTGACATAAAGTTTACCGCCGATATGGAAAGCAAGCTTGACCTCATAAAGGACGGAGAGGAACCATGGAAAGAGGTTATAAGGGAATTCTACGGCCCCTTTGAAAAGACACTTGAGAAGGCCTCCGAGAGCATAGAAAAGGTGGTCATACCCGACGAGGTATCCGATGTAAAGTGCGAAAAGTGCGGCTCCATGATGGTATACAAGATGGGACGCTTCGGCAAGTTTCTCGCCTGTCCCAACTTCCCCAACTGTCGCAACACCAAGGCCATAGTCGAAAAGACTGACGTAAAATGCCCCTTGTGCGGCGGCGAAATAATAAAGCGCAAATCAAAGAAGGGCAAGGTATTCTACGGCTGCGAAAAGTACCCGGAGTGCAGCTTTGTATCCTGGGATAAGCCGGTAAAGGAGAAATGCCCAAAATGCGGCGGCCTGATGGTACACAAAATGGGCCACGGAGGCGGATTCGACGCCTGCATAGCCGAGGGCTGCGGATATACTACAAAGCAGAACAAGCAGGATAAAAAGGGGAGCGAGGAATGAAGGCTTCTGTAATAGGCGCTGGCCTTGCGGGCTGCGAGGCGGCATATCAGCTTGCCAAAAGGGGCATAGAGGTGGAACTCTTTGAAATGAAGCCCAAACGCAGGTCCCCTGCCCACAACGCGGATACACTCGCAGAACTGGTGTGCTCCAATTCACTCCGTTCAGATCGGCTGCAAAACGGCGCCGGTCTCATGAAGGAAGAAATGCGCCATCTGGATTCGCTGATAATGAGCTGTGCGGATTCCTGCCGGGTTCCCGCCGGCGGCGCACTGGCAGTTGACAGGGATACCTTTACCCGGTGCGTTACGGACAGAATAAAGTCAAACCCAAATATAAATCTTATATGTGAGGAAATAACAGAACTGCCAAACGCCCCGGCCATAGTTGCTACCGGGCCGCTTACCGACGGTGCGCTGTATAAGGCGATAGAGGACTTTTTCGGCGAGGGACTGCACTTTTACGATGCCGCGGCTCCCATAGTCCGGGCCGATTCGCTGGATATTGACAAGGTGTTCAGGGCTTCCCGCTACGAGCGCGGCAGCGACTATCTGAACTGCCCTATGACGAGGGAAGATTATTTTACCTTCGTGCATGAGCTGGTGAACGCCGAGACTGCGCCGCTGAAGGAATTCGAGACGCCCAGAGTATTCGAGGGCTGTATGCCAATTGAGATAATGGCAAAGCGGGGGGATATGACGCTGGCATTCGGCCCGCTCAAGCCCGTGGGACTTAGAGATGAGCGCACCGGCGTAAAGCCATTTGCCGTGGTGCAGCTCCGTCAGGACGATTCCGACGGCACGCTGTACAATATCGTAGGCTTCCAAACCAACCTTAAGTTCGGTGAGCAGCGCAGGGTGTTCGGGCTCATACCCGGCCTTGAGCATGCGGAGTACGAGCGCTATGGCGTGATGCACCGCAACACATTCATAAATTCTCCCGGCAAGCTCAGCTTCAATTATGAAGTGCTGAGCCGCCCCGGACTGTTCTTTGCGGGGCAGATGACGGGCGTGGAGGGGTATGTGGAGAGTGCGGGCAGCGGCCTTGTTGCGGGCATAGCCCTGGCGCGGGAACTGACGGGGCTTGAACCGATAGACTTTACCCGACAGACCGCCCTCGGCGCAATGGGACATTATGTTTCCGAGTACTGCGGTAAAGACTTTCAGCCCATGAACATAAACTTCGGCATAATGGACGGCATAGGGAACGCCCCGAGGAAGAAAGAGGATAGATACACCCTCATTTCACAGCGCGCAATTGAGACAATTGATGACATAATCGAAAACAAGCTGTAAACTAACGCCACAAGCGCCGCATAATCGGCGTTTGTGTGATATTATAAATAAAATATTCAAATCAACACAACCGAAAGGCAGAATAAATATGTCCCTTAAAGGAACCACTATAGTTGCAGTCAAGCGCAACGGCAAATGCGCCATAGCCGGCGACGGCCAGGTAACTCTGGGAGAAAAGGTAATAATGAAGGGCACCGCAAAGAAGGTGCGCAGGCTCTATAACGACAAGGTGGTGGTAGGCTTCGCCGGCTCTGTGGCAGACGCTTTTTCTCTTTGCGAAAGGTTTGAGGCAAAGCTTACCCAGTACAGCGGCAGCCTGAGAAGGGCAGCCGTATCCTTGGCGCAGGAGTGGCGCAGCGACAAGGCGTTGAGGCAGCTTGAGGCCATGCTCATCGCCGCAAACGACGAGGACCTATTGGTCATCTCCGGCACGGGAGAGGTCATAGACCCGGACGACGGCATAGCGGCAATAGGCTCAGGCGGCATGTATGCCCTTGCGGCCGCCAAGGCCCTCAAGGAGAATACTGACCTGGATGCAAAGGAAATCGCGGAAAAGGCCATACGCATAGCGTCGGAGATATGCATATTTACCAATGGCAACATAACACTGGAGGAAGTATGAGCGAAGCAATGACCCCGAGAGAGACCGTCGAAGCTCTCGATAAATATATCGTCGGGCAGGACGAAGCAAAACGCGCGGTGGCGATCGCACTCCGCAACCGCTACAGAAGAAGCAGGCTGCCCCAGGAACTCAGGGACGAGATAACCCCGAAGAACATCATAATGATGGGGCCTACCGGCGTGGGCAAAACCGAGATAGCGCGGCGCCTTGCAAAACTGGTGGACGCGCCTTTTGTGAAGGTCGAGGCTACAAAGTTCACCGAGGTGGGCTATGTGGGCAGGGACGTTGACTCTATGGTACGCGACCTTGTGGAAGCGGCAATCCGCATCTGCAAGGAGCAGAAGATGAACGCCGTTAGGACGGTTGCAGAGGCCAATGCCGAGCAGCGCCTGATAGACATACTGGTGCCAATGCACAAGGATAAATGGCATGCGCCGGAAAACCCGCTTCAATTTCTGCTTGGCGGCGGAACCAGCAAGGAGCCTGAGCTTACCGAGGACGAGAAACGGGAGCGGCTCACCAAGCGCGAGGAAGTCACCAGGGATCTTCGCGCAGGCAGGCTTGAGGACGAGATAGTAGAAGTACAGATAGAGATGCCCAACAACGGCTCCAACGCCATGATAGCCATGGGCATAGATGTGAACCTCAACGAAATGATGGGAGGTATACTGCCGCCCAAGAAGAAGACCCGCCGGGTAAAGGTATCCGAGGCCCGGAAGCTCCTCGTACAGGACGAGAGCGAGAAGCTCATAGACATGGACGAGATCACTCAGGAGGCCATAGAGCGGGCGGAGCAGGACGGAATAATATTCATCGACGAGATAGACAAGATAGCCGCCAGCGGCAATACCAGCGGCGCAGACGTATCCCGGGAGGGCGTGCAGCGTGACATACTGCCGATAGTCGAGGGCAGCACGGTTACCACAAAGTACGGCCCGGTGAAGACAGACTTCATACTTTTCATAGCCGCGGGCGCATTCCATGTATCCAAGGTATCAGACCTGATACCCGAGCTGCAGGGCCGTTTCCCCATAAGGGTAAAGCTTGAGGCGCTGACTGTAGATGACTATAAGCGCATACTCACCCAGCCACAGCACGCCATAACCAAGCAGTACGAAGCGCTGCTGAAGACTGATAATATACTGCTCAGCTTTACCGACGACGCCTTGGGCGCCATAGCCAAGTACGCCTTCACAGCAAACGAGCGGGAGGAGAACATAGGCGCGCGCAGGCTGCATACCATAGTTGAAAACCTGCTGGACGACATATCCTTCAACGCGGGCGGCGATCACCCGCTCACAAAGGTGGAGGTAGATGAAAAATACGTAAAGGAGCACGTTTCGAGGGAATACGAGGGCGAAGACCTGCAAAGGTTCATTCTCTGATCCCATACAATACAAAAGGCAAATGACAGGCAAGCTTACTGCAATAGGTATTATCTCCATGACGGTGCTGTTGACCGGCGCCGGCTGCGTGGAGGCCGCCACCACCGCCAATACCGTCTTCAAAACAGAGACGGAGGGGGTGCTTGTTGCAGCGGAGCAAAGTTCCCGGGAAGATGGCAAATCTCTCTTTGACCTGCCAACGCCGCAGCCTACCATAGCCCCGGTCAAAATCAAAATAAGCCAGTCCCCGCTGCCGACGCCCCCTACGGAAAACCCATATACGGTGGACGGGAACGTCTCCGAGGACGCCGCAAGCCCTACCGCGTCTCCTGTGCCTGCGAACACCCCGGATTCTTCGGACAAGCCTGAGTATACCGTGGAGGATATGGAGGATACCGCAGGCTATGTCTACGCAAAGAGCGTAAACCTGCGCTCCGGCCCGGGAGAGGATTACAAGATCGTCCGGGAATACCAGCAGAACCGCAAGGTGACGGTCACGGGCAAGTCGGGCGACTGGTACAGGGTAAGGGTCGGCAAGAGGAAGGGCTTTATGCTTATGGAATACATAAAGCTGGGGGACCCGCCGGAAAGCACCCCAAAGCCCACAGAAAAGCCCAAGGCCACAAGCAAGCCCAAGGCCACGCCCAAGGCGGAGGAGATCGAGGTGATAACACCCGTTGAAACGCCGTCGGGCGGGCAGGGCAGCATGAACGGCGGCGGGGGCTATACGGGCGAGGAGCTGTACCTTATCGCGCAGGTGGTGCGTAAGGAGGGGGACAGCGAAAGCTATACCGCCGTTGCGAACGTAATATACAACCGCCTGCACAGCAGCAGGTTTCCAAGTACTGTAAGCGGCGTGATATACCAGAAGGGGCAGTTTTCCACCTCCAGCCTAAAAGCGCCAAATGCCGCGGCCGAGGCTGCGGTGACATCGGTATTTATCAACGGCAATACCGTACTTCCCTCCGATGTGCTGTTCTTCAGAAACAGCGGCAGCTGGGATCATGAGCTGTATGCCAAGATAGGCGGCAACTATTTTTACTATTAAGGCTTAAAACTAAATAAAAAGGCTCTTTACGGGAAAAACTAATACCGCAATTTCCAATAGAAAAGGCGGTATTTTTATGTGTAAAGCTGTAATAATGGCGGGAGGAGAGGGAAAACGCCTCCGTCCCATAACCTGTACTCTTCCCAAGCCAATGGTACCCCTGCTGAACAAGCCGGTGATAGACTACTGCATAGAGCTGCTTAAAAAGCACGGCGTAGAGGACATAACGGCCACGCTGCATTACCTGCCAAACGTCATAATGCGGCACTGCGGCGACGGCGGTAAGTATGGCGCAAAGCTAAGTTACTCTATCGAAGACGCGCCTCTTGGCACAGCGGGCAGCGTGCGTAAGGCTGTGGGCGCCGATGCGCGGCGGACCATAGTCATAAGCGGCGACGCCATGACGGACGCAGATCTGACCGAAGCGATGTGCTTCCATAAGGCGCGGGGAGCAGCGGTGACAATTGTGCTCAAAAGAGTGAGCGTGCCTACTGAATACGGAGTCGCCATGACGGACTCCAAGGGCAAGATATACAGGTTTCTCGAAAAGCCCATGCTGTCAGAGGTGTTCAGCGACCTGGCAAACACCGGTATATACATACTGGAGCCCGAGGTCATAGAGCGTATACCGGAAGGCGAAAAATACGACTTCAGCAAAGATCTGTTTCCGGCGCTCCTGAAGGAGAAAATGCCGGTGTATGGCTATGTTACGGACAGGTATTGGTGCGATATAGGCGATATAGCTCAGTATAAGGCCGCGCAGCGTGATATGCTGGACGGAAGGTGCGCGTTTACTACTGCTGCAAAACAGAAAGACGGAGCGTGGATAGAAGACGGTGCAGTAATATCCGAGAGCGCGGAGCTGCTTGGCCCATGCTATATAGGCAGCGGGGCGGAGGTTAGCGAGGCTGTAGTATCGGATTACTCTGTGGTAGGTAGCGGGGCCAGGATAGGCCGGGGAAGCAGCCTAAAGCGTACGGTACTTATGGAAAACACCCGCGTACGGGAAAATGTGGAGCTGCGCGGAGCCATACTGTGCGAAGGGGCAGAGGTTGAAAGCGGAGCTTCAATATATAGCGGCACGGTGATAGGCAGCGGCAGCCGGGTAGGCAAAAACTGCACGGTATGCAACGGCGCGTCCCTTTGGCCGGAAAAAGAGCTCCGGGAGGACGAGGACTGTACAGAGAATCTCCAATGGGAGGAGGATACCCCGAAGCCCGGAATAATGAGCCGAATACGAGGCTATTGCGACAGGACTATGACCCCGGAGCGCGCTGTGCGAATAGGCGCTGTCTTCGCCCGAAGCAGCGGCAGGCTGCCCCTGGAGATAGCCGTATCCACCGACGGCAGCCAGCAGGGCGTGATGCTCAAGCACGCCGTTATAGCGGGGCTGGTATCACAGGGCGCGGATGCGGCAGATATGGGCTTTTGCGGCTATTCCGCATTCGAACACGGCATACGGGCCTTCGGCTACCGGGGCGGCATGTATATACGCATGGGCGATGACGCCCACTCAGGGGAGATTGTGCTTTGCGATGGCACGGGCACAGAGCTTACCGGCAGCGGCTTTCGGGCTTTTCAGCAGGAGCTTAAGGCGGGCGCGGTGCGACCCATCACCACGGAGCGCCTCGGCATAGTACAAAGGGTAAGCGGCGCGGCAAAGTCATATGATGCGCATCTGAACCGACTTGCTCAATCGGTGCGCAGCGGTCCAAATGGCGTGACGGTGCTCATAGGCGGCAACCCGGAGACATATGATGCCGTTGCGCGTGTGCTGCTGCCCTGCGGGTATTCAGTCAGGTACTACACCGGGCTGGACAGCGACAAGCTCTTTGAAACCGCCAGGGAGGAAAATACAGATCTTGCATTCATGGCGGACGGCATGGAAGGCGTTATGTGCGCTATAGCATACGGTAAGCATATAACCCGTCACGAGCTCAACGCAGTGCTGGCAATGGCAGCGGTGAAAGACGGGCGGGCAAACAAGCTGGTGCTGCCAGCCGATATACCGGGCGAATATGTAAAGCAGATCGCGGACGAGGGCGCGGAGATATCCGTATGCCCGGCGAAGCGGAGCCGCTGGGCGAGGGCAGCGATAGAGGCGGGTGCTTATCTGCCGGAGCTTTTTGAGCCGGAAGCAAAGATAATACGGGCGGCAGAGCTGTATCTTGCGGGAAAGCTGAAGGAATACCTCGACGGCTTGCCAAAGGTCACGATAAATGAAAAAAAGGTGCCGTGTTCATGGCGGGATATGGGCAGGGTGCTGAGAAGCTTTACGGAAGGTGAGCGCAATGAGCAGATACAGCTCGTGGATGGCGTAAAGGTAAATGTGGATAAGGGCTGGGTGCTGGTGCGGCCGGACAGCGGTTTCACGGCGTACCGGGTCATTGCCGGCAGCTTTGACGCGGAGTACTCGAAGGAGCTTACGGACGTATACGCCGGCAAGCTAAGGGCGATAGCCGAGGACAAAGAAGGGTAAACGACAAAAGGACCTCCTTGCGGGGGCCTTTTGCTATTGTGCAAAAACGGCCTTCGGTGGTAGAATGTGAATGGAAAAAGAAACGGAGATAACCGATATGTTCAATATAGTGCTTGTAAACCCCGAAATACCCCCAAACACCGGAAATATTTCCCGCACCTGCGCCGTTACTGGCACAAGGCTCCATCTCATACGCCCCCTCGGCTTTGAGATAAACGACAAAACCCTAAAGCGGGCGGGGCTGGATTACTGGAAGGACCTGGACGTGAGCTATTACGATTCCTTCGAGGAGCTGGAAGCGAAATATTCGGACGGGAGATTCTTTTTGACGTCTACCCACGCCACCAGGAGCTACGCTGAAGTGGAATATATGGATGGGGATTTTCTGGTATTCGGCAGAGAGACGGCGGGGCTGGGCCCCGAGCTGCTTACAAGAAGGGCAAAGGACGCCATACGCATACCGATGCGGCACGACCAGCGGTCGCTGAACCTCTCAAATTCCGCTGCCATAGTCCTCTATGAAGCCCTGCGGCAGACGGGTTTTCAGGGCCTTGAGTAGCGGTGTGATGGGCCGTCGGAGCTGTAAAGCCAAAAAACTTTGCAAATTATATAAAATATCCCGGTTATAAGGTATTTTTCCCTTGACAGGCGAGCATAATTTGGTTAAAATAGCAAATGTGCGTTTGATAGGATAGGTGTTTCTGCGGCCACAGCCCCGGCACGCTGTGCATTGGTCCGCATCTTACGCGGCAAATAATCTTTTTTATTACTACTCAGGAGGTTTAGCCATGAATACCTATATGGCAAAAGGCGAAACCGTAGAACGCAAGTGGTACGTTGTGGACGCGGAAGGCATGGTGCTCGGCCGTCTTGCATCTCAGGTAGCCGCTATACTTCGCGGTAAGAATAAGCCCATATATACCCCCCACGTTGATACCGGCGATCACGTGATCATCGTCAACGCGGACAAGGTCGTTCTTACAGGAAACAAGCTGGATAAGAAAAAGTACTATCATCATACCGGTTATCCCGGAGGACTTAAGGAGCTCACCTATCGTCAGCTCATGACAAAGAAGCCCGAGTTTGCCGTATATGAAGCCATTCGTCTTATGATGCCCAAGGGTCCCCTTGGCCGTCAGATGCTCAAGAAGGTTCGCATCTATGCGGGCTCTGAGCACAAGAATGCAGCCCAGAAGCCCGAGACTCTGGTGCTCAAGTAATAAGGAGGAACTAAGAAATGGCAGCCACTACTCAGTATCTTGGTACCGGCAGGCGTAAGAAATCCATTGCCCGCGTTCGCCTTATTCCCGGAACCGGCGTTATCACCATCAATGGCCGCGATGTAGAGGATTACTTCGGCTATGAGACCCTCAAGATGATCGTTCGC
>OHGW01000603.1_pt1 | contig 16024 bp, 4 predicted proteins | sample 1567821 | NCBI WGS metagenome assembly OHGW01 (sample SAMEA3879572, study PRJEB24766) | human gut metagenome | biome: human-associated habitat; feature: feces | place: USA | collected 1985/1987 | reverse complement strand
ACCGGAACGATGGCACCCGCCAATCTCCGAAGGCAACACTGGCCTCCGCCCTGCGTCAGGCACGCGAGTGGCGCCGGACAGGAGATAATCGCGTGCAGGGAGGCATCACAGTATATATGGAGGGCGGTGTCTATTCCCTCTATGAACCGGTATTCGTTCGTCCTGAAGATAGCGGGACGCAGGAATCGCCCACCGTTATCCGTTCCGTTCCGGGCGAGGATGCCGTATTAAGTGGCGGTGTGCCTATCAGGAACTGGAAGAGACAAGGAAAACTATGGGTGGCGGATGTACCGATGTTCAATGGCCGTCCGCTGGATTTCCGCCAACTGTGGGTGGACGGGCGGAAGGCTACGCGTGCCCGTGATGTGGAGAACTTTGAGAGGATGCATCGCATTTGCAGTGTCGATGAGAAGACTGAGACTCTTTATGTGCCTGCCGCCTCTGTTCGTCAGATTACGGATGGGAGAGGCGCGTTAAAGTCAAGATACGCCGAAATGGTGCTTCACCAGATGTGGTGTGTGGCTAATCTTCGGATTCGTTCTGTACAGGTTTTGGGAGATAGTGCGGCAGTCCGTTTCCATCAGCCCGAGAGTCGTATCCAGTTTGAACACCCCTGGCCGCGCCCCATGGTAACCACCGACGGGCACAATTCAGCTTTCTATCTGACCAATGCACGCGAATTGCTGGATGTTCCGGGAGAGTGGTATCATGATATAGATACCCGTAAACTTTATTATTATCCGCGTGAGGGAGAAGATATGCAATCGGCGGAAGCGGTTGTGCCTGCCATTGAGACATTGGTGCAAGTTGAAGGTACTTTGGATCGCCCGGTTACTAATCTTCGTTTCGAGCGGATCACTTTCTCCCATACCACTTGGATGCGTCCTTCCGTAAAAGGGCACGTCCCCCTTCAGGCCGGCATGTATCTGACGGACGGGTATCGCATCACCCCGAAGATGAAACGGGATTACAGGAATCATCCGTTGGATAACCAGGGCTGGCTGGGACGTCCTGCGGCGGCAGTTCGGGTGGTTGCTGCCGGGGTGATAGACTTTGAACGCTGCCATTTCGAACATCTGGGCTCCACAGGGTTGGATTATGAAGAAGCGGTGCATGGGGGAATCGTCCGTGGTTGCCTCTTCCGTGATATTGCGGGGAATGGCTTATTGGTCGGGAGTTTCTCCCCGGCTGCCCACGAGACACATCTTCCGTATGATCCTGCCGACCGCCGCGAAGTGTGTACACATCAACGAATCGAGAACTGTTATTTTACGGAGACGGGTAACGAAGATTGGGGCTGCCTCGCCATTGCCGCGGGATATGTAAGCGACATCCATATCGTGCACAATGAAATATGCGAAGTGCCTTATAGCGGCATCAGCCTCGGCTGGGGATGGACTCAGACCGTGAATTGCATGAAGAACAATCAGGTTCATGCCAATCTGATCCATCACTATGCGAAGCATATGTATGATGTGGCAGGTATTTATACGTTAGGTTCCCAGCCCAAGACATACGTGACGGAGAATTGTGTGCATAGCATTTATAAGCCGGGTTATGTGCACGACCCCAACCACTGGTTCTATCTCTATACCGATGAGGGTTCGTCTTTCATCACCGTCCGCGATAATTGGACGGAAGGGGAGAAGTATCTGCAAAATGCCAACGGCCCCGGAAATGTGTGGGAGAATAACGGGCCGGGAGTGGATGCGGCAATCCGTGAGCGGGCAGGGCTGGAAGAGGAATATAGAGACTTGAAGAATGAATGATAATTTAGCGGCAAAGCCGCTAAATTAAGTTACGAGCTACGAGCTACCAGTAACGAGTTGCTGCGCTGTACTCGTGGGCGAATAATAATTCGCCCGGCTATCACGCCGAAAGGTACTTGTCACTTGTAGCTTGTAGCTCGTTACTTATCGCGCTTTGCGCGATAAATTATCATTTACCAAACTTCTACAATCATAACTCAAATATATAGTAGCAATGAAGAACAAATGGATAATAACCTTGGCCGCCATGTCATTGGCCGCCTGCACCTCAGCCCAGACCTGGATATGGTATCCGGGCGATTATGAAATATGGTTAGGCAATCAGATGAATAACCGCCGCACGGAGCGCGGTGCCTTTTTCCCTCCTTTCTGGAAGACCGACAGCCACTATGTAGTCGTGGAATTCAGCAAACAACTGAACCTTTCCGAACCGGAAGAGATCTTCATTGCCGCCGAAGGAAAGTATAATGTTAAGCTGGATGGGAAACTCCAATTCGGTATGCCGGAAACCTTATTGCTTCCGGCCGGGAGACATAACCTGAATATTAAAGTCTGGAATCAGTCGACTCCCCCTGCCATCTACGTAAAAGGTAAGACTGTAAACTCCGATGCTACCTGGCGCGTGACTTATGAAGACAAGGAATGGATTGACGAAAGCGGCAAAGCCAGTGACACCTCCGCCACCATCTATATGGATGCCGGATGCTGGAACTTTGACGGAGCCACCGAGCGTCCTTCCCAATTCCGGCTGATGCGGACACCCCATCAACCCACTTCCCGCACCGCGCAACCCGAAGGAGGAATCCTCTATGATTTCGGAAAAGAAACATTCGGTTACCTCACTCTGAAGAATCTCTCCGGCAAAGGCATCATCGACATCTATTACGGTGAAAGTCCGGAAGAGGCGAAAGACAAGGCATACTGCGAAACATTGGATAAACTGCAACTGGAAGCGGGGCAAGTCACTGACCTTGCCATCCGCCGGACATCCCCCTTATCCTCTTCCGAAAACGGGCGTACATCCTCGTCCTCTTCCGAAAACGAGTATACCCTGGAGAATAGCAAAGCTTTCCGCTACGTCTACATCACCCACGAACCGGGCGTGCAGATAGGCGAAGTAGCCATGCAATACGAATACCTTCCCGAAGAATATCGTGGAAATTTCCGTTGCAACGACGAAGAGTTGAACCGCATCTGGGAAGTGGGTGCCTACACCATGCACCTCACCACCCGCGAGTTCTTCATCGACGGCATCAAGCGTGATCGTTGGGTGTGGAGCGGAGACGCCATTCAGAGTTATCTGATGAACTACTATCTCTTCTTTGACAGTGAGTCGGTGAAGCGTACTATCTGGTTGCTTCGGGGTAAAGATCCTGTGACCAGTCATAGCAATACGATTATGGATTATACATTCTATTGGTTTCTCAGCGTCTACGATTATTACCTGTATAGTGGTGACCGGCAGTTCGTCAATCAACTCTATCCGCGTATGCAGACTATGATGGATTATGTATTGGGACGCACCAACCGGAACGGTATGGTTGAAGGTATGTCCGGTGATTGGGTATTTGTAGACTGGGCCGACGGTTATCTGGATAAAAAGGGAGAACTTTCTTTTGAGCAGGTTCTGTTCTGCCGGAGTCTTGAGACCATGGCGCTCTGTGCAGGGTTGGTGGGAGACCGGACCAACCAACAGAAATATGAAAAACTGGCTGCCGCCTTGAAAGCCAAGCTGGAAACGACATTCTGGAATGCCTCGAAACAGGCCCTTGTACATAACAGCATCAATGGTGTTCAGAGTGATGCCGTCACCCGTTATGCCAATATGTTTTCCGTTTTCTTCAACTATCTGAGTTCGGAGAAGCAGCAGGCCATCAAACATTCCGTTCTTTTGAATGACAGCATCCTGAAGATCACGACTCCCTATATGCGCTTTTATGAGTTAGAAGCCCTTTGTGCGCTTGGTGAACAAGAAACAGTGATGCAGGATATGAAAGCGTACTGGGGAGGAATGTTGAAAGAAGGCGCCACTTCCTTTTGGGAAAAATATAATCCGGAGGAAAGCGGTACGCAGCATCTCTCCATGTATGGTCGTCCTTATGGGAAGAGCTTGTGTCATGCCTGGGGAGCAAGTCCTATTTATCTGATCGGCAAATATTACCTGGGAGTGAAACCTGTGAAGGAAGGCTATAAGGAATTCTCTATAACTCCGGTACTGGGAGGTCTGAAATGGATGGAAGGCAGTGTACCTACACCGAACGGAAATATACATATCTATATGGACCGAAGAACGGTTAAGGTACGCGCGACCGAAGGCAAAGGTTATCTGACGATAAAAAGCCGCCGGCAGCCAAAGGCCAATATCGGAACTGTGGAAAAGATTGATGAGAATACCTGGCGCCTCCGGATAGATACTCCGGAAGAGAGAATTGTTACCGGATTGAAGGACTGAGAAGCAGTATGTGAGTACAAACGGGTACTTACTGCGTCTTTTTACTATAAACTCTCCTCTTTCCCTTCTTCCGTAGAAAAAGAGAGAGACAGTAATCATAAATAGAAATATGAGAAATATCAGATTATTCATGTTTGCGGCATGTGCACTTCTTTTTGCAGCGTGCGGCAAGCAAACCGTGAAGATTATAACTCCGCCGGATGCGTCGAACCGTATTCTGTTTGGTGCGGAACAGTTACAAACCACTCTGGATAAAGCGGGCTATCAGGTTGTGATGCAACAGGGAGATACTATACTCTCCAACCCGGATGTCCGAACCATCCTACTGACAGAAACCAATGATACGACTTTGAAGAAAGAAGGCTTTCAGATTACAACTGTTGGTAATCTGACGAAAGTATCTGGCAGGGATGGCAGCGGTGTCATCTATGGATGCCGTGAACTGATAGACCGTGTGAGTAGTTCGGAAGGCAAACTGAACTTCCCCGAGAAACTGACGGACGGGCCGGAGATGGTATTGCGTGGCGCTTGCGTAGGATTGCAGAAGATGACTTATCTGCCGGGTCACAGCGTATATGAATATCCTTATACACCGGAGAGTTTTCCCTGGTTTTATGATAAAGAACAATGGATTAAATATCTGGATATGCTGGTTGCTAATCGTATGAACTCACTTTATCTCTGGAACGGGCATCCGTTTGCTTCGTTAGTGAAGCTGGACGACTACCCGTTTGCATTGGAAGTGGACGAGGAGACCTTCAAGAAGAACGAAGAGATGTTCTCCTTCCTCACGGAAGAAGCAGATAAACGTGGTATCTTTGTGATACAAATGTTCTACAATATCATCCTGTCAAAGCCGTTTGCCGAACATTACGGTCTGAGAACACAGGATCGTAACCGTCCTATTACTCCTTTAATTGCGGACTATACCCGTAAGAGCATTGCCGCTTTTATTGAGAAATATCCCAATGTAGGATTGCTTGTTTGCCTGGGTGAAGCCATGTGTACGGTGGAGGATGATGTGGAATGGTTCACAAAGACAATTATTCCCGGAGTAAAGGATGGATTACAGGCACTTGGGCGTACAGACGAACCGCCTCTCTTGTTGCGTGCACACGATACGGACTGTAAATTAGTGATGGATGCCGCCCTGCCGCTCTATAAGAATCTTTATACCATGCATAAGTATAACGGTGAATCACTGACCACTTACGAGCCTCGCGGACCCTGGGCAAAGATACATACGGATTTGAGCTTACTCGGTTCTATACATATCAGTAATGTTCATATTCTGGCGAATCTGGAACCTTTCCGTTGGGGGTCTCCCGATTTTGTGCAGAAGGCTGTAAAGGCCATGCACGATGTTCATGGTGCGAATGCCCTGCATCTTTATCCGCAGGCTTCTTACTGGGATTGGCCATACACCGCCGACAGATTACCGGGTGGCAAGCGGGAATTTCAGCTTGACCGTGACTGGATATGGTATCAGACCTGGGGACGATATGCATGGAACTGTCGTCGTGATCGTTCGCAGGAAATTGATTACTGGAATCATCAGTTGGGTAAATTCTATGGTACATCTGATGAAAATGCCGGACTGATTCGTGAGGCGTATGAAGAAAGTGGCGAAATAGCACCGAAGTTGCTGCGTCGTTTCGGCATCACAGAAGGAAATCGCCAGACATTGTTGCTGGGTATGTTTATGAGTCAGTTTGTCAATCCATACAAATATACCATCTATCCGGGGTTCTATGAAAGTTGCGGACCGGAAGGTGAGAAACTGATAGAATATGTAGAAAAGGAATGGAAAAAACAACCTCATGCAGGTGAGTTGCCTTTGGATATCATTGCCCAGGCTATAGAGCATGGAGATAAAGCGGTAGCCGCCATTGATAAGGCAGCAAATTCCGTATCTGACAATAAAGATGAGTTCGCACGTTTGCAGAATGATATGCATTGTTATCGCGAGTTTGCATATGCGTTTAATCTGAAAGTGAAAGCTGCCAGACTGGTATTGGATTATCAGTGGGGAAAAGATCTAAAGAATCTGGAAAATGCCATTCCTCTGATGGAGCAGAGTCTGGAACATTATCGTAAATTAGTGAAACTTACAGATGCGCATTATCTGTATGCCAATAGTATGCAGACAGCACAACGCCGTATTCCTATAGGTGGAGATGGCGGCAACAATAAGACCTGGAAAGAATTGCTGGTACACTACGAAAAAGAACTGGAGAATTTTAAAGCGAACCTTGTTCTGCTGGAGGAAAAACAAAATGGAAAAGCAACTGTTGAATCGGTGGATATTCCGGCCTGGGCTTCCGCTAGCGTAAAAATTCTATCCGGTTATCCGACCGTTAAATTAAGTGAGGGCGCTTCCCTGTTTACTAATCTTCCGGGAAAGATAGAAGCCATGGCTCCTGAACTGGAAGGATTGAAAGCATTTCGTTTCAATGCCAATGAGCAGCGTGAAAAGGGAACAAGTATTACTTTTGAAACGGATGCGCCGGTAAAATTGCTGGTTGCCTATTTCAAGGATGACCAGAAGAAATATGCCAAAGCACCGAAACTTGAGATTGATGCTTCGGCTAATGATTACGGTCAGGCCGAACCGATATTGACGAATGCTGTTCGTATCAGTGGAATGCCACTGGCCAATGTACATGCATATAGTTTTCAGGCAGGCAAGCATACGCTGATGTTGCCGAAAGGATATCTTCAGGTTCTGGGATTTACGAATGCGGATATGAAAGCCCGTAATGCAGGATTGGCCGGAGACGAAGAAACAATGGATTGGTTGTTTTATTAATACTGAATCATGAGAAAACTATCACTGACATTCTTTTGCATGATATCTGTTTGGTCCGTTTTTGCTCAGCGTGATGTTGCGCAGGAGCGGATGGATCAGATTTTCGAAGAAGCAAACACACCCTATAAATATGGACTGGTGGTTGCTCCGGAGGACAATCACCATAAAATAGATTGCCCTACGGTCTTCCGTCAGGGAGACAAATGGCTGATGACCTATGTTGTTTATAACGGTAAGGGAGGGACAGACGGCCGTGGTTATGAAACCTGGCTGGCAGAAAGTGATAATTTGCTTGAGTGGCGCACATTGGGGCGGGTTCTCTCGTACCGGGATGGTGAATGGGATTGCAATCAAAGAGGTGGATTTCCTGCCCTGCCGGATATGGAGTGGGGAGGAAGCTATGAACTTCAGACTTATAAGGACCGTCATTGGATGACTTACATCGGTGGAGAAGGAACGGGGTACGAGGCTGTGAAGGCACCGCTTTTTGTCGGTCTGGCATGGACGAAAGGAGATTTGTCTACTGCACACGAGTGGGAGTCCCTGAATAAGCCCATTCTGAGTATCCATGACAAGGATGCCCAATGGTGGGAAAAGCTGACTCAATATAAGAGTACCGTCTATTGGGATAAGGATAAGACGTTGGGTGCTCCCTTTGTTATGTTCTATAATGCGGGAGGCCGCCATCCGGGAACAGGTCTGAAAGGGGAACGTGTAGGGATAGCCCTTTCTAAAGATATGAAAACATGGAAACGTTATCCCGGAAATCCTGTTTTTGCACACGAAGCTGATGGAACCATCACAGGAGATGCCCATATACAGAAAATGGGAGATGTGTATGTAATGTTCTATTTCTCAGCTTTTGAACCGTCACGGAGATACAAGGCTTTCAATACTTTTGCTGCCAGCTATGACTTGGTGCACTGGACCGACTGGACTGGAGAAGACCTTATTATTCCCTCTAAAAACTATGATGAACTGTTTGCTCACAAAAGTTATGTGGTAAAGCATGATGGAGTTGTTTATCACTTCTATTGTGCGGTTAATAATGCGGAACAGCGGGGGATTGCGGTTGCTACCAGTAAACCGATGGGACGTTCTGCCGTCCGTTTCCCAAAACCGGAGACGAAGAACCGTCGTATGCTGACCGAACTGAATGAAGATTGGAAAACATGGCTGATTGATCATTCACAACCGGCAAATACTAATTCATTGCAGCGTGATAATGCAATCAATTGTCAACTGCCTCACAACTGGGATGATTACTATGGTTATCGTCAGCTCACTCATGGCAATCTGCATGGCACTGCTATGTATGTGAAAGATTTTACTTTGGACGATTATCAATCCCGGAAGCGCTACTTTCTTCGTTTCGAAGGAGTAGGCACTTATGCCACGATTCAGCTGAACGGTCAGGATTTTGGACGGCATCCCGTAGGACGCACGACATTGACCTTGGATGTGACCGATGCATTGAGGCAAGGTAGCAATCATCTGGAGGTAAAAGCTGAGCACCCGGAAATGATTGCCGATATGCCTTGGGTGTGTGGCGGCTGTTCTTCGGAATGGGGATTCAGTGAAGGCTCGCAACCCTTGGGGATCTTCCGGCCTGTGGTGTTGGAAGGTACAGATGAAATCCGTATCGAACCTTTCGGAGTACATATCTGGAATGATGAGAAAGCAGCTAATGTATTTGTCGATACGGAGGTTAAGAACTATGGTAAGACTACGGAAACGATTGAAGTGGTCAATAAATTGAGCAATGCGGATGGAAAGCAAGTGTTCCGTCTGGCCAGGAAAGTGACATTGGCACCGGGAGAGATGAAGGTGGTTCGCCAGCACTCTCCTGTAGAGAATCCGGTGTTGTGGAGCACAGATAATCCTTATCTGTATAAACTGGCAAGCATGATTAAACGGGATACGAAGACTACGGATGAGATATCGACTCCTTTCGGTATCCGTACCATCAGCTGGCCGGTGAAACGGAATGACGGAGACGGACGTTTCTATTTGAATGGAAAGCCTGTCTTTATCAATGGAGTTTGCGAGTACGAGCATCAGTTCGGACAAAGCCATGCATTCAGCAGGGAGCAGGTAGCTGCAAGGGTAAAGCAGATATGTGCGGCAGGCTTTAACGGTTTCCGTGACGCCCATCAGCCCCATCATCTCGATTATCAGAAATACTGGGATGAAAAAGGTATTTTGTTCTGGACGCAATTCTCCGCACATGTATGGTATGACACACCGGAATTCCGGGAGAACTTCAAGAAGCTGCTTCGCCAGTGGGTGAAAGAGCGTCGCAATTCCCCCTCAGTAGTTATATGGGGATTGCAGAATGAAAGTACATTGCCCCGTGAATTTGCACAGGAATGTAGTGAGATTATCCGGGAGATGGATCCGACGGCGCGTACGATGCGTGTCATCACTACCTGTAATGGTGGAGAAGGAACCGACTGGAATGTAATCCAGAACTGGAGTGGCACGTATGGGGGAGATGTTACCGAATATGGAAAAGAACTCTCCCGGAAGAATCAACTGTTGAACGGAGAATATGGTGCATGGAGAAGCATCGGATTGCATACGGAACCCGGAGAGTTTGAGGTGAACGGAGTATGGAGTGAAGACCGCATGTGCCGGCTGATGGAAACTAAGATCCGTTTGGCGGAGCAGGCAAGAGATAGTGTTTGCGGACAATTCCAATGGATATATAGCAGTCATGACAATCCCGGACGCCGCCAGCCGGATGAAGCTTACCGGAAAATAGATAAAGTAGGACCATTCAATTATAAAGGATTGGTGACTCCGTGGGAAGAGCCGCTGGATGTATATTATATGTATCGTGCCAACTATGTTCCGGCAGCCAAAGATCCTATGGTTTATCTCGTATCGCATACCTGGACGGATCGTTTTAAGGAGGGGCGTCGCCGGGCTACCGTCGAGGCTTATAGTAATTGCGATTCTGTATTGCTCTATAACGATATGTCTGATGAGAAAGTCACTTTCCTCGGACGGAAGAAGAATAATGGAATAGGAACTCACTTCGTGTGGGAGAACCGGGATATCCGCTACAATGTACTTCGTGCGGTAGGTTATTACAAAGGAAAACCTGTTGCGGAAGATATAATCATTCTGGAAGGATTGGAGCAGGCGCCTCGCTTTGATGCGCTTTATCAGGAAGCAAAGCCTGTACTGAAGGGAGAGGAGGAATATAATTACCTGTATCGCGTCAATTGCGGTGGAGATGAATATACGGATAGCTTCGGGCAACTCTGGTCACAGGATAATCCGGGGTATTCCCGCTCATGGGCTGCCGGTTTTGAAGGTCTGAATCCTTATCTTGCCAGCCAGCGTACGACGTCTGATCCGATACGTGGCACGCGCGACTGGACGTTATTCCAATCCTTCCGCTTTGGCCGTCACCAGTTGGAATATCGTTTTCCTGTAGCCGACGGAACCTATCGTATCGAACTCTACTTTACAGAGCCCTGGCATGGTACGGGAGGAAGTGCTTCTACCGATTGTGAAGGTTTGCGCATATTTGATGTAATGGTGAACGATTCCCTCGTCTTGGATGATCTGGACGTATGGGCTGAAAGTGGTCATGACGGTGCATGCAAAAAGGTAGTATATGCCGTTGCGAAGCAAGGCCTGCTGAAAATACACTTCCCGGAAGTAAAGGCCGGTCAGGCACTGATTTCCGGAATTGCCATTGCTTCTGCTAATCAGGAACCGGAACAGAAACAGGAACCGAAGTCTACACCACTCCCGGCAACCGACTGGAGTTGGGAGAAGGCAGGCAGGGACCGGCTGGAAAAGACACCTAAAGAGATGCTTCCGGAAGATAAAAATGCTCGTGCCAGTGTGGCGTATGAGGCTGAAACAGCTTCTGTAAAAGGCACTTTTACGAAGAAAGAGCATCGCAAGCAGATGGGCGTCTTTTGGGGAAAGGGAAAGAAGAACAGCATCGAGTGGAGTGTTTCTACCGGATTGGCCCAAATCTACGCTCTCCGGTTTAAGTATATGAATCGGGCAGGTAAGCCGCTGCCTGTACGGATGCAGTTTATCGACAGCAAAGGTGTGACGTTGAAAGATGATATCCTTACTTTCCCTGAAACGCCCGATAAGTGGAAAATGATGAGTACCACTACCGGAACATTCATCAATGCGGGCTATTATAAAGTGCTGCTTTCGGCGGAAGATATGAATGGATTGGCGTTTGACGCATTGGATATTCAGTAAATCAGCTACAAGCTACAAGTGCCTTTCGGGATATAGCGCAGCTACTCGTAGCTTGTATCTAGTAGCTGATTTACTGAAAAACATCCCCTTTAACCTGCCGGAAGTGGAAATAATCCTTATCTTTGCAGCCGGATGTAAATAATCAATCTCCTTTCTCTTCCCCTCCCTGCATCGGAGCAACCATCCCTGGGGGAAGCAGACGGCAATTTTCCTTAGGGATGCCACACCACAATCAACAAAAGAAATTATTCACCTTCTAAACCATCAAAGTAACAATGGCAAAGACCTCTCAACGAGCCAAGCTCGTACTCAAAGCACGCGAAAACTTGCTTACCAAAGACGTTAAGAATGACTACTACCTCACCGTAAAGTCGCAACGCACTCTCACCCTGGCTGACCTTGCCAAGGAAGTAGCCACTACCCATGGACACCAAAACCAGAGCGAAGTGGAAATGCTTACCCGTGAAACTCTGGAACTCGGTGCATGGTACCTCTCCAACGGCTTCGGCATCACCACCCCGCTGGGCTACTATCACACCACCGTCAGCGGCACCCTGCTGGACAGCGAACTCAACGCCGCCCCCGACCGCACGAAGTTGAAATTCGGTGTCAGCTACGCCATGAGCGACCTTATGCGCAAGTTCCTCAACGAAGCCGAACTGGATCTGGAGATAGACAAGGCTAAGACCGGTCCGCAACTCTTCGCTGTGGTCAGCGCGCAAGATGCCCAGCATCCCGGTGCGGCGACGCGCGGTGAATCAGTGCCCGTAGCTGCCGGCGAAGCTTGTATCATCAAAGGCCGTAACCTCAAAGTGGGCGGACCTGCCGAAGCCAATGCAGGCATCACACTCACCCGTCAAGACAAGTCGGGCATTACTCCCATATTTATCCCTGCCGCACGTCTCTTCCCAAACACCCCCACGCAGGTGGGCTTCGTGATGCCTGCCGGAGCGGAAGAAGGCTCTGTATGGCAAGTGAAACTCTGCACACAGTTGGCCGGCAATAGCTCTACACTATTGAAAGAACCACGTACGGTGACAATGGACGATAACTTTGTAGTCGGCCAGCCTGCCGAAGAAAATCCCGGTGGTAGTGGTGGCAGCGGTGGACTAGATGAAAACCCGTTAGGATAAATCCTTTTCAATAACCTCTCTCATTTCTCTTCTTTGTGAGCGCATCGTCCTAGCCTACTAGGACGATGCATCCTAGCAGGCTGGAGCGGCACGTCCTAGGAGGCTGGGACATGCCGCTCTCTTCATTTCCCCTCTCCACCTCCTCATTAGCTTTCCTCATAGGCGGAATGAAACGACGAGCACTTGTAGCTCGTAGCTTGTATCTGATACTATCAGAGTACAAAACTTATCTTCATCCGTCTATCCTAATATTAATAGCATAGCGAATGAAGATATATACTTTACTCTTTGGTCTATTGCTCTTCAGTCAGTTGTCAGCACAAACCGCGCATGACTGGGAGAATCACCATGTACTTCAAATCAACCGCGAACCGGCGCGGGCCGCATTTACTCCTTTCCACGCACAGAAGGGAGATTGTTCCATCTGTCTGGATGGAACATGGAAGTTTCGCTGGACACCTGTGCCCGATGAAAGAATCGCGGAATTCTATCAGACGGACTTCAATGATAAAGACTGGGTCAGCTTTCCCGTACCCGCCAATTGGGAAGTAAACGGATACGGTACGCCGATATACGTTTCGGCAGGCTATCCGTTCAAGATAGATCCTCCCCGGGTGATGGGTGAACCGAAGGTCGGCTATACTACTTACAAAGAGCGGAATCCCGTAGGACAGTATCGCCGTTCGTTTCAGTTGCCTGCCGGTTGGGAAGCAAGAGGCCAGACCTTTCTTCGTTTCGAAGGAGTGATGAGTGCTTTCTATGTCTGGATAAATGGCGAGCGGGTAGGGTATAGCCAGGGAAGTATGGAGCCGAGTGAATTCAACATTACAAACTACCTGCATGCCGGAGAGAATCAGATCGCACTGGAGGTTTACCGGTATAGTGACGGCTCTTATCTTGAAGATCAGGACTTCTGGCGTTTTGGTGGTATTCACCGTAGCATCCATTTGCTGCACACACCCGATATCCGTATCCGTGATTATGCAGTGCGGACTCTTCCGGTTTCTACGGACTATCAGGATTTCATCTTGCAGATAGATCCTCAATTCAGCGTTTACAGGGGGATGACCGGAAAAGGAACTGCCCTGCAGGCAGTATTGAAAGATGCTTCCGGACGAGAAATCGCGACACTGAAAGGGGATGTGGAAGATATACTCGACCTGGAACATAAAGCGGGCAGGATGAACGAATGGTATCCTCAACGTGGACCCCGTAAACTGGGGCGCATGTCGGCAACCATAAAATCCCCGCAAAGGTGGACTGCTGAAACTCCTTATTTGTATAAACTGCACCTGACTCTGCAAACTGCCGAAGGTGAAGTAATAGAGCAGGCGGAACAATCTGTCGGTTTCCGTTCAGTGGAAATACGAAACGGACAACTGCTGGTTAATGGCGCACCGGTTCGTTTCCGTGGGGTGAACCGCCATGAACACGATCCCCGTACGGCTCGTGCCATGAGCGAAGAACGTATGTTACAGGATATTCTTCTGATGAAGCAAGCCAATATTAATGCGGTGCGAACCAGTCATTATCCCAATGTCAGCCGCTGGTATGAGCTTTGTGACAGTCTGGGGCTTTATGTAATGGATGAGGCTGACATTGAGGAACATGGTTTGCGCGGAACCTTAGCCAGCACTCCCGATTGGCATGCCGCATTTCTGGACCGTGCCGTGCGGATGGCAGAACGGGATAAAAATCATCCAAGCATTGTAATGTGGAGTATGGGTAACGAGAGTGGTTATGGTCCGAATTTTGCCGCTATTTCAGCCTGGCTGCATGACTTCGATCCGACACGTCCCGTGCATTATGAAGGTGCGCAGGGAGCCGGAGGTGAACCCGATCCGAAGACGGTAGATGTAATCAGCCGTTTCTATACCCGGGTAAAACAGGAGTATCTGAACCCCGGCATTGCCGAGGGAGAGGATAAGGAACGTGCGGAAAATGCACGTTGGGAGCGGCTGTTGGAAATTGCGGAACGTACCAATGACAACCGTCCCGTGATGACGAGTGAATACGCTCACTCCATGGGAAATGCTCTGGGGAATCTCAAGGAATATTGGGACGAGATATACAGTAATCCCCGTATGCTGGGCGGATTTATCTGGGATTGGGTAGATCAGGGTATCTACAAGACGTTACCCGATGGACGTATCATGGTAGCTTACGGTGGTGATTTTGGTGATAAACCGAATCTGAAGGCTTTTTGCTTCAACGGTCTGCTGATGAGTGACCGCGAAACAACTCCTAAATATTGGGAGGTGAAGAAAGTATACTCACCCGTGGAGTTGAGAGTGGAGAGTGGAGAGCTGAAAGTGACGAATAGGAATCATCATACGGATTTGTCCCAATATCGCTGCTTGTGGACGTTGTCCATAGATGGGAAGCAGAAGGATCAAGGAGAAATAACATTGCCCGGAGTAGCCCCCGGAGAAAGTGAAACTATCCCTTTACCTGTTTCCATAGCCGGCAAGAAAGCTTCGGCAAAGGCTACTTCTGACCTGCGTCTCACGATAAGCTTCATCTTGAAGCGGGATGCTCTTTGGGCAAAAGCCGGGCATGAAGTGGCATGGGAACAGTTCTGCATTCAGGAAGGCGCATTCTTGTCTTCCAAACTTGAGAATAGAGGGAGACTGAAGGTAAGGGAAGATGAAGAACATTTATCCATCAGTGGGAGTGGCTTTTCTATTCAATGGGAGAAAAACGCAACCGGGAGCCTGACTTCCCTTACTTATCATGGAAAAGAAATGCTGGCTCATCCGGCTGATTTTCCTCTTCAACCTGTAACGCAGGCCTTCCGTGCACCGACAGATAATGATAAGAGTTTTGGCAACTGGTTGGCTAAAGACTGGAGCTTGCATCAAATGGATAATCCTCGTATTAGTCTGGACTTTCTGAAGCATGAGATCCGTGAGGACGGAGCGGTCATTGTCCGGGTTCAAACTAGGAATCGCTATAAAGAAGGTATGATCGTGACAAAGTATCTTTATACTATCCTTTCCGATGGAACCATAGACTTGAAAACTACTTTCCAACCGCAAGGAATTCTGCCCGAATTACCCCGTTTGGGAATAGCATTCTGCCTTTCATCCGATTATAATACTTTTATCTGGCAGGGGCGTGGTCCGCAGGATAATTATCTTGACCGTAAGACTTCTGCTGCTGTCGGACTTTGGAAAGGATCGGTTGCCGACCAGTATGTACATTATCCCCGCCCGCAAGATAGTGGAAATAAGGAAGAAGTGCGTCGCCTTATGCTGACCGACAGGCATGGTAAAGGTATTCGTATCGATGCTGTGGAAGATGTCTTTTCTGCTTCTGCCCTGCACTATACCGCACAGGATTTATATAAAGAAACGCATGACTGTAATCTGAAACCACGTTCTGAGGTTATCCTGAGTTTGGATGCCGCTGTACTTGGATTGGGTAACAGCAGTTGCGGGCCGGGCGTACTGAAGAAGTATGCCATTGATAAGAAGGAACATACCTTGCATATACGGATTACCAGCGCCGCACTGGTATCAGTACATGAGAATAACGGTATAGAAATGGGTTTTCACCACAGAGTAGCACAGAGTATCACGGAGTTCTATTCTTTTGATTTCAAATTGATTAAACTCTGTGA
>OHGW01000599.1_pt1 | contig 16075 bp, 12 predicted proteins | sample 1567821 | NCBI WGS metagenome assembly OHGW01 (sample SAMEA3879572, study PRJEB24766) | human gut metagenome | biome: human-associated habitat; feature: feces | place: USA | collected 1985/1987 | reverse complement strand
ATAATCCCTCCTGCCGTCCATGCCGGTGCCGTTCTTTACGTTATAGCTCATCAGCGTGCATTCTCCGGCCTGCAGGGGAAAAAGGTTCAGAAAAAGCGCTGCGGCTGCACATAACCTGAAAATGAACCGTTTATTTCCTTTCATCTCTGTAAAAAGCTCCGTATTGCTGCCCGGGCTGCAGGTAATACGTGTTCCCTGTTCCCTTTTCTTGCAGAGAATCTTTTCTTCTTCCGGATAAGTAAGTCCTCTCCAGAGAGAAGGGGCGGCAACTCATTTCCGGTTTCCGGAGCAGGCCTCATTCGCTGTCGGCTCCTTCACCTTTGAAGCTTTTTGAGTCGTATGCCGGCAGAAAATGACGCAAATTTTATCAACTTGACGGCTGGAAGTGTGTCATGATAATATCCTATCATCATGCTGGAGGATAGGAGATCACGTTCCTCGCGCAAGACACCGGATTTGGTGACTGATGAGCTTATTCTCATTCTTCATGAAGCGGGCATGCTGGAATTCAATGACATTTTTCAGCGTATCGTTGTCGTGATGAAGGCAAAGCACATGTCCCTGGGCGGAGAGGAAATCCTGAGGCTGAGGATTTACGAGAAACTCCAGAATCTGGTGAGCCTGATTCAGGGCGAGGCTTTGGTCTCCGGGATCTTGTTATAAACACGGTCTGCCAATTCAAGACCCATCAGGGAAATCAGCGGGTTTTGCTCAAAAGCCGATAGATTTCTTCGGCGCCTGTCTTATTGATGTAGCTTCCGTCCAGGAGAAAGTACTCCTTGCCGTTCTTTCCCTTCTGTGTACTTCCGGCATAGTTTGACGATTCCCGGGCATGGTCTGCCGCTGTTTTCCCTTTATGGTCCGTGATGGCGGCGTCAGCCCCCTCCGCAAGCAATGTTTTGACAGCATTCAGTTCTCCTCTTTGGGCGGCCAGCATTAATGGCGTGCGTCCTGCGGAATCGGGGGAATTGACATCAAGGCCGGCCCGGATCAGGAATGGGATGACGGAGTCATTGCCATATAGAGAAGCGTTATGAAGGGCATTGTGTTTGCCGTCATCTTTTCTGGTGTCATGGATATTGGCGCCCTTGGCCAGGAGCATTTTAATGATATTGACGGTTCCTCCTGCTCCCGCTTTGACAATGGCTGAGCCGGATGCGGGGCAAATGCCCGCTGTGTGGATGTCGCATTCCGCGCCATGTTCCAGCAGAAGGCGGACCATGGCTTCATTGCCTTTCGAACAGGCCCAGGCCAAAGATCCCGCTCTGTCCTTTTTAATATCACAGCCGTTTTCCAGCAAATACTTCATGACAGTCAAATGGATGCAGCCGTTTTTCTGTTTTGAGCGACAGCCTTGTGAAACATTGCATTCATGGCTGACTCCTTCCAAACAGCCGGAATAAAAAGGGATGCCCTGTTCTTTCAGGAAACGGAGCATGGGCAGATCCCCATTCCGGGCGGCAATATATGTAGCCCCTAATCTTTGGTAGTCGGTATCCGGTATATGTTTCAGGAGCAGCTTGACCATCGGAATGCTTCCGGATTCCGCCGCCGCAACCAATACGGCGGAATAGTGCTTGGGCATCACATAGGACTTCTCCATTTTGACGTCGAGACTTGCCCCGTTGTTGATGAGCAATTCCATCATGGGGACATTGCCGGTTTTTGCTGCGATGGTGACCAGACAGTTTGGGTGGGAAGCATTGAACGCCCCTCTGTCAAACCAGAGCGCCTGCTTCTTATGATTGATTCGCTGGTTAAGGTCTGCCCCGTTCCTGATGAGTATTTCCATCATGGGGACATTGCCGGTTTCTGCTGCAATGACGGTGGGAAAAGTTGATATGGCCTGAGAACTGCCAAAAGGGACGAACGATACTTCCTGATTGACGTCAATCTTGTATTTTTTAATCAGCCTTTCCGCCTCCCGGGCCGATTTTTCGAGCAGTCTTTCCAGTTTTTTCTGGTTCTGGTTCTGCTTGCTGGCGGAAAGGGAAGATGTCTTGCCGCCCTTGTTTGATAGTTGCGATGCTTCTTTATTGCGGAAATAATCTTTGACAGTATCGCTCAATAAGGATGCGAATGGATCCTCTGGGCTTTTCCTGTCTCTGTCATTCCGGCCGAAAGACTGGGGAGTAAGCAAAAACAGGAAAAGGAGGAGGGCGGATAACGGCTTGCTGAAAAATGAGGGAATCATCGGAATGTAATGGGTTAAAATGGCTCTTGGGGTAAGGCGCAGTGCGGGGCTTTCAGATTATTCTGAGTTGGAAATGGGTTCAGGACTGTTGCGGTTCTTCGAATTCTTCCGTCTCGGGAAGGATTTCGATGCATTCTTCATCCCCATGAATGGATACGTTCGTGGGGAAAATGATTTCCATGCTCTGTATGGGTTCAACCTGGTCGGAAGAGCTGCTGGTCCAGAAGCCGCCTTCCACGGAAACATGGTAAACGGAGCCTTTGACGGCGTTAAAAGTAAGGAGGGCCGGAGTTCCCTTGTGTTCTTTCGCGTCGTAGGCTTCATCTCCGGAAAGCTTTTTGTATCGGATCTTTTGGAACGTGCCGTTCACTTCCTCGGCATGGGTGAAGATGAGCCGGGCGCTGCTTCCCTGCGGTTCGTACAGGATGATGTGCAAATCTTTCGCTTTACAGAGTATTTCCTTTTCCTCAGCTGTTTTGATTCTGATGGAAGCGCCGTTCAGGGATTGGGGCGCCTGCGCCCTTTCCTGAGCCAGGGCGGGGCAGACGCATGCAAGAGCTACAGAAACGGCCAGCAGAGCAGAGAGGGGATGTCTCTTCGTCATATGGTTCGTGAAAATTGTTGTTCAGTATATACCAGGAGAGCATTTACGGCAGAGTGATGGTTATGCTGAGCAGCTGCTCCTTGAATTTGATGACGTAATCCTGGAACAGGCCGCCACTTGATGACGGAGCTTCCGTGTATCCGTATAAATAACCGAAGAAGGCGCCTTCATAAATTTTATCGGACAATTTTTTGGTGAATGCGATGTATGGCGCGGGGTTGTCCGCCGTCATCACTTCTTTGAGGTTATCCTCTCCGGACATCCAGAAAGAGACGTTCGGATTCTCCGGGTCCTTGGGCGGTTCCAGCTCAAGGACGGCTGTTTTTTCATCCGGATATTTCAGGAAGTATTTTGATACCTCGCACCCATTCCCTATTGTAAAGGTGAAACTTCTCTTATCTGTCCTGATTTGGATGATGGCCCCTTTTCCCAGCTTTTCCGGGCCGTTGATGACGCCCGCCACAGGGCGACCGTTGTCAGGAAAAATAAACTCAATTTTTTCATTCTTCAGAATGGTGATTTTCTCGTCTTCCTTGCCTCTGTAAAAAGAGGAGCAATAAAAGGAACCCGATACGGTTCCCGAATAAACACGGCCTTTTTGCCCGGTAAAGGTGACGAGGGCCGGTTTAACTTTTTCTTCATGGACCCCTTCTGTCGTGGCCGCGCCGGTGAGTGACGCCGCCTCCGAGATTCTGGGCATTAACTGCTTGGAGTAGCGCATAATCAACCGGGCGGTGTTTTTGTCGGGTTCATATCGTTCAATCGTAATATCGCTCGGACTGTATATGGCCTCATTCAGCTTGATTGCCGCCCCGGCGATAGATTCGGGCGCTTTGGTATCTGTTGCGCATGTTTCGGTTCCGCAGAGGGTTGTGCTTATGGCTGACACAGAAATAAGAAATATGTTCATGGTGTGTGGAGGGAGATAATGAGTTAAAGATCGCAGCTTTGGATGGTGTTGAGTCTAGAATGAGGCAGCGCGTTTTCGTCATTTCAATAATGATGAGGTTCATATGGGCGTTGAACCATCCGTCTTCCGTTTGTTGCGGATTACCTTGTTTTAGGCATAGTTTGTAGGCTTGCATGGTGGCGTCTCTGGTCGTCAGCCATGCTTGTTGTGATTGTTTTAAGGGTTCTGCCAGTTCCGGTCGGCTTACGTAGTGCTGCTGCAAAAGGCTGCATGTTTGCTGTAGCCGTTTTTCCCAATAGAACCAGAGTTCTACCCGGATTTGATTGGCCTGTTGTTCGTGGTGGGGTTACGTTGATTCTCTGGAAAGCGCCGACTCTCGCCTTCCGCCTTCCCCCTCTTCTCTGCCGCAGACTGCCCAAAAACTGACCGCCGCCAAGGCAAATGCCATGACCATGAATGATGACAGTTTATTCACAGCCAGAATCGGAATGTCATGGGGATTGGGATTATTTTAGTTTGTCGAAGTCGATTTTCTGTGAATTTGGATGTATTGGATGATTGGTTTAAAGTGTTTCCGACTGACAAAATTATCAATCAGGGGATAACGAGAATTAGTATGTTTGAGCGACGTTTTTATAGTTTATCCAAGATTTTGTGCCGCTAAACGACGTGCTTCTCGAGAAGCATTAAGACGATCTTTTATTTGTTTATCCATAAGATAATTAAGTATGATCTTAGATATAAACCAAACCATAAGATAGATTAATGCGTAAATTAAATCAAGCCAGCAGAATACAAACCAAGTCGGAATCCATAAATATTTATAAATGGATTTAATTAGATTTCTTCCTTTGACAAACTTAACTTCTTCTTGATCGATAGGTGTTGTCATTGATGTCCCTTCGCCCAGCCCATCCATGATGAAATAATGTTTTGTGTTATTATAGGTGTAATATACAAACCAAAACGGGGCCAGAACGTAACGGCCATTATGCTTCAGGTGATAGCTGTTACTTGCTCGGAAATTTTGTATTTCATTTCCGGATAACTGTTTTTGAGCGTTTTGTGTAGCGATATCGTTTACAAGAGCATCGCCATACTTGTTCCAAGTCAAATCGGTTTCAGTGTCCAATGCCAATGTTAAAGGACGTTCCCCTGATTCCAAGCCAAGCAAAGCCGGATCATACTCTTTGGAGGCCATCACATTATATTTGTATTGTTGGCTAAATGCTTTCAATTCGTTTGGTATATCGTTTCCCTCGTAAGCTAAACAGAGAAAAGCAAAATTACCTTGAGATGTTCCTGTTTGTGGAATAAATTTCTTTACTTTTTCGTTGTTTAAACTATTCCCTGAGAATGAGGCTCTGACTTCTGTAGTTTCTATAGCCATTTCGCATGACCATGAAGACTGATAGGTGCCTTCATAAAGGAACATGGGAAGATATGCTTTAATGACATTTCCGGGATTGATACATTGGAAAATATCAGTTGGTACATAATCATGATCTACTAAGTTATCAATCATTGCTTTTTCGAAATCTTTTTCGGATGTTCGAAATATGATCAAACGTTCTGGAATAGGAACTTTCTTAGCAGTAATAAGAGGATTGAATGCTTTGTTATGGCAATAAGGACATTCAACTTCTGCCTGAAATGGACTAAATGACGTAATTACTTGTTTACAGCTTGGGCAAATAACCTGTTGCAGTTCTAGTGTTTCTGACATGATGTTTTTTGTGTTAATTTTTGAAATTATTTAATCTTGCCACTTTAATTATCAAATTTCTTTCTTGAATGGTATAGATGACTTGATTAGAAAGCGCTTCTATTTGTTCCCTATTTCCTTCGATTATTTTTTCACAAAGATTATCTATAGTGTTATTTAGAGTAATATCTATATCTTGTGTCTCGGGATAGGTTTGAAGAGGGCTGTTGTTTAATGCATCAAAGCAACGATTTAACAATTTTTTGATATCAGGATCTTTGATTTCGCGTGTTTTTTGTTGGATCTTGTTAATTAAATTTTGTTTAAAAAAAGAAGATTTTTTTTGATTTTGCAAAGATGCAGTAGTTGAATCATTTGCAAGTACCGTCATAAGCTGTATAACAATGAAAAGTGCCAACAAGATGCTTTGGATGATTAACGGCCATTTAATGCTTTCCGGATTTATGAATATGCAAATAATAGCAGCAATAAGTTCTACAAAGAAAAATGTTGTACTTTGAATCCACAGACTTCCTATTAGAACTGCCGAGGAGGATCCTTTTGCAAATATCGGAGTGGCACATAGGCAGAGGTATGCAAAAGTTGCAAATCCATATGAGCACCAAGATGCGTTTGTGTGTTCGACTCCTTCAAAGAAGAAAATCATATTGAATACAGCCAAAAACACCAAATGTATGATGATTTTCATTAATACTTTTTTCATGGTTGTTGATTTTATAAATTACTCATAATTTCATCCACTTTAGCGTCGTATTTTTCTTGAGTAATAAGACCTGCATCAAGTAGTTTTTTTAGTTTGCCTAATACTTCCATAGGATCTGACTGTGCTGGTGTAACAGGAACTTGTTGCTGTGAAAAAGTAGAAGAACTCATTGACGCAAAGGCGCTTCCTGCAGCTAAGCCAATGCCAAGCCCTGCCCCTGCTCCAGCGAGACCACCGGCTCCAGGATTGACTGCAATATCTTTAAGAAGTTCTTGTTGAACGGCTTGATTGTAACGAGCGTCGGCCACGTTGGCTGCAGCAACACGCCTGTCTATATATTTTTTCCGTTCTTCTGTTTCATCGATTGTTAGATTATAGAAGGAAAAATTAACTAGTTCCAAACCATATTCATGGAACAATTCATCAAAGGAAGGTTTCAATTCTTTTGAAAAACTTTTCAATTGAATTGAAATAGCATTGATAGAGCGATTCATTGAGATATTTTCCAGAGTTCTTCCTACAACATCGCTGATTTCTTGAGAAATCTGAGCTCTGAAAAGCATGCTTAAGTCATTTACTGTATAAATACTTTTATCCCCCATTAGACGCATAAATGTTTGAATGCTAGCATTATCGTCTTCACGGATATTGAATCGAACCCGGAATTCTCCTGCCCCTCGAATCAATGTAGGTACTCCTATTTCGCCCCGCCCTAAGAAGAAATCTTGGATTTCAATGGCGCTAGATGTGCCCCAACTTACATTTTGTTCAGAAGTGCTGACGTGATATGCCTGACAAGTAAAAGAACTCATTCCGCCTGTCAGCATGTTTCTGATTCGAGTGAAAACCGGGTAATTTTCTGTTTTTATTTCATGACGACCGGACGACAGTGTTCCGAACAATTCGCCATTTTTAATAAAAATAACCTGTTCGTTAGGAGCCACGGTAATGATTGATTCTGTGTTGAAATCTTCACGGGGATCAAGGTAAATGAGAGTGTTTGTATCATGATCTCGCTGTATGGATTCCATGACATTCTTGCTCCCTCCGGCGAAATTTGTTTCTTTTGAATTTCTATTAAATAGTCCCATATTGCTGGATATTATTTTTTATAATTAAAATGCATTGTAGGATAAATTCGATCATCTCTTCTTGCATGTCCATGTATTGTTCCCTACTGCTTTTCTTGCAGGAGACGGCGGTTAGGGGCAGGAGTACGACGCAGATGCCGGAGATAATTTTTTCATGAGCGTATGCGGTTATTTTTTATGCTGTTTTTGGATTCTCAGGAGTGTTTGTGGTGAACAGGCCGCGGACCGGATTCCCGGCCCACGGCTGGTGGGCAGCAGCTTAGAAGCTGTAGGAGGCGTTGAGGTTGACGCTCTGGTTGGTTTGTCCGCTGCGGACTTCCAGCGTGTACCAGGCGCCTGCCTGCCAGTTCCGGTTGATTTGCCAGCCCAGGCCGGCGCGCGTCATCAGGGCGTGCCTGCCGGGAGCGTGTCCCCGGCCGGTTACGGATTGCCCGGCAGCCCAGGTGCGGGTGTACGGGTTCCTGCGGGCAATGTCCCCTACATAGGCCACGCTCAGCTCCGGCAGCAGGGCTTGGCCGTTGCCCAGCCTGCAGACGGATTTGAGGGTGACGCCCACGGGGATGCTCCATGACTGCAGGCCCCCGTTCCCGAAGGAACGGCTGCCGCCGTCAAAGGTTTCTTCAATGGGGCCCTGGGTTCCGTACATGTAGGTGATTCCGGTGAAGGGGGCCACGGTGAAGGTGTCGCTGGCCTTGATGTTCCAGTCAGCCAGCAGGCCGAAGGCGTAAACGTTGTCATCCCAGCTGGCGCGACCGGGCGTCTGGCGGGAGCCGCCCACGTGCGTTCTGGCTGTGTGGTCAACGCTGCCGTAGGAGAAGTAGCCGGAGAGGTTCAGCTCCTGGCCCCGGGCAAGTTCCTGGCGGACGTTGCCGTACAGGGCGAACATGAAGGATCTCTGTTTATCAGAGAGTAGAGAGTTATCACTCTTGTGCGTTCCGAACATCTGGCCGAACGCGGCTCCGACCACGGCGTTTTTGCTTACGGCTGCATCCGCGCCTACGGCGTAGCCACCACCCTTGTAAGAAAAGCCGCTCAGCGTTCCTTCAGAGGACATGGAGGTGAAGTAGCCCAACCCGGCACCCCACAGGCGGGAGGATCTGACCCCGGCCATTCTGCCCTGTTCATTTGCCGTACGGGCAAAGGAGGCGACGGAGGATACGCTGCTCCAGAGGGTGTCCGCCAGCAGCGCGGCGTCCTGGGCCGCCAGGCCGCCTGCGGCGGCAGTATTCAGCTTGCCGGAGAAGGTAAGAACCCCTGTTTCCGGGTTCCATTCCAGAACTCCGCCGTTTTCCAGCAGGCCGGTTTCTCCGGTAAGACGGAGCTGTTGTTCCAGCTCGGCAGTTCCGGTGATTTCCTCCGCCTGGAGCAGGTTCAGCGCAAAGGACTCGGACCCCGAGGCGATCAGGCCGGAGCCGATGTTCACCTCAATGGTTGGCGTCCCATTGAAAGACAGGGTTCCCACGGTTGCATGGGAGTAGGTTTCCGCCATGCTCATCCCGGAGCTGAAGGGGGTTGTTCCGTTGACGGAAAACGCCATCCCGGAGCCTTCTTCAAATGTCAGGCCGTTGAAGCTGGCTGCTCCATGAATGTTCAGGCTGCCTCCCTGCTGGACGGTGACTGAATCGAAAATGCCGCCGCCGGAAAGGGACGCGCCATGTTGCACCAGAATCATGCCGACGGTCTGGCCGCTGTTGCTCATGCTGCCCTGGAGGGAGACGTTACCTTCCAGGGAGCCGGTATTGCGTAACAGGGCGCCTTCCGCCACGGTAATTTCCTCCGCCGTCAGATTCCCTGTGTTCGCCAGAGCGGACTGGCTGTTCAGGGTAATCTCCGCAACATGCAATGTGTTGTTGTTGGTCACGGCACCGCCGGAGTTTACGGTGAGGGTGCTTCCCTGAATGGCACCGTCATTGATGAGGGCGGCACTGGTTTCTCCGTTATTGAGGGAAGAACCGACGATGATGCTCGTGTTTTCGTGCCCCAGTGTGGCTGTTTCCTTAACGCTGGCCAGGCCGCTGCGGACATTCAGGGAGGCGATGTTGTACCTTTCCCCGACCAGGTCAACGGCGCCGCTGTTCAGAGAGCCGCCGCCGCTGCCTATGGCGACGCCTCCGGCGCTGCCGCCGCCGGTTCCGTCAATGTCGTAGCCGATCTTGGCGTCTCCCGTCAGATTGCCCGTCAGGATCAGGCTCTGGTCTTCATTCATGACCAGCAGGCCGTCTGTACCTTCCACGAGCGTCTGATTGGTGAGCGGCGTGTCTTGGGGGAGGCCGGTCACGTCCAGCGTGCCGCCCAGCAGATGGACGCGCTTGCTCAGATCTGTGATGGATTTTTCTTCTCCGGTACATACATAGATATCGTCTTCACCGGGCGTGGGAGGCGTTTCTCCTCCCGCCAGTTTCAAGATGACGCCCCATTTCCCGTCAGTCAGGATTGTTTTTGTCAATTCCGCATTTTCCAGCGGGTTGAAGGTATTTGCCCAGGTGCCCGTGCCGGCGTCATAAGTTTCCGTCCAGCTCTGGAGAGTCCAGTCAGAGATATTTCCGATGAAGTTGTCTCCTGTTTCTCCATTGAGCCGGAACAACGTCAGGGTTGCTCCGTCTTCCCCGATCAGGCCGGCATATTCGCTGCTGAGGTTGATGGTGGTGGAACCGGAGACGGAAAGCGTTCCGGCAATGTCGATCCCGTTGAAGACGGCTGTGGGATTTCCTCCATGGTTTTCCGGGGAGAGCCAGATGGCGGCGTTCTCCAAAGTCAGATTTCCGTCCACGGTTAACGCGTAACCCTTATTCTGGGGGCGTATCCGCAGATCCGCTCCCGTCATGGAGACGGAGGGAGCCTTCAGGGTCGCCCCCGTGCCGTAGTAATGCTCCAGAGAGGAACCTTCGTTGAAGACGATATTGCCTGCGGCATTCAGGATATTGCCGTCGCCGTTGAACGTCACGTTGGAAGATTCCTGGACGGTGAAACCGCCTCCCGTTGTGACGGAGGAACCGTTCTGAAGTTCAATCCAGCCTCCGCCGTTCAGAACGGCGTCCCCTCCAATGTTCAGCGTTCCCTTGTAGAGATGGGCATATCCGGATGACGTGAAGTTCCCTCCCGCCGTCATGGCTGCCTGGCTGATCCGCAGGTTGGCGCCGCCTTCAAACGTGGCGTCACGGTCAATATTCAGGGTTCCGTTATTGGATAGCTCTGTGAGAGAATTGTTTTTTGCAATATAGTTGCCGCCTGTGAAATCACCGTTTAAAATATTCAGAATGGCTCCATCCGTGACTTTCAGGGAACCTCCATGAAGAGTGAATTTGCCGCCGACCTTGAAGGAAGAAGTCAGGGAGTCTTCCAGGCAGCTCCGGAACGTTGCTCCGGTTGCGTCCAGCCCCAGCGTCTGGAAAATAGCCGTTAAATCTTCTTCCGCATATTTGCCGGAAAAGATGATGTCCCCGGTTCCCGTCACGGTATTGCCGTCGCTGTCTTCATAGCGGTTCAGATCAAAGTGGACACTACTCGCGTTGACGACGGGATCGTAGAAGGTGATGGTCCCGCCGTTCGCCTGGGTGGAAAGTTCAGGAGTACCATTGATGCTGTTGAGTACGGCTCCGGTGAGATTCCCTTCCCCGTCGTATTGTTTTACATAGTTGCCCCGGAATTCAACGGTTTCATTGTTGACGATGGAGACGGTTCCTCTGCTGGCACAGATGGCCCCACCTGCGCTTCCTGAGCTGTTGCCTGTGAAGGAGACCAGTTTATTTTCTGTGAAAGAGATGCCTACGCTTGAGTTGGCGCATATGGCTCCCCCCTTTCCTTTAGCCGTGTTGTCTTCAAAGGAGATGGTGTCATTTTTTTGAAAGATGATGCGATCATTGCCACCATTGTTAATGGCGCCGCCGTCATTTCCTGAGGAGTTGTTAATGAAAGATAGTGCTCCGTTTTTCTGGAACACAGGTATTTGGTTGCTGTAGCCTAGCCCATGCAGGGCGATGGCCCCTCCGCTGCCTGTCGCGGTATTGTTTTCAAAGGTAACCTTGGCATTGTCGCTGATGTCAAATTGGAAGTCTTCACTATTATAATGAGTATAGATGGCGCCGCCGTGAGCATTTTCCGGCTGATGAAGCTCTCCTGTTGCTTTGTTGCCGTTGAAGCGGACTTCCTCCTGTGTATTGGTAATGCTTAGGTTTGCGGCGTAGATGGCGCCGGCGGACTGAGCATTGTTGTCGGTAAAGACAACCTGGTTATTTCCGTCAAATTGAACAGTTCCGTAAGTGTGAATAGCTCCTCCGACTGATGTGTAGTTATTAGAAGGACTATCAAGGGCGGTTATCGAGTTATTCAGGAAGATAATGTTGTTATTGTTTTGAAACGTGAATACATTCCCGCTTCTTCCGGAAATAGCTCCACCATATGAGCCAGCATGATTTGATTCAAAACGGATTTCTCCGAGATTGTTTTCAAATGTCAGCCTAAGCCATCCACCAGCTATTGCTCCGCCGTCATTGGTTGTTGTGTTGTTGATGAATTTGATGGAGCCGGCGTTACCTGAAAATGCCACCTGTCCCTTGGAGTTGCCATAGCCCATTGGAATTACACTAATTGCTGCTCCATTACTCTTTTCAATGCTGTTATTGAGGAATTCTATGGCCTGATTATTCTGAAAGGATAAAAGTAATGTAGGGGGATCGGACGAATTTAAATCATAATAAAAGCGACGGCTGTTATTACTGAAAGACAGCGTTTCTTCAGAGTTCTCGAAAAGATCGGTGCCCATGGACGGGGATATGCCTGCAACCGGAAGGAGCAGGGAGAGCAGTGTTCTGCGGAGAGTGATAGGGAGATGTAATTTCATGGCGTTCTGGAAAATTGGAAGTTACAGGTAATAGAAAGGGAAAACGATGAGCGAGGGAGCCGCGCGCCTTTCGGCGCGCGGCTGTATGAAGACACCGCAAGAGGATTAGTTGCCTTTGACGGTGGTGGTGTACTTGCTGATGACGCCAAGGATGTTTTCACGTTTGACGTCCACGCTGGAGACCGTGCTGATGCCTCCCTGGGCCTTGGCGGCGGAGACGGAGGAATCGCCCACGGCAACCAGACCGAGGTAGGAAGTAGCCGTGGCCACCCCGGTGCGGGAACCGGAGGAGCTGGTGACAGCGACGGGGTCTGACACGTTGGCGTACAGCATTCCCATGGGCCGGTCTGAAAGGCCGCCGCCGCAACTGCAGAGAAGGGCGGAGGATGAGAGCAGAATGAGGAGTTTTTTCATGATTGGATTTCAATTAATTGTTTTGACAGGCCTTCTTTTGACGGGAGGTTCCGTGCAGCGTCATGCAACTGTGGATGCCCAAAAAAGAAGACCCGCTTTTACGGATAGCGAATTTGGAATCCGTATAGGAATTCCTGTGTCCTCTTTGTCATCAAACTGTCTGGAAGAGAATTGCTGATATGACGGTGCGGTGAAACGGCATGAATGAAGTTGGCGAACCTTTTGATTAATAAACGACTATTTTTACTTGACTACGGATTCCAAAACCGTTGCAAAATATATGAAATGAGAGAGAAAATTTCAGCAACGGATCATGCGGCGCTGGCCATTTTAAAAAAGACAGGGCTGGATGTGGTGGAAGCCGCCCAGCTGGCGCATGAATTGCTGCAGGCCAGCAAAGGGCGCGGCAGCCGATGGAAGAGGGCAAGGGAATGCATCCGGCTGGGAGAGGAAGCCCTGGTTGCCAGAGGAAAAACGGTAGCGTTCAGGAAAGCTGTGCAGGAGGCTATGGAGGCCCGGCAAGATCGCAGGAAAAGAACCAGGGATGATTTCCGTTATATCAGCCGGCGTTTGTTGAGGTTTTGTCCGGAAATGGCCCGGAGGCCCGTGCGCTTTATCACGCCCCGGGAATGCCGCGCCTGCCTGGAAAAATCATTTGATACCCTCAGGCAGAGGCATAAGGCCCGGTTGGTGCTCAGTGGTATTTTCGGAACGGCCGTGAAACGCGGCTGGTGCACGGAAAACCCGGTGGCGCATGTGGACCTGCCGAGGCTGAAGGAGCATTCCATTCCCGTGCTGTCCCTGGAAGAAATGCGCCGGTTGCTGGCGGCGGCGGAAGAGTATGACGGAGGGGCGTGCCTGGCCGCGGTTGGGCTGATGCTGTATGCCGGCATCCGCCCGGAAGAAGTGAGAAGGCTGGATTGGGCACAGATTAATTTAAGGGAGGGAATGGTTTCCCTGAGGGCGCGCCACAGCAAGACGGGAGGAGCCCGCATTGTGACGATCCAGCCGGTTTTGGGAAATCTGCTGGAAAGAGCGGTTGCTATGGGATCTGTGTCGGGAAGCGTATGCCCGCGCAACTGGCCGGCGAAGTGGAGGGAGCTGAGACGGTTGGCCGGGTGGGACGGGAAGGAAAAGAAGTGGCCTGCGGATATGTTAAGGCATACGTTTGCCAGTTATTTTGCCAGGCATTTCAAGAATTTGCATGTATTGCAGATGGAAATGGGGCATGCTTCTTCCGATTTGCTAAGAACCAGGTATTTGAATATGGAAGGCATTACGGAAATGACGGCTGCCGTTTTTTGGGGGAACTGCCATGCAGGGCGCCACGCCATTAAAAATGGCCGCCCCTGAACAGAAGCGGCCAGCTGTTGACGGGATGATACCGTCCGGCAATTAGAAGTTGGTGCGGAAAGCGATATTGTAGCTCCATCCGGTAAAGCCTTTCTGCCGGCTGGCGTCCGTGCCGTTGGAATGGGCGTATTCGATGCCCGCCATGATCTTGGCCATGTTTGGGCTGCATTCGAAAATGTAGTAGTTGACGCCCAGGTACAGGGCCTGCATGCAGTCGGAAGTTCCGGAATAAGTGGAGTTCTGCGTATAGCGCTTTTCCCATTTTACGGCGTTGCTGCCCGCCGCCATCTGGTAGCGGACCACTCCTTCCCAGTGGGGGGTGAACTTGTAGGACGGCATGACGGTCACGCCGAAGACGTTTTCAGCCCCCGCTTTCATGCCGATGACGTTGAAGCCGGCCATGACTTCGGTCATCAGGGAGAAGTCCCCCTCGGAACCTTCCCAGGTCAGGGCTACCACGTCCCTGGCTCCGGTACCCTGGTATTTGGATTTAAAGCCGTAAACGGTCAGTTTTTCATACGCCTTGTTTTGGGCGTCGTCCCCCCACTTGGTGAAATTGTGGGCGTAATCCAGCCACAGACGGCTTTTCTTCAGGAAAACGTCGTTGGACGTGTCATAGCTCAGCGTGCCGGTGATGAAGCAGTTGTCCCGGGAATTGAAAGCGGGTTCAATGCGGTTGTTGAACGTGCCGGTTCCGGTGCCCCCGTTGCCGTTCAGCCAGACGCCTGCTGCCCAGCCGAGCTTATCCTTTTTGTCGGAATTGTTCACCTGGAATCCGTAATTGGTTTCCGAGCGGAGCTGGTTGACCAGCATGGAGCGTTCGATAGTCAGAATGGCGGAGGAGGATGTTCGGTATTCCCCGGTGATGCGCGGCTTTATTTTGCCGATGGCATAGGTGACGGGGCCTCCCTTGTATTCCAGATTCAGTTCGTAAAGGGAGTAGGTCAGGTCGGAGGTGTCCCATGTGTTGGTTTTTGCATTGTAGCTTTCCAGGCCGTCCATGCCGCCGATGTTCCAGACGTTGTTGAGCTTGAAGTTGTTCAGAAACTTCATGTTGAACCCGGCGCGGAAGCGGCGCCATTCATCGTTGAAGCGGCGGCCGTTGCCTTCCTTTTCTCCCATGACGCGGCCTTCGCCGTTCGGGTCAATCCAGTCCAGTCCGTACTGCATGCGGAGGGAAACGTTGAATTCCTGGATGTAGGGATTCTTGTGGTCCCGTTCCGAGTTGAACCACTTGAAACGGTCGCCGAGCCATTTGCAGGCGGAAAAGTTGTCGCGGGCCGGCAGGGAGTTTCCGGTAGAGGGAGCGGCAGCGGCAAAGGCGGAGGCTCCGAGAGTCATGAGGCCGATGACGGGGAGAGTATAGGTCTTCATTTGTTTTCTATGGTTGGTTTGTCTGTGAGAAGGTCTTCCGGGGAAGGTTCTTCCTCACGGAGACGGCTTCTGTCTATCAAACCAGCCACAGGAGTGTCCAAGGCTTAAGGGTGACAAAATAGCCACCCGTCCCCCTTTGGCGGTTACAAGGTCATGCGGAGCCATGCCCTGGCGTCCAGGGCGTCTGCGGCGGCGGCCACTTCCGCCTTTCTCTTGCTGGCCCCGGAACCGGCTCCAATGGCGTGACCATGCCAGAAAACGCGGGATTCAAAACGGTTTTCGGCGTCTCTCGGCCCTTTTTCTTCCGTTTCATAGGAAGGAGTTTCGGGCAGGATGTCCTGAAGGATAGCCTGGAGTTCCCCCTTGGGGTTGATTTCCTTGGGATGGCTGGCCGCGGAATCCAGAGCTTCATGGAGGACGCGCAGGGCCACAGCCTTGGCCGTTTCATAGTTGGAATCCAGGGACATGGCTCCGAAGACGGATTCAAATGTGTTGGCGATGATGGAATTTTTGCTCCGTCCGCCGGCCCGTTCCTCCCCCTTTCCCAGGGCAATGTGTTTATCCAGCCCCAGGATAAAGCCGTATTTGCCCAGATTGGCGCGGCTGACGGTTCGGGCGCGCAGCTGGGTCAGTTCCCCTTCCGGGGATTGGGGCATGTGGTGGTAAAGGTACTGTGTGACGGCCAGCTGAAGAATGGCGTCTCCCAGGAATTCCAGCCGTTCATACGCCCGGCGCGTTTCCGGCTTGCTGTCCGTGCTGGGGTGGGTAAGGGCCTGAACGAGCAGATCCGGATTGTTGAAACGGTAACCCAGCTTGTCTTCCAGCGCGGTGTGGTTCATCCCGGAAATGCTAGGGCCGCCGTTCCG
>OHGW01000584.1_pt1 | contig 16410 bp, 13 predicted proteins | sample 1567821 | NCBI WGS metagenome assembly OHGW01 (sample SAMEA3879572, study PRJEB24766) | human gut metagenome | biome: human-associated habitat; feature: feces | place: USA | collected 1985/1987 | reverse complement strand
GCGGTAGTCATAGGCCTTGACGCGGATGTAGGCGGAGGATTTCATTTTGGCTCCTTTTGGAGAGAAAATATGGGTAGATTACATTTAAAAATGTAATGGTTTTGAAGAAGAAATCGTTATTTTTCAACGGGGTGAGGGGTGCGGGAGGGCTGAACCCAAAAAATTTTGTAACGGACCGGCTGTCTGTTTGTCAGCTGAATACGCCTTTTAATGTCCTCAGTTGATAGCGCTGAGCGATGTCGTAGACGGAGCGGCCAAGGGACTCGGGGTCGGAGCCGGTGGCGGTGACGTTTATGGTGACGGGGGCGTCAACGGTGTTGTTGGTGGTCTGGGATACGGACAGGGCTGAGGCTGTGGGGGCTGAGAGCGCGTCGGTCAGGGAGAGGGACAGAGCGGACAGGTTCGGGATGGAGGTTGCATGTGCGCTGAGGGGCGCTCCGGGGAGGTTGGAGAGGTCTGCCGCGGAGGGCCGGGAAGTGGAGGCTGAGGCTGTGGGGTTGCGGGAGGACGCGCCGAGGATCGACTCCCGTGCCTGGGATGAGAGCTCGGAAAGAAGGTTTTTCAGGAGCGGGACCGCTATGGCTTTCTTTTTAAAGGGGATGATGTATTCAGGGTCGCCGTCTTCGGCGACCTGGACGTCGGTCGGGGTTGAGAACCGACCGCCGGTTGACTGAGGGAGGCGGATGTTTGTGCCGGACTTTGAGGCGTCGGTGTCGGTGCCTACCTTGGTCTTTACGTTCAGTGTGGTTGAGCTGAACATGCTGCGGATGCGGTCAAGCGCTGAGGATGCGGCTGAGACCACTCCTGAGGCGTCAGCGGTAAGTCTGAAGCGGGAGGAGGCGTTGGCCATGAAGGCCGAGATGGCGGCGTTGGCCCAGGTGAGGTCAAGGTTGACCGCCATTGAGGCTGAGCCTATGGAGCCGCCGGTGGTGAGGCCGGAACCGGAGGAGGGGCCTCCTCCTCCGCTTCCCTCGCCTCCTGTGGCGCCGCCCGCTATGCGGCTGACGGCAGCGGAGATGGAGCTGAGATAGCTCGCGTTTTCTCCGGTGCGGCGTCCGGTCTCGTTGCGGTCCGTGCCGGCAGCTGTCGTGCCGGTTGTGGTGAGGTAGGTCTGCAGGCTGGTCTTCATGTCCGAGAGGTTTTTCATTCCCTCGGAAAAGAGGTTTGAGGACAGGGCTGTGCCGGAAGGGGCCGCGGATGCTGTGCCGGCTGCCTGTGAGGAGGCGGAGGTGCCCCGGGAGGCGGATGCCGGCTCGCCGGATGAGGCGCCGAAGGAAAGGGACCGCAGGTTCTCCGCCAGGGAGGTGAAGCCGGAGGAGAACAGGCGCGAGATGGCAGTGTCCGCGCCGGAAAAGGCGTCTGCCACCTGCTTTGCCTTGTCGCGGTTGTCGTCGAGGATCTTCTGGAGGCGGGCTACGCCCGTCTCGTCGATGTCTACTGCGTAGGACGCGAGAAATTCCTGATTGAAGACCACCTCCAAATAATGAATTGGCATCTGTTCGACGCCTGAATTCATTATATGGACGGCCTGAGGCCTGCTCAATGAACGCCGGAAGCTATGCTCAGTTATTACCGGAACGGCTGCTCAACAGTTTCCGGAACCCCTGCTCAATGAGAACCGGACCGGATGCTCAACAGGGGGCAGATTCTCCACCGGACTTGCCTGTGGAAAACCGGATTTTTTGTTCCGGCTTCAGCTTTCCATGATCCGGATATCCGCCTGGATCTCAGGCTGGCGGATCCGGATGGCCGCAAGCTTGTTCTGCCGGATCACCACGTCCATCACGCCGCATTTGCATATGCAGACGTTGGCTGTTCCTTCCGAGGTAACCGTCGGGATGGTATCCAGTACTTTCAGCGGCGTACCGCAGAAGGGGCAGTAGACCGTCGGTGAAGTAACCGTGTCCCTCAACTCCTTTCTTTTTCGCCGGGTGGAATTCCCTGTTTCGTGTGCTTTTATCCTTGCAAGCACAATTATATTGTGCTTTTTGAAAAAACAAGAGGTATTTTGTGTACCTGTTCCCTTTTTGGCAGGAGAGGGGAAGCGATGAAGTAGTTCTTTTCCTTATTTCATCGGGAAAGCCTGGAAACTATTCGCAGGATGTATAAAAAGAGACTTGCAGTCATCGCTGCAAGTCTGAGAGATAGAACGTTTCAGTGTTTATATGTATTCTGTTTCAAACTTGTGCCTGATTCGATTCTTTATTTCATGTCGCTTAAAAGTTTCTCTATCTTGCGTTTATGTTCTTCTGATAATTCACCAAGGGGCTTGCGCGGAAGGCCAACGTCCAGCCCCTGTACCGTTAATGTGTATTTACAGATTTCCTGCCAGTGCGGTTTGCCATTCACCTTATCATTGAAGAAATAATCGATATAAGGTTGAATATTATATTGGGCAGCGACAGCCTTGTCTACATCTTTCGTGTGTGCTGCATCCCAGATAGCTCTGCATTGCCGGGGAAGAACTGCCGGAAAACCGGACAGCCAGCCGTCGGCTCCACACAGGATTGCTTCGGGAGCACAATAGTCATGACCGTAGAATACCTGCAGTTTATTACCGCAATAAAATTTAAGCTTGTGAACTCTGTCCGGATCTCCGTGAGCCGCTTTGATTGATGTGATAACACCTTCATCGACCAGTGTTTTTATTTCATCACAGGTGAGTTCATAGCCGGCAAACCACGGATTGTTATAGATCATGATATTGCAGTCAATGGCCTGCCTCAGATCCCTGAATGCGTTCATTACAGCTTCTTTGTATGGTGTAAGATAATAGGGCAGAATGACCATAACGCCATCCGCACCGTGCTGCTGTGCGAATAGGCTCATTTCAATAGTGTGTTTTGTGGCATAGCGGCCAGTTCCGACAAAAACAGGCACCTGATGATCAATAAAACTAAGAACATGAGCGACAATCTCCCGTTGTTCTTCCATATTCATGGCAATATTTTCACCTGTGCTGCCACAGATTGAGAGAGACTGAGCACCGTTGTCAATCAGCCATGTCAGATATTTCTCCATACCTGCCTTGTCATAGCTCTGATCCTTTTTCCATATGGTCATACAGGCCGGAGTTATTCCGAAACATTCGCGATATTTATCCATTATTTCTGTGACCTCCTTATCTCTTATAAATCTTCAAGTTTGCCAAACATTATGCGTTGCTTGTACATTGCGTGAGGTGTCGAATCTGTATCACCTTGGGTAACGGTCAACCATATGGAGCCGTTGTATTCATGGAAAGTCGGATACTGAAAAGAATGCTCTGATTCAAAATGATATTTTCTTTCCCAGTTTACACAGTCTTTCGATACTTCAATGTTGAATATCGATCTACATACATTATTCAATCGGGTTCGTTCCTGCCAGCCGAGGTAATAGATACCGTTGAATCTGTCGAAAGTAGGCTTTGATTGATCGCCGCCCTGTATGAAAGGGCGCTCTTCTGCTTCTGCCCAGGTGCGGCCGTCTTCACTTGTGGTAAAGCAATAGTTGCCGCCTGCTGTTTCACTTCGGCAGATTGCGCACCACCTGCCATCCGGCAGCTTGTTCACTGCTGATTCACTAAGGTTCCTCCAATAAGGCTTGTCAAAGTGCCCCAGAATCTCAAATGTTTCATAATCATCATGAAGTATGGCCAGCGCATTTAATTGCGCAAAGAAATTGTTGACAACCACATAAGTTTTTCCATCAAATGCTTTAAAAGAGTCTACAAGGAATAAACCGAAATCAAGAGGTTTCTTTCCCTCCTGTTCAATCCTGGCATCCCTGAAAAAATATTGGGGCTGGAAATCAAATATGCCTTCATCTGTCTGTATCTTTGCCCGATAAATATTATCGCTGAATTGTTGCTTACTGATGCTGAAATCACGGTACCACATCTGAGATTGCCGTTTTCCGGGATTTTCACTGACAAAAAAGCACCTGATGGTATCCTCATCTTTTCGGATTATCCGTGGGACTGTACAGGTTCCTTCAGGGAGTACTGTATTGGCAAATGTTTGCCCGCCTTTTGCGAAATCAATAATTTTTTCTGTTTCCATTGTGTTAATATTGACAATGGATAATGTTGAATACAGATCAAGCCAGAATGGATTTTCCCCAGGCCTTGCATTATTGGCGAGTGAAACAATATAGGCATAATCACCATTAAAGACAAACTCGCCATCATGTGCTCCCTTGACATACGGCGCAGATATATTAACCAGCTTCTTCAATATCTTGTCAGCTTCTAACTTTGGGTCCCAGGAAACAGGTAATATATGATTTGACATAACCAACACTCCTTATCCTTAATGGCTGCGGGAATGATACATGATCATTCCCGCAGCCGGTTCATTGATTAATCCACGCTATTCCAGCGATCGTATGCTGCCTGTTTGATTTCAACCATTCTATCCAGATTCATATTCTTCAAAGTGGAGATATAGTTATCCCAGCCGTCCTCAATGGAAATTTCGCCTGTGATGAACTGTGCGTCCATCTGCGCCACATAGTTGTCCATGTCAATAAATGCGCTGAGTTCGGCGATTTCATCTTCACTGTAACTGACTGCCGGATAAGCGAATCTTGCGCAGGCAACGTTATTGCTCTTTTCAATCTGTTCCGAGAACCATGTATTCTTTGCGTCGCCGGCAACAGTGATGAACATTACATCTTCACCGCAGAAATAAGGCAGATTAAGCGGAGTCTGTGTAGCCCGGAAATTCCAGAAGCTTGTATAATCACCGGTGTGAAGTTTAATCTCAGTATCACTGAGGATTTCCCATCCACCGTCACCATCCCATGTTCCGTATTCCGGACCACCGCGAACCATGCGGCTTCCTTCCTGTGAATAGAAGAAATCGCACAGTCTTACTGCCGCTTCCGGATACTTGCATTTGTCTGTAACAATCATGGCCGGAGACTCATAGTTGGAATTCCGCGGTCCCATGGGGGTCTGGTTAGCATCGCTTGTAATGGCGGGAATAATAGTATACTGACGCCAGATATTCTCATCTGCAATTGTCATGTGAGGCTGCGTGGCGCCCATTCCTACGAGACCCGATGCTGTTTTGGCACTGAGTTGTTCTGCTGTCTGAGTAAAGTATTCAGGATCCAGAATCTTTTCATTGTATAGTTTGTTCATGAATGTCAGGTATTCTTTGTATTCTTCCTGAGCGGGAACATAAACATATTTTCCGTCAATTACATCATCGCGTGTATTGACATAGCCAAGTGCTGAAAGAATGAAAGTATCAAATTCGGTACCATATCTTGTAGAAACAGGGATTTCATCGTTTTCGCCGTTTCCGTTCGGGTCTCCGGATTTCATTGCCTTTAATACTTCATAAAGTTCATCCAGGTTTTTGGGCATTTCATATCCGAGATTGGTTACCCATTGCTCGTTGATATACACATTATTTGCTGTTACGTATCTGTATACATCAATGAAGCCAGGCATGGCATACAGGCTGCCGTCCGGGAATGTAAAGGTTTTCCGGACTTCAGAATACTTTTCAAACATGGCTTTGGCGTTTGGAGCATATTCTTCGATATAAGGAGCCAGGTTAACAAAGATTCCCTGTGGACCGTAGATCGCTTCATCACTTCTTGTGATTCCGTTGAAGAACAGATCCGGATAATCTCCTGATGCGAGCACCAGGTTCTTCTTTTCATCGAACCCTTCAGAATCAACTCCGATAAATTCCAGATGAATGTTTGTTTTTTCTTCGATGGCTTTAACAAACCACATCTGATCAAAGTCGCCGTGTACAGGCAGACGGGGGAACAGAACTGTCAGCGTGATTTTCTCGCTTGTAATCGGGAAACCTGTTTTGTTGACTGTCACTTCAGCTGAAGACCATGTAAAACTGAACAGAATTGACAGTGCCAGCATTGCGCATATAAGCAGCCGATAATACCTTTTCACTTTTAATTCCTCCTGTTTTCTTTGTTGTCTTTCTTTGCTTCTATCATTTTGCCTTACCCGGTTTCATGCTGTAAATATTGTATAATCCTCCTTTCCTGCATGCCGGTATGCATGTTACCCTTTAACCGCGCCAATCATGAGGCCTTTAACAAAGTATCTCTGAAGAAATGGATATATTAAAATGATTGGCAGGGAAGAGAGAACAATTATTCCGTATTTCATTGATTCCTTTAATTCCATTCTTCTGATCAGCTGCTCTATCATTTCAGCATCAGCACCCAGCATTTCTGACATCTGATCCAATATCAGAATGCTTCTGAGATAAAGTTGTAAAGGATACAGTTTAACGTCTGACAAATAGATCAGCGCGTTAAAATAGGAATTCCAGTAACTCACGGCATAAAACAGGCCGAGAACTGCAATAATCGGTTTGGACAAGGGAAGTACTATAGTTGCCAGAGACTGTATGTCGGAACAACCGTCGATAAAGGCCGCTTCCTGAATTTCATAAGGTATACTGTTCTCAAAATAAGTTCTGCAGATCATTACGTTGTATACTGATATAGCAACCGGCAGCCACATGGACCAGACGGTATTTAATATCCCAATCTGTTTTACAACCAGATAAGTTGGAATCAGTCCGCCGTTGAAAAACATTGTGAACATGAATATGACTGAAAAGAATTTGCGCGGACGGAAATCTTTACGTGATAGAACATAGGCACAAGTAACAGTACCGAAAATATTAATCAGTGTTCCCACCGTTGTGTAGAAGATCGTATTGCGGTAACCAATCCAGATTGGTTTATATTCAAGTATCTTTTCGTAACCTTCAAAAGTGATCTGCTTTGGCAAAAGTATCAGTTTACCTGTTGTAACCAGGCGAGGCTCACTGATAGATGCGCTGAGGACATAAACAAGCGGATAAAGAACAAGAACCAGGATGATAAAGGTGATAAAGTATATCAATGAATCCACGAACACATCTTCCCGGGTTCTCTTTCTCTTGCTTGTCTGTTGTTTGTGTAAAGTCATCATAGCGGCCCACTCCTTTCACCACAAACTTGTCTCTGCCATTTTCCGCGTAATCATATTGACTGTAGATAACAGAATCAGATTAATCACAGAATTAAACATGCCGACTGCTGCAGAAAAACTGAATTGAACCTGCTGGAGGCCTGCTTTATAGACATATGTGGTTATCACCTCAGAAGTTGCGAGGTTTAACGGATTCTGCATCAGATATATTTTTTCGAATCCGATTGACATAAAACTGCCGACCTGCAGAATAAACATAATTACTGCTGTAGGAATGATTCCCGGGATATTTACATGCCATATTCTCTGAAATCTTGATGCTCCGTCGATCATTGCAGATTCATGCAATCCAGGATCGATACCGGCAAGTGCAGAAAGATATATGATGCTGTTCCATCCTGCATTTTGCCATATACCGGACCATACATATACGCTGCGGAACAGTCCGGAATCTGACATAAATGAAATCGTTTTTCCACCAAGGGATGTAATTGTCCGGTTTATGATTCCTTCGGGCCCGAGGAAGATATAGAGCATGCTTACCATAACGATGGCGGAAATAAAATGCGGAGCGTAAGTGATTGTTTGGAAAAATTTCTTATATCTGGTGGATCTTATTTCGTTAATAATCAGAGCAAGAATAATCGGCATCGGGAAGCCTGCAATCAGGGTATATAGACTTATGCTCAATGAATTGATTATCAGGCTCCAAAAGCTTGGTGCTCTGAAAAACCTCTGAAAGTGTTTCAGCCCAACCCATTTGCTGCCCCATATTCCGAGTCTTGCGGTAAAATCCTTAAAAGCAATTTGTACGCCGTACATCGGCCAGTAACAGAAAACTGCAAAGAATAGAATAGCTGGCAGCAGAAGAAGATACAGTTGGTAATGTTTTCTGAAATGATAACTTAATCTTCTGATCCTGGTATTTCCGTTTGTCAGCATACAATCACTACCTTTCATTATCTTCAAAGCAGAGACGGGGATTGTTTACAATCGCCACATGTCAGAGTGTCCTCAATTGATTATTATATTAACAAATGCCATTTTTCTTGTAAATCTGCCGTTTTTGCTGCCGGAATGCTTTATCCTGTTTTTCGATATGTCAAATTTGCAATATCAGTTTTACGCCAATGTGCATTTTTATATTGAATCATCTGTTTTTGCATGAACCGCCTGAGTACATGCGGGAATATTAGTAATATCAAGGCTTCTCGCGTTTTATAGGCTGAAGTGCCGGGTATAGCTTCTCAATTGACTTTCTGTCCTGATTATGAATACAATTATTTCAGATATAATTCGCATTCCGTTTTTTCAGAACCTTAATAGCTGGCGCCAGTATTTGTCATAAAACACAAAGCCTGTGTCAATAGGAGTTCGCAAAAAAGTTTCCGGTACGCTGGGCAAGTGAACCTTGGTCCGAGTAACTAGCCCCGCACCCGGCAGCCGCACGGGCGTGTAGGCGGCCGTCCGAGGAACGAGGACGTGCTAGCCTGCCGCCCGGTTGCGGCTGCCAGGAAGGGGCAATATAACTCCCGATAACCTTCTGCTCGTTCGAAGGGTCGGAGCAGGAAATTTTCTGGCGTGGGATTTACGTTGGGAGGTCGGTGTGGTAGCCTTGCCGTAGGCGCCAGCCTCCAAAGGCGCCTATACGGATGGCGCCTGCGGGAGATGGCCCTTAAGGCTGGCTATCTGCGCCGACAGGGCCCCGACGTCAACCCCCGGAGGAAAATTTCCGGGGCTATGCAGCCTCAGTCCCACAATCTTTACCTTCCAGCATCTGCTTGAGCGATGTTGGGCTCAAATAAACCCTCTCATATGCCCAGTCCTCAGCATATTCCAGAATGTAACTGCAGACCAGACGCTCATAGGATGCTTCATTCGGAAAGATACCTACCACGCGTATTCGACGGCGGATTTCCTTGTTGAGCCGCCCAATCATATTGGAGGAAGCGATTTTCCGCGGATCAATCATCGGATAAGTGTAGAATGTAAGGGAATCCTCCAGCCCTTTTTCCAGACATTCCACTGCCTTGGCGTACTTGTTACGATACTTCTCGCCTAAAGCTGCTGCAAGAGCCCGAGCTTCAGCCGCATCCTTTGCCAGCCAGATTTGCTTCAGCTCTTTGGCAAAGGAGTCCTTTGACTTCTGAGGAATATGTGCCAGGATGTTCCTCATGAAATGCACCTTACACCGCTGCCATGAGGCCCCAGGAAATCCCTGCTGAATGGCACTGACCAGACCTGTGTGCGCATCAGAGATGATCAACTTTGGAACTTCAAGCCCCCTGGATCGCATGTCTCTAAACAGCGCCAGGTAGGAATCCGTTGATTCTTCTGCCATCGGTTCAATGGCCAGCACTTCCCGGTGACCATCCGTGCTTACGCCGCAAACGATCTCTATGGCCATGCTGACCACCCGGCTGTCTACCCGCACCTTCTCATAGATGGCATCTACCCACAGAATCGGATACTGCTTCCCAGTGAAGTCCTGCTTCCGGAACGCAGTCACCTGATCATCCAGCTTCTTGGCCATCTTGCTTACTTCAGCGGCGGAAATCCCTTCTATTCCCATACTCTCCGCCAGCACCTTGACCTTCCGGGTTGACACGCCCATCACATAGATATCGTGGATTGTGGTGATCAGCGCCTGCTCGCTACGCTGCCACCTCTCCATAAAGAATGGAACATACCCCCCGTTACGTACCTTTGGAACATCCAGATTCAACGTTCCCAGCCTTGTGTCCATCCTCCGTTCCCGGTATCCGCTCCGATACCCGGTTCGTCCCTCTGTCCGCTGACTTCGATCCGCGTTGAGTTGCTGGTTGACCTCCAGTTCCATCATCTCCTGGCAGATCATCCGCAGCATCGTCAGCAGCGGATTCCCCGATTCGGAAATTTCCTGTAGCACCTCCGCAAATCCTGTGGTATCATGGATCTGGGCCATCTAGGATCCTCCTCTACAATAGTTGTTTGAGCACTTCCATTCTATCGGAATCCCGGGTGGCTTTCTACCACCTTTTTGCGAACTCTATTTTACACCATCAACACAAAAACGGGGGGACTTATGGCTAAAAAAGGACGAATCCGGAGGAACAGTTATTTTAATACTCTGTTCTGGCCGAATATCTTGATTATTGCTGTTGTCATCAGTGTGCTTTTCTGTACTTTTTATATTATGCTCAGCAATAACATACGAAATGAGATTATTGCGTATAACATGCAGTATGTTGAGCATTCAAGAGCTAATTTTGAAAGCAGACTGAAAGAATGCAGGAATATAGCCGCTCAGATTTCCAATAATTCCAAGCTGAGATCTACAAATATGAAGAAGCCGTATGGCGCTATTGAAGGTATCAATGAATTGATAAAATATATGGCCGGCAACAGCTTTTTCAGTGATCTTTTTATTCTGTATAAAGATGATGAATTGTTATACAGCGCCTATGGAACGACATTGTTTGATGTTGTTCTCAGAGACAAATATCATCTTTCAGAAGAGGATATAACGGCTTTCCGTGATTATGTCAGAAGTGGAAGGAATCTGACTAAATTCTTCGGTTTTTACAGCTCGGATAGCTGGATAGACAATAATGCTCCGGAAGTACTCTTCTATATTTCGCCTATCCTCGTAGATGGTTCGTTTCAGAATGGCATCTCGATTTTTGTAATAGACAAAAAGACGGCATGTACTGAAATGAATTCGGAGAATTATAGCTTTGGCGGTTATTCTTTTATCATTGATGATAACCATATTCTTGTGGCTTCTGACTCAAATGGTAATGTGTGTAATGCCGGTATCTTTTATCCCTCTGTTCTCCAGACTATAAACGGATATTCAGTTATGATTCTGGAAGGGAAAGAGTATTCTGTATTAATGTCACAATCTGATACATCCACATTACAGTATGTTACTGCGGTACAGAGCAATCTTCTCCTGTCAAGGGTCATTTCGATCAGGACGATTATCATTTCCGTATCTGTTTCTGTGCTTCTGCTTGGCATTATTCTTGCTTACTGGATCGCATCGCATACATACAGACCGATTGATGTTCTGAATCAGATGATCAAGGATAACAGGCTGGAATCGATTGATAATAATTCCAACGAGATAGAGAATATAAGGCATGCTGTGCAGCATACATTAACTGCAAACCAGAGTCTGATCGATAAGCTTGAATATGAAAAGGAACAGTTAAGAGGTCATCTTCTGATGATGCTTCTGAAGACTTCTACCAATAGTACAGAATACATCAGCAAACTCGCCAATGAAGCGGAAATGGATCTTCATGGCCCTTTGTTTGCAGTACTTGCAATCGGTATAGATGATGAGAACGTTTCTCGCTATAACAATCTGTGTATGGATTTTATTATTTCGGAATACTCGGGTAAGGGTATTGGTTATGCGATTGAGATGATGAATGAAGGCGTTATAGCCATTGTTGTCAATCTCGATGAAAACGGGGAGCGGGAAATACCGCTGCATATTTCGGAACAGATAAAGTCTTTGTATCTGGAAAGATTTGGGATCAATATCCGGATCGGCATAGGAAAACCATATAAGGAAATCATTCATATTTGCAATTCATTTGCTGAAGCGTTGATAGCAGTAACATATAAATCTGATTCAGAACTGGATCCAAGCAGTTTCTTCTCGGATCTGATAACTATCAACTGTATAAATCCCATTTCGTCATTGGACAGCGCATTTATAACAAGTCTGATTATGCAGGGCAATTATGAACTGGTAAAGAAATCGCTGGCTGACAGTGTTTTTGCTGTCCGGCAGAAGTCATCTGATAATTCTTCAACAAGGTTTTACTGCTATCGGATTCTGGATTCTGTTATGAAAGCCACAGATTTCTCTGAAACAGCAGCTGCTGATCAGGAGTCCTTAAAATCAATCGCTGGTCTTTTCACTAAGGCAATGAATTGTCCTGACCTGGAGAGCTTTGAGGAAATCATTCTAAAACTTGCTTATGAGATCTGTGAACTTAATAACCGGGAAATAGATTTGAAAGAAGAAAAATTTAAAAGCCATGTAATCAATTTTATCGAATCTGAGTTCAGGACTCCCAATTTTTCTCTTGAAAGCCTGACAGAAAAATTTGGTTTTTCCGTTTATTACTGGAGCAGATTTTTCAAAGAAAAAATCAAATGCCTTTTCTCTGATTATCTTTGGTCATTACGGTCTTCCGAGGCAAAAAAACTGCTGAAGGAGACAGATTTGTCTGTTAAGGATATTGTCAGTTCAGTAGGCTATTTTGATACCACAGCTTTTATAAGACGATTCAAGTCATGCGAAGGTATTACTCCAGGACAATACAGGAAAATATACAGGAATGGTGCTGCTGATACTGTGAAACCTTAATAAGTGCTATGACTGATATTGATAAATACAGGATTAATATATACCGGCTGAGGACTGGAAGCTTAAATCTTGATCTGTTGGAGGTGTGAACAGTATGAAAATCCTGAATTACGGGTCCATCAACCTGGACCATGTTTATTCCGTTCCGCACTTTGTCAGTCCGGGAGAAACGATGCTTGCCCTGGAAAACAGGCTGTTCTGCGGCGGCAAGGGGCTGAACCAGTCCCTGGCGGTGGCGAAGGCCGGCGGCGCGGTGTACCACGCGGGAATTGTCGGGGAGGACGGCGGGATCCTGCTGGAGGCCCTGCAAAAGGAAGGCGTGGACATCAGCCTGATCCGGAAAGCCTCCGGACCTTCCTCCCATACCGTCAGCCAGGTGGCTCCGGACGGACAGAACAGCATCATCGTCTTCAGCGGGGAAAACATGCGCCTGTCTGAACAGGACATGGACGGGATCCTGGCCGGCTTCGGTGCCGGAGACCTGATCATGCTCCAGAATGAGCTCTACGGTTCCCCGGTGATCGCGGAGAAAGCCGCGGCAAAAGGCATGGCGGTTGTCCTGAATCCCTCTCCCGCGGATGACAGCATCCGGAAATATCCGCTGGAAAAAGTCAGCTGTTTTATACTTCATCAGAGATTGCCGATACGCCATGTCTTGTGTTATACTCTTGCTCATAAGGGATATGGTCTCCTTTCGTAAAGTTGTTGTGTGGTAACTCAACTTTAGCATATGAGACCCTATCTCTCTTTCCTTTTTTGTGTTTGTCCAAGATGTATTGTAGTCCTACAGTATAACTTTATTACCGTAATTTACAGATAAGGTACAATAAGTTGCGCAAATTCCAGAACAGGAGGATTGAAAACAGTCCCCAAAAACAAGGGACAAGGTCAGCGTCATCTGGTAGAATGAAGTTGCGAGACAAACATTCGAAAGGAGACGCAGACCATGTCCGAGAAAATTGTAACACTGAACGAGGAAGTAATCAAGGGGGAAATCCGGGAACTTGTACGCGGGAGCGTGGAAGAAACGCTGAATAACCTGCTGGAAGCGGAGGCGGACAAGCTGACACAGGCGAGGCGGTATGAGCGCAGCGAAGCCCGTCAGGGCTATCGCAGCGGGCACTATGACCGTGGGCTGACCACGACCTCCGGGGAGGTAACGCTTCATGTACCGCGGCTGAAGGGAATCAGCTTTGAGACGGCCATCATCGAGCGGTACAGGCGCAGGGAAAGCAGTGTGGAGGAAGCGCTCATAGAGATGTACTTGGCGGGCGTATCGGTGCGGCGTGTAGAGGACATCACGGAGGCGCTTTGGGGCAGCAGGGTATCGCCGTCCACAATCAGCGAACTGAACAAGAAGGCATATGTGAATATCGAGAACTGGCGAAAGCGGCCGCTGACGGGCCGGTATCCGTACGTCTATGTGGATGGCATCTACTTGAAACGGAACTGGGGCGGTGAATACGAAAACGTCTCGATTCTGGTGGCAGTTGGCGTTGCAGAAGACGGATACCGTGAGGTTCTGGGCGCACAGGAGGGCATGAAGGAGGACAAAGCCAGCTGGCAGAGCTTCTTCCAATGGCTGAAAGGCCGTGGACTGGATGGCGTCCGGCTGGTTGTCGGAGATAAGTGTCTGGGGATGCTGGAGGCCGTGGGCGAAGTATTCCCGGAGGCAAAGTATCAGCGCTGCATCGTGCATTTCTACCGGAATGTGTTCACAGTTACCCCTCGCGGAAGGATGAAAGTCGTCGCGCATATGCTCAAGGCGATTCACGCCCAGGAAACGCGGGAGGCAGCGCGTGAAAAGGCGCAGGCAGTCGTGCAGAAGCTGCGCGAGATGCGGCTGAAGGAAGCGGCGAAAAAGGTGGAGGACGGCATTGAGGAAACGCTGACCTACTACGCATTCCCCTCAGAGCACTGGCTGAAGATCCGAACCAACAACATGCTGGAACGTCTGAACCGTGAAATTCGGAGACGGACGCGAGTGGTTGGAACCTTCCCGGATGGAGAATCGGCGTTGATGCTGGTCTGTGCAAGGCTGAGGCACGTCACTGGCACTCAGTGGGGCGTAAAACGCTACATGAGCATGAAATCGCTGGAACAGATGGATCGGGAAAAACACGGAGTAGACTGCTGTGACCCGGCGTAGGTAGCAAACCGCCAGCCGCCCGTCAAGGGCTTCGCAAGTGGCTTCGCCACCCTTGACGGACAACTGGCGGCCCGCTGACCGGCAGTCAAGCCGAACATGCCCGCGGCCTGTTCGGTCTTCGCCTTACCAACTTCATAAGTGACGCTGTTGTATTTGCGCATAACTCTTGACAGTACCAAAAATCATTCTGCTATGATGAATATATGCCTGAAATTACAGAAGTGTATGTTAAACCAACATACAGAAAAAAAGGCATTGCGAGTGAAATGATTACTTTTGCAGAGGATTATTGTAGTAAGAATTATCCACTTCACAAATATGAACTTCTAACAGGACAAGAAAATCTTGTTGCACAATCTGTATATAGCAAGCTTGGATATGCAGATGATAAAGAACTTCATTTATCAAAAAGAGTGAAGAAGTAAGTCAAATTCCAATTTGTCGAACTGATACTAAGGGCGCACTTCTATACGGGTTAAACCCGTATGTGCGCTCTGCGAGACCGAACAGCTCGGCCCCCTGGATGTCTGGGGTGCGTTACTGCGTTCCGTACAAGGGGATCCATCCCTTGCGCCGCTATGCGGCTATCCTTACATGAAAAAAGGCGTGACCACTTTCGTCACGCCTTTTGCCTATTTAACTGTCTTACGAACACCCCGCTAACGGGCCGGGGCGTTTGTTCCTATTGATCTGATGATTCCATCCGCCAATCCAGCTGGACAAAGCTGGCGGCTGTCCTGACGTCCGCCGCTTTCACAAAGCCGTACTGACCGTCCACGTCCATGAGCCAGCCCGGCTCGTTCCGGGGGACGCACACGTACAGCCAGCCGTCATACTCGCAGAGCACGTGCATTCGGGTTCCGACAGGCAGCTGGGCCACCGTTCCGCCCAGCAGAGCCGTGCTTTCCTTCAAGGCCGTCTCGCAAAGCGTCTCCGCTACGGGCAGCGGAACGATCTGACTGACAGGCGTGTCGTTCGTCGAGCCTTCATAGCTGACATAGAGATTGCACATATACCCTTCCAGCGAACCGACCTGCACATGCGCCCAAGGCCACGGGTCGCCCGGCACGGTTTCCAGCACACGCACCAGCGTTCCGTTCTTCATGTCTCCCAGATCTTTGGAGCGGGAGGATGTCTTCTGCCGCAGGTGAACTCCCCGGCACACGGCGTACCCTTCGGGGATGCCGGAGCCTGCTTCGGCCAGTTGCTCGCACTCCTCCATGCTGCGGGGGAAATCCGCTGCGGACTGATCGTCCAGCCAATGGGGCAGGTTCAGGTCGAAGTCCCGACTTTCTGTAGGCTTGCCGGGCCGGTAGACCGTGGCCCTCCAGTTGCCCTCTGCTGCCGACTCGTATTCCAGAGATTCCAGCACAAAACCTTCCAGCGTTTTTTGATTGACCCGGCGGTAATCCTTGATGATACAAAGAATCCGTCTTTCTTCTCCGCTTCGCTGCACCGCCGCAGGCAATACCCGAAAGCATTCCGTTTCCTCGCCGTTTTCATCCAGCGGATATTCAATGGAATACAGGCTTTTCTGCGGGTCATAATGAATGGAAAACGACCGTCCCGGAAGAAGCGCCTGTTCCCCTACCGGCAGCAGGTGCAGCTCATCCTCCATTTCCACTGCCATGGCCAGCAGCCGTTCCTCGCCCCGGCCAAAGGCGATCAGGGCGCTACGGCCTGCGGTCTCCGGCAGACGCATAGCTCCCGACAGGCAGCTCCAACCGGCCAGATGGGGTTCATTTACATAAAGGCTTTGAAGTTCTTCCGGCAGTTGGCCTGCGAACTCCACGACCGTCATTTTGCCGGTGATGCGTCCCTCCGCCTGCCAGCGCTGAACGCCCTGAACCGGCGCGGTACTGACCGTTTCCCGGTTCAGGCCGTGCTGCGCCAGCACCTCGTCCCGCCATTCCCGGACGGGCTCCGTCCAGCTCAACTCATCCC
>OHGW01000571.1_pt1 | contig 16633 bp, 12 predicted proteins | sample 1567821 | NCBI WGS metagenome assembly OHGW01 (sample SAMEA3879572, study PRJEB24766) | human gut metagenome | biome: human-associated habitat; feature: feces | place: USA | collected 1985/1987 | reverse complement strand
TCGCAGGCTTGCCTTCCGTCTTTTCCAGCTTGTGGCCTTCCGCCTCGATCACGACCGGCTCGTTCAGCTGTTCCTTTCCGGTTTCATCAGCGAAGATACCCTTGCAGACCTCGCAGCGCCAGTAGACCTCATAGCCGTCCTCGGTGCAGGTCGCGGGCTTGCCCTCGACCTTGGTCAGCTCATGACCCTTCGGCTCGATCGGACTGCGCTCTCCGGCCGTACCGCAGCGTTTGCAGTGGAACGCCTTATAGCCCGGCTCGGTGCAGGTCGGCTCTTCTTCCACGGTCAGCTTGTCGTCCCAGTCGTGCCCCTCATAGTAGTCCTCGCAGATATTGAACAGAACCTTCTGCGTCGTGCCGGCTTCGACCTTGATGTCGTCGTCCTCCACGCCCGCAGCTTTCAGTTCCGGGTTCCTTTCCGCATCGTAGGAGCAATCCGTCAGCTTTATCGTTTCAAATTTCGTGCCGATAAAGCCGCCAACCGGCCACTCTGCATTGCTGCCCGTTACCTTGCCTGCCGCATGGCTGTTCTGAACCGTGCTGGCAGCGTTGGTTCCCATAAAGCCGCCGGTTCTTGCCTCCCATGCGGTAGCCGTGCTGTTCACATCACCAAAGGCGACACAGTTTTTGATCTCGCAGCTTTCCACATAACCCGCAAAGCCGCCCGCGTTCCAGTCGCTGGCCGTCACCTTGGCGTAGCTGGCGCACTTCACCGCCTTGCTCTCAAAGAAGAGGACCCCGGCAAAACCGCCGACGCTGTAAGAGCCGGTCACTGTACCCTTCGCCGTGCAGCCATTGTATTTTCCGCTGAACTCGCTGCCGACGAAGCCGCCCGCCTGGCCTGCGCCCTTGACCTCGACATCCGCGGTGCAGTCGTTGTAAGTAAAGTAGCTGCTGTAGCCGACCATACCGCCGGTCACTGTGCTGCTGCTTTCCACCGTGCCGCTGACATGACAGTTTTCAATGGTCAGAATCTTTGCGCTGCCGGAAGCGATCGCGTTGCCGATCAGAATGCCTGCGCCGTCTTTCTCTTGCCGTGTACTTTCCGACTTCACATAGGCATCCTTGACTGTCAGGTTTTTAATCGTTTCGCCGCCGAAATTGCCGAACAGACCAGCGGTAAATTCTTCCTTGCTCTCATCCACATAAAGCCCGGTGATGGTCTTGTTGTTGCCGTCAAAATAGCCATACCAGCTGTGGAAAGATGCATTCCGTGTTCCGGTGCCGATTGGAATCCAACGGTGCGCGGACAGATTCAGGTCTGCCGTCAGGATAAAATGCTCACCGCTGTGACTCAGATTCACAACGCCCGTATTCACGTCCGCCGCCAGCTTTGCCAGCTGCTCCGGGGTTGCGATCTGATAGGGATCCTCCTCCGTGCCGGAACCGCCGGCAAATGCGTCAGCCGCATAATCCGTCCAGATGCCCTCCGGAGCGGCAGGCGCGGCCAGCGCCGCCATCGGCAGCAGGCTCAGAAGCAGGCACAGTGCAAGCAGGATGCCCGCAAGTTTCTTTCCGATTTTCATGCTCGTCTTCCTCCTAAGTTTCTTCAAACTCCGAGCGCCGCAGCGCCCCTTTCCCACCTGCATCATACCACATCCCGGCGCAGAATTGCAATGCTTTTCAAATAGATTTCACAAAAAAGGCGGCCGCCGGTTTCCCGGCGGCCACCTTGCAGATCATCAGACATTTTCTTCCTTCAGCGTTTCCACGGGATTGTCCCTGCGGAGCTTCCCGACGGCGTAGAGCATGGAGACAAACACCACAAGGAACACCGACACCACGGCGACGAGAACGCTCATCCACGGCAGCCGGAAGCTGCTGCTGCTGATCTCCCCCGCGGCGCGCCAGATCAGATACGCCACGCCCGCCGATAACGGCAGCCCCAGCGCCAGCGCCCACAGGCCGTAGAGCAGGCACTCATAGCCCATCATGCGGTAGATGCCGCCCTGCGTCATGCCCACCGAGCGCAGCATCGCGAAGTCGCGGCGGCGCAGCGCTACATTGGTCGAGATGGTGTTGAACACATTTGCCACGCAGATCAGGGAGATCAGCGTGATGAAGCCGTAGGAGAACACGCGGATAATCGTCAGAACGTTGCGCATATTGCGCTCCGTCTCGTGCGCGTCCAGAAGGTCGTCCTCGCGGAAACCGGGATCTGCCTTTTGCAGAGCCCCAATCATGGTTTCGTGCGCCTTTTCCATATTGGAGGCGGTCACATACACGCCGACGTAAGGATCCTCCTCCGGCAGGGCGGACATCGGCAGGTACAGCGCGAGGCCATAGGAGGCGGCGGTGTTGATTTTCGATTCTCCCATCGTCGCGCCGAAGCGGAACTTCTCGGTCACCGCCGGGCGAACCATACACTCCGGCTCGGAGGATGCTTCGTGCGTTTGCCAGTAGATGTCCTGCAAATTCTGCCCATATTCCGCCGTCCAGGAGCCGTCCTCCTCCTGCGAGTAGGCGCCCGTCATTCTGTAGCCGGGGATTCCGTCCGGCAAAAAGATTGCCAGCTCCTGCACCCCGCTGTTCAGGACGCTTCCGGCATAGGTGCGCCGGCTGTTTTCGGTTGGAGTATAATAGACCTGCCGGATATAATTCTGCAAAATGGGGCTTCCGCTCTCCGGGGAGATTCCCGCCTCGGCGCAGACGGCGGCATAGGTCGTCTCATCCAGATAGGTCAGCATGACATAGAGCTCCGTCTCCACGCGGTTGCCGTACCGGTCGTCGCTGTATTGCAGATACTCCTCCGAGAAGGCATCCTTCATCGGAACGACCGTGCTGCTCTTCTCAACGCTGCACCACGCCGCGCGGACGCCCTCGCCGCCGCGCAGAGTCTCGGCAAGCGCCTGTGCATCCCGCAGGGGCATTTTTTCCATAAAATAGGCGTAGTCATAGCTGCTCACATCGACCGCATCCGCCGCCGAGCCCGTCAGGTACATCCCGTAGGTACTGGCGGAGATGAACAGCAGCACGCTCATGGCAAGAGAGAGGATGGTCGCGCGGTACTTTTTCCGGCTGCGGTGGAAATACTTTTTTGAAAGCATCCCCGGCAGACCGAACAGCCGGTAGGCCAGCTTGCCGGAGGAAGTCCTGCGTCCCATTTTGATGTCGCGGCTCTGGCGGATGGCCTCGATGGCCGTCACGCGCATGGCACGCCGCGCCGGGAGCATGGCGGAAATACGCACGGTCAGAAAGCCCACTGCGGCCGCAACGGCAAGCGCAGGCAGAGAGACCGAAAAGCGCAGCGGAATCGTTTCGCCGAACAGGCTCTCCATCCGGTCGCCCAGCAGCAGGAAGGTCACCCACATTCCCCCGCAGCCGGCGAGCAAGCCCAGCGGAATGCCGATCAGGCTGACGGTCTGGGCCTCGTAAATTACCGTTTTGCGAAGCTGCTTTCTCGTCGCACCGACGGAGGACAGAAGGCCGAACTGCTTCGTCCGTTCGCTGACGGAAATGGAGAAGGCGCTGTAGATCAGGCTGACCGCGCCGACCATGATCATGGCGAACAGGATCGCGGCAAAGCGGTACATACTACGGTCAAGGTTGCCGTAGCGCATATTACCCCTCATGCGCAGGTAGCTCCAGTTGTATTCCGGTTCGCCTGCGCTGCGCGCCTGATATCTGGCGGCATAGGCGTCCAGCGCCTCCGTCTTGGCCGATTTGGTCTGCACGAAAACGTCATACAGTCCCGTGGAGGCGCCCTCGCCCACGGTCAGGGCGGTGTAGCCCGGCCCGATAAAGGACTCAAAGCTCGGCCGCCGGTAGGTGCCGACGACGGTATAGCTGCGCGTCTGCCGCGGGGCAAACACCTCGCCTTTCTGATATGCCGTGTCCTGGCCGACCATCCTGCCGTCCTGCATCCGGTCGCCCAGCGCGAGCGTCAGCTCCTCGCCCACACGCGCAAGCGTCGGTAGGTGGTCGGGCAGCAGGATCTCCTGTGCCGTTTCCGGCATCCGGCCGCTCGTCAGATGCACCGGCAGAAGCTCGGAAAAATTCCCGCTCACGGACAGCAGATAGACATAGCGGTCATTGCGCAGCTCCGCGTTTTCCGGCCTTGCATAGCCGAGATACTCTCCGCTTGCAAGCTGCTTCGTGTCGGAATCGACGCGCATCTCGGTCAGCGCCTCGGCCTGCACGGAGGAAAAGGCGAGGCAGTAGCTGCCGTTTTCATAGGCGTCGACCCGTGCCATGTGTCCGTAGAGCGTGGAGATGAAGGTTGTGACGGCCGTGAACATCGCAACCGACAGGATGACGCCGATGATGGTCACCAGCGTACGAGTGCGGTTTTTCTTCATGGATTTCACGGCAACGGTACGGAAGATCTTCATTTCCGGATCACCTCATCGCGTGTGATGCGGCCGTCCTCGATGGCAATGATGCGGTCGGCCTGCAAGGCAATGGATTCGTCGTGCGTGATGACGATCAGCGTCTGCCCGTAGCGGCGGTTGGAGAGCTTGAGCAGCTCCACAATCTCCTGAGAATTTTTGCTGTCGAGGTTGCCGGTCGGCTCGTCCGCCAGCACCACGGCGGGCGCGTTCATCAGCGCCCGGCCGATGGAGACGCGCTGCTGCTGGCCGCCGGAGAGCTGGTTGGGCAGGTGCTTTTCCCGTCCCTCCAGGCCGAGCGTCTGCAATAGCTCCTGTAAGCGCTCCTCGTTGACCTTGCGGCCGTCCATCAGGACGGGCAGGGTGATGTTCTCCACGACGTCCAGCACCGGGATGAGGTTATAGAACTGGTAGATCAGTCCCACCTCGCGGCGGCGGAAGATGGCAAGCTGCGTGTCCGAGCGGGAATAAACGTCCTCCCCGTTCAGGTAAACGTTGCCGGAGGTGGGCTTGTCCACGCCGCCGAGGATGTGCAGAAGCGTCGATTTTCCGGAGCCGGACGGCCCGATGATGGCAAGAAACTGTCCCTTTTCTACGCCGAAGGACACATCGTTCAGCGCGTGAACGGCATTTTCGCCGCTGCCGTAGATTTTTGACAGGTGCTCGACCCTGAGAATTTCCATAACTTTTGGTTCCTTTCTGTTGTTCTGCCCTCAGTATATACCACGCCGGTGACAGCCGGGTGACTTCTTTGTGACAGAATCGTCACACAAGCCCGATGCAGACACAAAAACGCGGGGGAAGCGAAACGCTTCCCCCGCAGGTTTCAGGAATCAATAGCCGTTGAAGTGATAGGTCTTCACGATGGACGGATAGTCCTTGTAGCACACATTGGTGTCCAGCGGGCCGACGCCGTTGACGTAGTTGCTGGAGGTGTACTGATACATACCGTAGGTGGAGGGGTAGTTGGCCGACTTGACATTGACGGGCGAATCATTGTAGTAGTTTGCCATCCAGCACTCCCACTTGGAGCAAATGCTGGCGGTGGGAACCCATGCGCCGTAGTTCGGATCCATCCAGCTTGCGTAGCCGTACAGGCCGGGCAGATAACCCGCCGCTTCAATTCTGGACAGGAAGGCATTGCAGATCTGCTGCGCCAGTGCGCCGTTATAGCTCTGGGCATAGGGATCCTCGAAGTCGAAGTAGATCGGGTATTCAAACTGTTTCCCCTGAATATAGTTCAGGCAGAGCTCCGCCTCATGAGCCGCCTCGGCAGCATTCTCGGCGTAGGAATAGAAGTACACGCCCACGTTCAGGCCCGCGGCCTTGGCCGCAGCGTAATATTCCTCGAAGCGGTAGTCCTTACGGGTAACAAAGCCGCAGCGCAGGATGACATAGGAATAGCCGCTGTTTTTCAGGTTCTGGAAATTGAATCCCGTGCCCTGATGCTCGGACACGTCGATACCGTAGGCGACGATGGAGCCGCTGCCGGCCATGCCGCCGGTATAACCCGCGTTATAGCCCTTGCGGACTTCCTTTTCCACGGGGATGAGCTTCCACTTCTGCGCGGCCGAACCGTTGCCGGTCCAGACCTGCACATTGGTGCCATTGTCGGAGAAAGTGCCGTTGACATCCAGATACAGGCCGGACTTGTTGATGACATAGGCATAGCCGTCGCCCGCGTCCTTCAGCATCCATTGCTGTGCATCGCTGCCGTTGCCCTGAAACTGCTGGACGTTCGTGCCGGCAACATTGCTGCCGTTGGCAACGTCAATATACTTGTCGCTGTGCAGTGCCATGAGGGTGTAGTAACCGTTCTGATATTTGAGCTCAAACTTCTGGTTGCTGCCGCCGCCATAAGCCCACAGATGGGCATTGGCGCCGTTGTCCGTGCTCACGCCTGCAATGTCGAGGCCCTTGGAGTTATCCACCGCGGAAGCCAGACGATAGTAGCCGTCCGGCACGCCGAAGGGGACATGGATCGCGGGCGCCGCCGTGCTGGAGGTGTTGCCTCTGGTATCGTCGGCATAGATGTGCGTGGTATAGCTGCCGGTTTCGCTCTTATGGTCGGCGGTTCTGACATAGAACGTCGCGGTGTTGCCGTTGAGGGTGGCCTCGTGCCAGACAAGGTCGTCCTGACCGTTTCTGTCCGACCATGTGGGCATCTTGACTCTTGCTACGCCGGTCTCGTCCGTGACCGTGCAGGTCACGCGGTAGCCGTTGGGCGTGACTTCGCTGATCCGGACGTTGGAGATCTCAGGCCCCTTGGTGTCCTCGGGGATGTTGATTGTGCCCGCCGAAGCGCCGCTCTGATAGCCGCGCTTGTCGGTCGCATAGATGTGCGTGATGTAGTCGCCGGCTTCATTGTTATGATCGGACGCTCTGACATAGAAGGTCGCGGTATTGCCGGAAATCGTCGCCTCATGCCAGACGAGATCGTCCTGATTATTCTTCACCGACCACGTTGGCATCGTGACCTTTGCCACACCGGAGGGATCGGTCACGGTGCAGGTCACGCGGTAGCCGGCCACACCGACCTCGGTGACCTGAATGTTGCTGATGGACGGACCGTAGAAGTCCTCCTGCACGCTGCTCGGGATCAGCGCCCACTTCTGCGCGCCGGTGCCGTTGGAGGTCCAGCACTGCACGTTCTGGCCGTTGGCCACCTTGCCTTCTGCCAGGTCAAGTGCAAGGCCGTTGACCGCCGCGAGGAAGGTGTAGGTGCCGTCCTCGTTGTCTTGAATGCGCCACTTTTCATCGCCGTTGGGGGTCTTATCACTCCACTGATGGATGTTGGTGCCGTTGGTCTTGCCGCTGCCGGCCACGTTCATAAAGCGGGCACTGTGCAGCGCGCGGACGGAATACAGGCCGCCGCCGATGCTCTGAATGTACCAGAGCTGGTTTTCGCTGTTGGCAGCCGTCCAAACCTGAATGTTCGCACCGCTGCTCTTGGACACCTCCGCAACGTCCAGCACGATATTCTGATTCAGGGAGCTTGCGATGGTGTAAACACCGTCCTCCAGCGTTCCGCTCGCGGTCGGCCCGGAGAGAATGTTCGGAAGCGTGACCACAGGCGCCGCGGCGGAAGAGCTGTTTCCTGCCGCGTCATATGCATAAATATGGGTCAGATAGTCGCCGGACTCCAGATTGTGGTCGCCGATGCCGACATGGAAGGTCGCCGTGTTGCCGGAGATGGCCGCAGTATGCCAGACGAGGTCATCCTGGCCGTTCTTCACCGTCCAGGTCGGCATGGTGACTTTCGTCACGCCGATGTTATCCGTGACCGTGCAGGTAACGGTATAGCCGCGGCCGGACACATTGCTGACCTTGACGTCGTTGATGGTCGGCGCGGCGGTATCCGCAATGATGTTGACGCGCGCGCCGGAATTGTTCAGCAGAGCATTTCCGCCGCCGCCGACATTGATGCCATAGACATAGACGGGCTGATTGCCGCTCTTGAATGTACTGATCACCGCGTCAAAGCCGTGCGCGCTGCCCGCGCCGGGATAGGCCGCCGCGATGTCGGAACGGGCCTGGTTGGCCTTGATCACATGGCCCTCGGCCTTGCTGTCGCCCGCGGCACCGCCGATGTAGACATGAACGTCCAGAGAGGTCGTGGGAGAATCCGCATCCAGTGTCCAGCCTCTGACACGGATCTTGCCGACCCCCTCGCTGGTCACGCTGTCCAGCCAGCCGGTAGGAGCGTTGCCGGAGGAGGAAATGTTATAGCCCGCGACATACCAGTAGGCGGTAACATTTGCCAAAATGTTCGCCTGCGAGCCGTAGCAGGTGCCGAAATAGCTGCTGGTCAGAGGGCGGCGGTCGCCGGAGTAGCCCCAGCCGGGGTCTGCGCAGTAAATGGTGTCGCCCTGATAGTCCGTGATAAAGATTGCATGGGGCAGCCGGCCGCAGTACATGACAAAGCCCTCGGGATGCGCGTTCAGCAGAGCCTTGACCGTGCCGAGGCTGAGTCCGCTGACGGCGGTCTCACTGACCCTGATCGAATGGATGCCGTCGCCGGGCTTGGAGAGCGTATAGTTCCAGCTCATGCCGTAGGAGTCGGACCATGCGCCGCAGTTGGTCAGATCATATTCCGTGATGCTCGACCAGTTATCGTTGCCGCTGAGATAGGCTCTTGCCCGGCACATCATCGTATTGGACGCGCGGGTGCAGCTTACATTGGTAATCTGCCGCAGATACAATGACGAAGGGAAGGACGCTGCGCTGGCAGGGAGGACGCACAGGCCTGCCAGAATGGCCAGTGCGAGCAGGATTGCGAAGGAGCGTTTTACTGGATGCTTCATGGTTTCATCTTCCTTCTTCATTTTGTTGGTTGTCATCTTCCGGGCATACGTGAGCGCGGAAGATAGCGGTCAAGCGGCAGACGCTGTCTTTCCGTATGGGAGACGGCCGGAATTTGTCCTCTGTCCGGGAAATCCCTGCGCCTTCCAGAACTTGCAGATGTTGTCTGTTTTTTAATTATAATTATACTGCCGCCTCGTTTCAAAAATCAACTCAATTGATGTACTTTTATTCAAATTTACTGCAATTTTACGCAAGGCAAACCTGCTGCACGTTTTGCTCTGCTCTGAAAATGTCCCGCTTTTGTCAGACGGCAAAAGCGGGACGATACATTATTTACAATTATAATTATCGGAGGCCGACACACGAGCGCGCCATGGTGTACAAAATAAGCCGGAGCAAGCGATAAAACGCTTGCTCCGGCTTCAGACTGTCAAAAAACCTATCCAGCCGAAAGTTTCGGAGGGAAGAATAGTGTGAAAGGGAACCGTCAGGGTTCCCTTTCGCGTTCAATAACCCGCCGCAGCGATCAAAATTGCAAAATAATACTACAAATATTGATTTTGCAATTTTGTAGGCAGCTTGTCAAAAAAGTCCAAAAGGACTTTTTTGACAAGCTGAAGCCCAGTTCAGTATAAAACTGAACTGGGCTTTTTTGGCAAGCTGCCGGTCGCTCTTCACAGGTGCGCCTGGTTTTTGATTTACAGCTTCCAGCGTACGGTCTGTTCCTTTCCGCCGACGAAGTCTGCGTAGATGCCGGGTTGTGCGATGAGCTGTTCATGCTTGCCCTGCTGCACGATATGACCGTGGTCGATGACCAGGATCTGGTCGGCGTGGCGCACGGTTTTGAGCCGATGTGCGATCATGATAATGGTTTTATCCCGCGTCAGTGCTTCAATCGCCTTTTGCAGCCGGTTCTCATTTTCCAAGTCTACATTTGCTGTAGCTTCATCCAATATGACGATAGGAGCGTTTTTCAGCATGGCACGCGCAATGGAAATGCGCTGCTTTTCACCGCCGGAAAGGCTTGCGCCGCCTTCGCCGATCACGGTCTGATAGCCGTCAGGCAGGCTTTCGATGAAATCGTCGCAGCAGGCCGCCTTTGCCGCAGCCACGACTTCGTCATGCGTCGCCTCCGGCTTGCTGAATTTGATATTGTTTTTGATGGTGTCGGAAAACAGATAAACGTTCTGGAATACTACGCTGATCTGCTCCATGAGGGATTCCAGCGTGTAATCCTTCACGTCATATCCGCCGATCTTTACGCTGCCGCTGTCCGTGTCCCAAAAGCGGGCGATGAGGTTGCAGAAGGTGGTTTTGCCGCTGCCGGAGGGACCGATGACCGCCGTTGTGGTTTTATCGGGCAGCGTTACAGAAATGTCGCGCAAGATCGGCTTTTGCTCATAGGAGAAGTTCACATGGTCAAAAACAATGTCGTGCTTTTCAGGAGAGAGAGCCTTGCCGTTCTCGTCCATGCGCGGCATATCCTCGGTTTCCTCGGTGCGGTCAATGGCGGCTGCCGCCAGACGCAGCATTTGGCTGAACCACGCCGTGTCATTCAGGTCGCAGGGGATGTTTTGCTCTCGCGCCCCGGCGGGCAGCAGCTCATTCCGCACCGCGATCACATCCGGAAAGTCCAGATTGTAGATCAGACAGCTGCCATTGTCGCGGTACCGCCCGGTATTGTCCAATCCGCAGCCGAGGTTGACTACCGCTGCATTGGGGTGCGTTTTCAGATAGTCCCGTATTTCAAAGGCAAGGTCGTTCTGCCGCATGGCGACCTCCAGAGCGCCGAAGCGCTGCATCAGGCTGCGGGATTTCTTTTCCGCCTCCGAGAAATCATAGTCGATTTCTCCGATCAAGCGGACCGCCGTTTCGTCCTGATAAAGGCGCGGATACAACTCCGAGCACACTTTCCGGGCGTAGAGGGTGATCACCAGCGTTTCCTGCACAGTGTTTTTCTCAATTTTGTATTTCATACGTATTCCTCACTTTCTGACGAACGAGAGATCCTGCATAAAGCTCTAGGGACAGTGCAATCTCCTTTGCCTTTTCCTCTGGCTGTGCCAGCAGTTTTTCACGGAGCGTGCAGAGCGTCGGCACAATGCCGGTTTCTGCCGCCTCCTGATATACCGCAGCCACACATCGGTCGATAATAGACTTGTGCTGAGGGCCAATGCCGCTTTTGTCGATCTGCTCCACCAGGGACATAATAAACTGAGATTTCTCCACGATAGGATTGTTCTCGCCGTAGCCCTCTACCATATATTCTGCAAGATGATTGTGACACTCACATTTCTGGAACGCATGGTTGCCAGAATCTTATCAAAACCATCCGGCAAGCTGACGTTTGCGAACTCGTCCATGAGAAAATGAACGGGGACAGGCAGGCTTCCACCATACTTGTGATCCACCAGCCGGAAAAGCTGCTGAAAAATCTGCGTGTACAAGATAGATACCAGAAAATTAAAGCTGGTATCGTTGTCCGGAATCAACGCGAATAGAGCCACTTTTTTCTCGCTCATGTTTGCCAGGTCCAGCTCGTCCGTTGCAGTCAGCGCCGCCAGCGAGGAAAGGTTGAACTTTTCCAGTCTTGCGGCAAGCGTGATCTGAATGGATTTCAAGGTTTTGGCACTGCCGGAGTGGTAGTCCTTATAATACTTAACAGCGATATGATCCGGCTCTCGCATCTCCAGACGTTCAAACAGTTCATCCAACGGTGACTGATAACAATCATCATCTTCTCGAACCTCACCGGCCTGGAGCATTTCCATGACCATCGGAAAGTTTTGTTCATCCTCTGGTGCTTCATGGTGGAGATAGAATATCAGCGCAAGCAACAGCATGGATGCCGCAGTGTCCCAGAATGGGTCCTGCGACTGACTGCCTTTCGGAGTTGTGGATTTGAACAGGTTGGTAACTAATCGCTGCACATCATTGTCATCTCGCAAATAGACAAACGGATTATAGCAAAAGCTCTTTTCCATATTCAGAAGATCCAACACCCGGACTTCATACCCTTTTTGTTCCAGCAAATACCCGGTATCTCTCAAAAGTTCCCCCTTCGGATCTAAAACTGTAAAGGAAGTATTGGCCTGCATCAAATTTGGCTTAGCCAGATTAAAGCTCTTGCCCGCGCCACTGCCGCCGATGACTACTGTGTTGAGATTTCGCCGGTGCTTTCTGCCATCCAGACCCATACGCACATTCTGTGTAAACAGCTTGTTCTGCTCTGGCCTTTTATCCCGGTATTTTTTGTTCACGGCTCTGGCATCGCCCCATTTTGCCGAACCGTGTTCCTCGCTGCTGCGATAGTTACGGCGAGAGGAAAAATAAATACCGATGCCCATTCCATAGGCACATAAAGAAATAAGGACAGTTCTCAGGCTGTCCTCACAAAGCACAATATGAAATGGAGCATTCATCGCCGCAGGAAATGCCGCAATGATTTCAGGCAAGCCACCTGATACCGCCGGAGCCATAAGAAGCCCCAACCATATCACCGGGACAATACCAAACAGGCAGAGTGCAAGCTGCGCCTTGCGATTATCTTGCTTCATCGCGGCACTTGACCTTTTTTGTCGGGGCATGCGAAGATCGCTGAAAACGATGAAACAATTCAGCGCAGTCACGAGCGGATGAAGGAGCTTGACTCCGAGACCTCCTGTTCAGATGAAAAGCTGGATGCGGCCTGCGAACAGTACGCCGACTGCAAAGCTCTGACCTATGAGCTGACCCACGCATTCATTTCTGCGGTCTACATTTACGATCTCGACAACATAGAAATCGTCTGGAAGTTCAAGGACTTCCTCACTACATCAGAAGGAGAAGCCAAATGAAAGTATTTCTTTATATCCGCGTTGCCTGTGCGGATCAGCTTGCAGCGGCAAATCAGCGGGAAGAGCTGGAACGCTATGCGAAGGACAAGGGCTATGAGGTAGCTGCTGCGGTTGCCGCAGACGGCATCTCCGGCGTCCATACGGAAGGCATCATGAACTTCTTGCTGAACGAAGCCAAGCGTCAGGGCATCGGCACGATCCTCGCCCGCGACACCTCGCGGATCAGCCGGGACACTTCCTCTTTCATAAGGTTTGAGCGAAAGTTCCGGGAGAACGGCATCCGGTTCGAGTACCTGTCCAAGCCTGACAATGAGCTTCCGGTTACTCCGATGATGGAGGCGTTTGAAGCGGCGTATAAGAAACGTCGCACAAAGGACGGCACAAGAGCATAGATCAGCAGACAATATGTTTTTTCTGAGCTTCAAAAAAGGAGGATATATCAGAACCAAGGCAAGAATAGACGAGAAGTGCTTGACTTCGGCTGGGAGCAAAGCCGCATACGAGAAAATACTGGAATATGTCTCAGAGAATACCGGACTGAAAGTCAGTCACCTCTATATCTTACAAGCGAAGCAGGAATACGGCATCATTGAGAGAGAAATATACCTCGCTGAAATCCGAAAATGACAAGTAGCCCTGATGCCTCTATCTGAGAAGCAAAAAGCAAACGCAACGGTGCCGAAACACTTCGGGATGATGTAACTGAATACAAAAGGACAAGCATCAAAAATGGATGCTTGTCCTTTATATCCGACGCATTATGTTAAGATGTGCAGTAGATGTTCCATTTTGCTGTCCCATTCTCTGCTGGAATCGGCGCACTCTTTCAGCTCAGTTTCGATTTCAGAATTTATCGGCAAGTTTTTCTTATAGCGGATGGTATGCTCAAGGCTTGCCCAGAAGTCCATAGCGATTGTACGGAGTTGTATCTCCACCGGCACACGGATCTCTTTTTCAGCAAAGAATACCGGCAGCCGGATCGTCAGGTGCAGACTGCGATAGCCATTTGGCTTAGGGTGTGAAATATAATCTTTCTCTGTGATGATTTCAATGTCGGACTGATCTTTTAAGCACTTTGCCAAAAAGAACACATCCTCCTCGAAAGAGCAGATCACACGCACACCGGCAACATCCATGATATTTGCCTGCATGGTCGGAAAATCCAGAGGAAGTCCGCGCTTCTGCATCTTGTTCATAATGCTGGACGGCGACTTCAAGCGGCTTTTCATACTTTCTATCGGATTGCGGTCATGCTGCAATGAAAACTCTTCGTTCAGAATTTCCAACCTGCTTTCAAGTGCTTTCAGTGCGCAGCGGTATTGCAGCATGACTTCCTGATACCTGCGATTTTCACTTAAAAGGCGCTGGCATTGCAGATCATCCAAGCCTTTATCTGTCGCAACCGTCAAACCAAATAAATTTTCACTCATAGCTTCTCCATTCCGCAGGGATAGGCGCTCCGCGCTGTCTGCTGCTCTTGTGTTACGACCTGATAAAAACTGTATCCGCCGGAGAGATGGGTACAGGTGAAACCGTACTGCGTCAAAAGCCGGCAGGCCAGATAACTGCGAAGCCCTGTCTGGCAATTCACATAGACAGGCTTACCCCGGTCTAACTCGTCCAAATGCTCCCGCAGATCGTCCAGTGGAATATTGCGGAATCCATTCAAGTGCCCACGCCGATATTCGCCTTCCGTACGGACATCCAGCAGTGTCGCATTGCCATCGCAAGGCAAGTCCTCAACATCATTCCAATGGAACTGCCGCACTTTCCCGCTCTCCAAATCCTCGATCATAAAACCGGCCATATTGACCGGATCCTTGGCAGAGGAATAGGGCGGCGCATAGGAAAGATCAAGCTCCGTCAGTTCCAAAGCTGTCATTTTTGCGCGAATGGCCGTTGCCAGTACATCAATGCGCTTGTCCACACCGTCGCCGCCAACGATCTGCGCACCCAGCAGCCGCAGGCTTTCTTTTTCATACAGTACCTTAATTACCATAGACTGTGCGCCGGGATAATAGGCAGCGTGGGATGCCGGGAAAAGTACGACTTTGTCGTAAGCGATTCCTGCTGCCTGCGCTGCCTTTTCATTGATCCCCGTAGAGGCTGCTGTCAAGTTAAACAGTTTCAGAACAGACGAACCCTGAGAGCCGTGAAAGCGGCTGTTTCCGCCGCAGATATTGTCAGCGGCAATGCGTCCCTGCTTGTTGGCGGGCCCCGCCAGAGAGATCAACGCTTTCTGCCCGGTCACGAAATGGGTGACCTCTACGGCATCGCCCACAGCGTAGATATCCGGCACGGAGGTTTCCATCCGCTCGTTGACAGCGATGCTGCCACGAATACCAAGCCTGAGTCCGGCTTCTTTTGCCAAATGCGTATCCGGGGTAACACCGATGGCCAGCAGCACCATATCCGAATGCAGCGGCTCACTACCCTCCAACAGGGTCAGCACGGAATCTCCGTCCTGTCGGAATCCGGTGACGGTTTCACCCAACCGCAGAGCCACGCCGTGTCTGCGCATTTCCGCATGGACAAAGCTCGCCATATCCGCATCCAGCGGCGCTAATAGCTGCTTCGGACGCTGAACGATGGTGACGGAAACGCCCATTTCCGTAAGGTTTTCCGCCATTTCCAGACCGATAAAGCCGCCGCCAGCCAAAACAGCGGTTTTCGGCTTCTGATCCTCTACAAAGTGCCTAATGCGGAGGGTGTCCTCCACGGTGCGCAGCGTGAAAACACGCTCGCTGCTGACGCCGGAAAGCGCAGGAACCGTCGGCTTTGCGCCGGGGGCGAGAATCAGCTTGTCATAGGTTTCCGTATAGCTCTTTCCGCTGTCCAGTGCGCAGACGGTGACGGTTTTCTCTGTGGAATTGATCGCAGTTACTTCCTGCTGTACCCGCACATCAATGCGAAAACGATCCCAAAAGCTCTCCGGAGTTTGCAGCGTCAGTTCTTCCTGCTCTTTGATCGCACCACCCACATAATACGGCAGGCCGCAGTTGGCATAGGACACGTAACCGCTGCGCTCGATCATGATGATCTGCGCGTGTTCATCCAAACGGCGGATGCGGGCAGCGGCAGAAGCACCGCCCGCCACACCGCCTACGATCACAACTTTCATCTTGCGCCCTCCACCATTGCGGCAATCTCCGACTTAGGCCGATAGCCCACCGATTTGGCAACGGCCTTTCCATCCTTGAATACGACCAGCATCGGGATGCTGGATACCTGAAAACGCATTGCCAGCTCCATCTGCTCGTCCACATTGATCTTGCCCACCTTGATGGTTCCGGCGTTTTCCTCAGCGATCTCGTGGACCACGGGAGCGAGCATTTTGCAGGGACCGCACCAGTCGGCGTAGAAGTCGACAATAGCCGGTTTGTCACCCAGATACTTCCACTCTTTGGAATGGTTTTCGTAGTCGGCTATCTTTTTCAGAAATTCCGCACGGGTCAGGTGAATGGTGCCCGATTGTGGCTTTTCGGCTTGTACCGTATCTGTAGCGGTGGTCGATTTATTCTCGGATGTTCCTTTGCAAGATGCGAAAGCCAACAGTCCCATGAATAGGAAGGGGATAAGAATGCTCTTTTTCATTTTTTCTGCTTTTTAATGGTTATTAATGGATGATTTCTTTTTTCCAGGTGATACCACTGATGTCGGTCAGTACTAATTCATACTTTCCTTTGGGCAAACTGCCTATAGCCGTATCATCGATTGTAAGGGTCGCTTTGCTTCCGAGTGGGATTACCAGGCTGTGCTTACCCGGAGCTACCCGGGCAATGTATTTATTATCGATATTTCCGATCGGGAAGACTGCTAATTCTTCTCCTTTCTTTTCCAGCACAATGTCTCCATCGGCATTCTTCAGGCTGATACCAATCAGGAAAGAACCGTATACATCGACACCTTCAACGCGATAAACACTGAATGACAGAGAGTTGTTCTCTATTTGTGCGTCGGATATTTCAATTTTCGGTTTGACGGACTTGTTATGAAGGGGGCCCCAGACGCCATTGTGGAACTCTTGGTTGGTATATAGGCTCAGTGTGAAGATAACGATGGCACCTGCCACGCTGACATTGGCAAATCGCTTGGCGCTTACAGGCAATTCTCCGGAAGTCAGCCATGACAGCCAGGCTGCTTTCTTCTTTAAAGAGAATTTCCG
>OHGW01000558.1_pt1 | contig 16856 bp, 17 predicted proteins | sample 1567821 | NCBI WGS metagenome assembly OHGW01 (sample SAMEA3879572, study PRJEB24766) | human gut metagenome | biome: human-associated habitat; feature: feces | place: USA | collected 1985/1987 | reverse complement strand
GCGGAAAAGGCGCGAGCAGATGGCGCAGGTGAATTTGGAAATAGTATTATTTCGTTTCCGCGAGCTTTTCCTGCATGACCTCCAGCGCTTTTGCAAGCTGTGCGTCGGTCAGGTCACCCAACTCGTACATGCCGTTGTCTCCGTCCACTTCCACGTCCGGCGTGATGCCCTGCTTGTGCACCGCATAGCCGTTGGGCGTGTAGTACTGCGCAACGGTAATCTGCATTCCAGAACCGTCGGAGAGCGGCACAACCGACTGCACAATGCCCTTGCCATAGGTCTTTTTGCCGACAACGGTCGCGTTCGCGCGGTCACGCAGTGCGCCGGTGAGGATTTCGGAGGACGAGGCGCTGTTCTCGTTGACAAGGAGCACCAGCTGCATCTCCACCTTGCCGTCCTTTGTGCGGTAGTAGTAGCGTTCACCGTTCTTGTACTGCAAATAGCACAGCGTCCCCTTGTCAAGGAAGATATCGGCGATGCTCTGCGCGTCGTTCACCCAGCCGCCGGGATTGTCGCGCAGGTCGATAATCAAGCCCTTCGTGCCGTTCTCCACCATTTTATTAACGGTTGTTTCAAACTTTTCAGCGCAGTCGCCTGCAAAGTCGTAGAGATAAATGTAGCCGATTTCGTCGGTCAGCATCATGGAATCAATGCGGTTGACGTTAATGTTCGCGCGTGTGAGCGTGTACGCCATTTCTTCCGTACCACGCAGGAATGTGACGTGCACATCCGTGCCCGGCGTGCCGCGCATGATATCTACCGCATCGTTAATGGTGCTGGAGTTGACATACAAATCCTCCACCTTGTAGAGGATATCGCCCTTGCGGACGCCTGCCTCATGTGCCGGGCCGTTGTCGAACACGCGGCTGATGGTGCAGATTCCCGTCAGATAGGACGTGGAAATCTGGATGCCGACACCCGCATATTCACCTTCGTCATCCTCCCAGAGCTTGGCGTACTCTTCGGGCGTGTAGTAGAAGGTGTACGGATCACCCAGCCCGGAGAGCAGGCCGTCCGCCGCGCCGTCAAGCAAACTCTGCTTGTCGTAGTCCTCGAAGTACCCTTCATCCACAATGTCCATCAGTTCCAGCAGCTTGTCGAACTGCTTGTATTTCTCATACTCCTCGCGGGAAATTGTGACGGTGTCGCCGCCGGTGCTGTCGGTGGCGGCATTCGCCATCTGCTTGCCCATCAGAGCGGTGAGCGTCGTGCAGCCGCTGAGCATCGCGCAGCACAGGACAAGAGACAGCACGAGCGCAAGTTTCTTTTTCATGGGAAAAATCCTCCTTATCGTTTATTTCCGGGGCGCTTTGTCGCCGCTGACTTTCTTCAACTCCATCAGGATTTTGAAGGTGATGGCATCGTCGAAGGAGCGCAAATCCAGCCCTGTCTGCCGCTGCACCTTGTCCAGCCGATACACCAGCGTGTTGCGGTGAATATAAAGCTGACGCGCCGTGTCGGACAGATTCAAGTCCTTCTTGAAGAACATTTCGATCGTGTAGAGCATTTCCTCGTTGAACAGGCGCTGATTCTTGCGATTGAAGAGCAGCCCGTGATAATAAGCGCTGATGTCCTGCGGCAGCTCCATCAGGAAGCGCTCCAGAATCAGGCGGCTGTAAATATAAATGCTCTCCTCCGGCTTGAAGATGCGTCCGACTTCAATAGCACGGCGCGCTTCGTTGTAGCTGTCGCGCAATTCGTCGATGGTGCGGCGCATTTTGCCGATGCCGACGGTCATCTGGTGCGCCGTCTCGCCCATCAGCGTCTCTTGCAGCGCCTGTGCAAACTGGTGCAGGTCGTCAATCGTCTCCACATCCGTCATTTCCTTAATCAGCACAACGGTGTGACGATCCATGTTCAGCAGCACGTCCTTGTCCTGCACCGGCGTAATGTCCCGCAGCAGGTCATAGGCGCACTCGTTTTCGGTCTGCACAATGTGGAAGAGCATGACCGTGCGATCCATCTCCTGCGGCAGCTGATGCTCGTGGCTGAGCGCCTCCAGTTCGCTGCCCATCAGGTCGCCCCGGAGCGCGCGGCAGTACACGTCGCTGCTGCTCTCGGTGCGATTTTCGCCGGAGTGGTCGAGCGCGGCAATCAACATCGTCGCCAGCTGCAGCACATCGCGCGCGCCGGGCTGCTGCTCGGCGCAAGTCAGCACGATATGCAGCGACGGCACCGCCATATACAGGCTACCCAGCATGGCGCGCGCTTCGCCCTCAGTCAGTCGAAGCGTAGATAGCGGCATCCCGTCCGGCAGTCTGTCCGAATCCGCATCCAGAATCGTGATGGGTACACTCAGCCGATTCAGCACGTTGTCAACCTGCTCCTGCAAACGTTTGTTCATCAAAGGTATACGCCCCTTTCGCGCCGCCATCCCACGCGGCGCTTGTATCCGAATATCCTATTTCAGTATAGCACACTTTCGCGCAGGAGAAAAGCGAATTTTGCTGAAAAGCGAAAATTTTTTGTGAATTTAGCACAAAAACAAACGTTCTGCCGATGAAAAAGAAGGAAGCACCTTCCCCAATCGCGGAGAAAGTGCTTCCTGAAAATTCTGTGTGAAGTGAATTACTTCGTCAGATTGGTCTTGGTCGGCGCGGGAACAGCATCGGACACCAGAATGGTGCGGGCGGTTTCCTTGTCGAAGAAGTGCAGGTGGTTCACGTCGAACGCCACCTTGATTTCAGCGCCAGCGACGGACGTCGTGCGCGGGTTGACGCGAGCGATGATGTTGCCTTCCTTGCCGGTGGTGGTCAGGTACAGATAGGTTTCGGAGCCCATCTTTTCAGTCACTTCGACCTTCACGTCGATGGCCGCATCGGCAGCGTTGGCGAGGAACATTTCATCGTCATGGATGTTTTCCGGACGGATGCCCATGACAACTTCGCGGCCCACATAGGACTCATCCACAAACTTGGAAACCTTGCCCTGCGGCACAACGATCTTGTTGTCGCCAAAGTACGCAACAACTTCGTTGTTTTCGCGCTTGAGGCGCACATCGAAGAAGTTCATCTGCGGAGAGCCGATGAAGCCTGCGACGAACTCGTTCGCCGGGAAGTCGTACAGGTTCTGAGGCGTATCCACCTGCTGCACAACGCCGTCCTTCATGACCACGATACGGGAAGCCATCGTCATAGCTTCGGTCTGGTCATGGGTAACGTAGATGAAGGTGGTCTGCAGGCGCTGATGCAGCTTGGTGATTTCGGTACGCATCTGCACGCGCAGCTTAGCGTCCAGGTTGGACAACGGTTCGTCGAACAGGAAGACCTTCGGCTCACGGACGATAGCACGGCCCAGAGCAACACGCTGACGCTGGCCGCCGGACAGAGCCTTCGGCTTACGGTTCAGCAGGTGGTCAATGCCCAGAACGCGGGCAGCTTCTTCCACGCGGCGCTTGATTTCGTCCTTGGGGGTCTTGCGCAGCTTCAGGCCGAACGCCATGTTGTCGAACACGGTCATGTGCGGATACAGCGCGTAGTTCTGGAACACCATCGCGATATCGCGATCCTTCGGAGCAACGTCGTTAACCAGCTTGTCGCCGATATACAGTTCGCCGTCGGAGATTTCTTCCAAGCCGGCAACCATGCGCAGGGTGGTGGACTTGCCGCAGCCGGACGGACCGACCAGAACGATAAATTCCTTGTCCTTGATGTCGAGGTTGAAGTCGCTGACAGCCGTCACGCCGCCGGCGTACACCTTGTAGATGTGCTGCAGGGATACACTTGCCATAATGAATTCCTCCTCACGAAAATTCGTAATCCGGTTGGCCAGCACCACACTTGCGAATGGTTCCTCTTGCTTGGCCACTGTCGATATTATACCTGTTTTTCGCCAAATCGTAAATAGGCCGGATTGCCAATTCTTTGCGCAATTCCTTGTGCAGAATGTCTCTCATGGTTGAAAAGAACCGCTTTTTGTAGACAAGTTGCCCAAAAAATCACTCGGTTCTAAGTGCCTGCGCTGGAGGAAGTCCTGCCGCTTTTGCCGCAGGAATCACGCCAAAGCTCAGCCCCAGCACCGCCGCACCCGCCAGCAGCAGTCCCATGTGCAGCAGCTTCACCTGCGGCATTAAGCCAATCAGCGCGCCGAAGAGCGCCGTCATCCCCAAGCCGAGGAGAATCCCCAGTAGCCCGCCCAGTGCCGCATACGCCGCCGCTTCCAATAGAAACAGCAGCGCCACCTGCCGCGACGTTGCGCCAATTGCCTTGAGCAGTCCGATTTCACGCCGCCGCTCCCGTACGGAAATCAACAGCACGTTCATCACGCCGATGGCACCTGTCGCAACACACACGAACGCAACACACGCCAGTACCATCACGAAAATCCGCACGACCGACTTTGCAGCGTCAACCTCGTTTTCCAGCGTCACGGAGAGATATTTTCCCGGCAGATTGTGCAGCTTCGCCAAAACATCCTCAGCCAGTTCCCCCGCCTTTTCGCCCTTCGGGACGGCCAGCGCCAGTTCCGTTGGGGACAGCGCATAGGCATCCTGCCACGTTTGCAGCGGCAGAAGGAGCATTCCACTGCCCAGTGACGCACTCTGTGCGGGCATCCCCGCGACGACACCGACGATGCAGTAGCGCCGCCCGCCGCAGTTGATGAAATCCCCCACCGCCGCGTTCAGCCGCCCCGCCAGCGTCTCGTCAAGCAGGGCGACCCTTTCACCGCTGTACTCGCGCGCGGTGAACATGCGTCCCTGCACGCTGCTGGGGTGATGCACCGTTTCTAAGCCATCGTCATATCCGGCAATTTGCGCATAGACGGTTTGCCCGCCGAGCGACACCGCGTCCATCGTCGATGCGCCAAGGCAAACATCCGCGCCCGTAGAAGCGGCGATGGCGCGGCAATCCTCCGTCAGCGGATACGCTGGATTTTCCGCGCAGAACCATACTTTGTCCACACCCAAGCGTGCGATTTCTTCCTCCACGCGGATTTCGCCCGCGTCGCCCAGCGAAAGCACTGTCAGCACCGCGCCAACGCCGACACCCAGCCCCAGCACCGTCAGCAGTGATTTCGCCAGATTTCCGCGCAGGCTGGTCAGCGCAAAATCCAGCGCGTCCCGCAGCGTCACGGCGTACCCTCCGCAATCCGGACGCGAACGCCTTGCTGACAGCGGTCAAATTCACCGTTCACCACGCTGATTCCTTCCGGCAGGCTGACCCACGCGCTGTTTTCGTCCGTCTGCACGATTTGTGCGGGAATTTCTGTGCAAATGCCATCAGCAATCCACCAGACCGTTTCGTCGGGGGTAATGGCACTGAGCGGCAGCGTTGTGACTTGCGCGTGATATTCGGCGGTAATCTGCGCTTCCACCTCTATGCCGGGGCTGAGGGTCAGCCCGTCCTGCGGCGTCAAAATCAGGCGATAGGCGGAAGAGCTTTCCGCAATCATCGGCTTGATGCTCGCGACCGTCGCGTAGCCGCAATGCTTGCCATTTGTGCTGATGTCCGCCAGCTGCCCAACGCGCACATCTTCCGCATCCGCCGGAACGCACAGGCAGACGATTTCCGGCGCGCCCGCTGCAATCGTCATGGGGATGCTCCCCGCCTGCACGGGCGCATACGCTGCCGTCGCCACGCGCTGCACAATCCCGCTGACAGGCGCGCGCAGGACACTGCCCTCTGCCAGCGTCTGCATCAGGGCACTGCGCCCGTCGTCATCCAAATGCGTCATCAGCGCCAGCACCGCCTGTTCCTGCGCCGTACCGCCGCTGATCCGCGCCAGCGCCTGCCCCTGCGTCACGCGCTCCCCCTCGATTACATACAGCGCGTCCACCATGCCGCTGACCATTGCCGTGACGGGCGTTTCCTGCGTGTAGCAGACCGTCCCTGCGACACCGACCGTACGGCAGATGTTCCCCTTCTCCACGCGCACTGCCGCCACTTCCATTGGCTGATGGCGCAGGAAGAGTCCCCCGCACACGGCGGCGGTCGCCGTCAGCATTGTCAGCAGCTGCAGCACCTGCTTTTTCCGCATCGCTTCACGCCTCCCTATGCGGAGAAGCATTTCCGTGCCTCGGAAAATTTATGCGCCCAATCACAAAGCCCGCCGACGCTTCACAGCATTGGCGGGCTTTGCTTTGTATGGAGGATAGGGAGGTTCGGCATTTCCCTTTGGGGAAAATGCCTGGAAAAAGGAGATTGCAATCGGTGGATGGTGGCTTTCCGCCGCTTGCAAGAGTATCTTAGTGCAGGAATATGAAGTCTGCATGAATTTCTGGTGAATTGATTGTAACACCTGCAAGAAAATTTGCTTTCCATGGAGAACTGTTACTGTCCGCGCACCTGGCTGCGCGCATTGCGAACGTTTTGCAGCATCTGCGTCATATAGCTGTCCAGATTCGCAAGCTGACCCGCAATGTACTGCTGGCAGTCCGCCTGCCGCTTGGCGATATCCTCGCTCGCCTGCGAACGGAGCGTTTCAGCTTCCTTCTCCGCCTGCTGACGGATGGCATCCGCCTGCACAAGGCGATTGGCATCCTGCTGCGCCTTGTAGATGATATTTCGCGCTTCATTATTTGCTTTGTCGATAATCGCGCGGGCATCCGCATTCGCCTGAGACGCTGCGCCAGCGCGAATCCGCTCGGCCTCCTGCTTGGCGGCGTCGGCATCCTTCTGCGCATCGGCGCGTGCCTTTTCGCCCTCGGCGCGCGCGGCGGCGGCTTCTTTCTCCGCCTGTGCCTTCAGACGCTGCGCATCATCAGCCGCGGTCTGCCGCTGCATCTCCGCTTCTTGCTGCGCACGGGACAGGGTGGCTTCCTTCTCCTTCAGCACCGCCTGTGCCTGATGCACGGCGGCAGGCAGACTGTTCTGCAAAGCACTGAGCTGGTTGTTGAGCCAGTTTTTATCGATGACGATCGTCCGCCCAACCCCACGCGCCTTGCTGATCTGGTCAATCAGGATGGCAATTGCGTTCTGAGCGGTTTGAAGGTCATTGTTTCCCTGAGAACCCTGCGAGTTGTTCAGCATATCGTCTGCTCCTCTCCTGCTTTCGCTCAAACGGGTGTATTGGATCACTTCTGTGTGCGATGAAAGTGCGTGGTCACATCCTCGGCAATGCACGCCGGGACAAAATCGCGGATATCCGCGCCGAACGCGGCGGCTTCCCGGACGGCAGAGGATGAAATGCACGAATGTTCCGGGCGCGTCATCAGGAAAATCGTCTCCATGCCCGGCAGCAGATGACTGTTGATCTGCGCCATCGTCAGCTCAGACTCGAAGTCGCTGACGGCACGAAGCCCGCGGACAACAACGCTCGCCTGATGCGTGCGCACATAGTCCACCAGCAGCCCATCCCAGCAGTCGATGGTCACGTTCGGCAAATCACGCGTGAGCTTCTCCAGCAGCGCCATTCGCTCCTGCACGGGGAAGCAGCCTGTTTTCTGCGGATTGTGCATCACGGCGACAATCAGGCGGTCGAACAGCTTCGCGGCACGGCGGATAACATCCTCGTGACCCAGCGTAACCGGGTCAAAGCTGCCGGGATAAACGCAAATGCGTTCCATTTACAATTCCTCCGTGTGAATCAGGCGGAAAAAGCTCACGCCCGCAATGCCGTACTTGCGGCTGTCGTACAGATCAAAGCCATCCGGGGTGGATGGGAACGTCTTTGCCTCATGCTCGACCAGAATGATGGCATCTTCCGCCAGCAGCGGCTTGAGCGCATTCATCACGCCGCAGAGGTCGTGCATGGCATACGGCGGATCAAGAAACACAAGGTTAAAACGGTCGTCCGCGCGCTGGAGCTGCGATACGGCGGCTTGCCAATCCATCAGCAGCAGGCGGCAGCGGTCGTCCATCCGCAGCTTGCGGCAATTCGCTTCCTCCACCTGATGCGCCTTTTTGTCCACATCCACCAGCACGGCGGATGCAGCCCCCCGGCTGACCGCCTCAAACGCCATTGCGCCGCTGCCTGAGAACAAATCCAGCACCCGCGCACCCCGCACCTGCTGCTGAAGGATATTGAACACATTCTCACGAACACGGTCGAGCGTTGGACGTGTATCTCTCCCCAGCGGCGCGTCAATGACTGTGCCGCGGGCTGTTCCGGCGATGATTCGCATGTGGGTTTCCTCCACTTAATTCAGCTGCTCCGGGCCGTTCTGTGCGGCGCGCTGCTTGCGCTCCTTATTCGCCTTCTTGCGCGCCTTGCGCTTGCCGGCAGCAATGTCCGCCTGCACCTGCGTGCGGATGCGGACGCCCTGCGGATAGCCCAGCCCGTAGGCAATCATCGGCAGGCAGCACAGCAGCGGGCTGAACTGCTCCAAGCGCAGCATTGCGTCGCTGTTCGTCGCACCGACAATGTTGACGGCGGGCAGGATGCAAGTGCGAATCACGATGCGCAGAATCGTCATGCCCGCGACGCCGCCGTCCTGCGCGTAGACTGCCAGCGCCGCGCCGTTATCGACATTGTCCATCATGCTGCTGACCCACGTCGGCAGCGCGCCGATGCTCGTCATTTGGCGCTGCGCCGTGCAGGCCAGCACAGTTGCGCCAATCAGCAGCGGAAGCGAGCCAATCAGCGCTGTCAGAAAGCCTTTAAGCGGGTGATAGCACGCGCGGATTTCCGCGTCATTGAGCATTCGGTTCGACTCCTTGCGCTGATACGCCAGTTCACCCGCGTTGACCGCAACGCTGCCTGCCGCTGCGCCAGACTGGAACATGACCGTCAGCAGCAGCAGAACGACCGCCAGATTGATGATGAGGCGGAGCGTGAAGCTGTCAAAGCTCAGCACCGCGCCCAGAAACAGGAACGCAATCGCCATCATCAGCAGATACAGGAAGAAGCGCAGCGCACCGCCGATGCAGGACGAATCCAGCGGCGCGCCCGTCAAATACGGCTTTTTGCTGACAGGTTTGGGGGCAGCGGTTTTCTTTTTCGTTTCCGACATGGTATTTCCTCACCTTTCATGATTTCGACGGATTTTTCCCGCCGCTGAAGTACCGAATCTCCTCCCCGTCCACACAGGCATCCAGCGGAATATCCCAGCTTTCGCGCGGGATACTTGATACCCACTGCCACGGCAGGGCACAGCCCAGCGCAATTCCGTTTTGCAGCGGCAGCAGTCCGTCATAGTAGCCGCCGCCCTTGCCAAGCCGCGTGCCGTCCGGGGCAACGCCTTCCAGCGGCGTCAACAGCAGGTCAATCGCATCCGGCGATAGAATCGGGGCGCTTTCCGGCGGTTCAGGAATACCGTACGCGCCCGGAATCAGCGCTGACAAATCGCGAATTTGCCGCATGGTCATCTGCCGCGCGCCCTCCACCCTCGGCAGCAGCAGCGTTTTGCCCAAATCCAGTGTCAGGCGCAAAAGTGGCATGATATCAGCCTCCCGCGCCATCGGCACATACCCGGCAACGACATTTGCGCGGCGGAACAGGTCGCTTTGCGCAATCACGGCGCAGAGCCTTGCGCTTTCCGCGTCTCGCTGGCTTTTGCCGGGATACCGCGCGCGAATCGCTTTTCGCAGTGCCGCCTTTTCCGCGCTCATTCGTGCTCGTGCAGCCAAACGCGGCGAACGCGCTCCGTCGCCGCCAGCAGCACCTCGTAGCCAATCGTGTCCGACCAGCCGAGTTCATCCGGCGTGATGGTCTCCGCGCCGTCCGAGCCCATCAGGGTCACTTCGTCGCCCGCCTTGACGTTCGGAATGTCGGTCACGTCCACCATCATTTGATCCATGCAGATGCGCCCGACGACCCGCGCGCGCTGCCCATGCAGAATCACCTGCGCGCGGCTGGAGGCGTTGCGGTGATAACCGTCGCCGTAACCGCAAGCTACCGTCGCAAGGCGCATCGGCTTTTCCGCCGTAAATGTGCAGCCGTAGCTGATTTTGTCGCCCGGCTGAACGGTCTTGACGAACGTCACCTGCGTCCGCCATGTCATGACCGGGCGGAGGGGCAGATCCGTTTCCACCGGCGGATGGCCATACATCGAGATGCCTGCGCGCACCATGTCCAGCGCCGCTTCCGGGCAACGGTGAATCGCCGCGGAGTTGGCGCAGTGGCGCAGCGGTATGCGCCGGCCGATGCGCTCCTCGACGGCGGCGACGGTGCTTTTGAAAAGCTCAAACTGCTTTTTGGTGTAGTCAACGTCGGCCTCGTCGGCCTCATCTGCAACGGCAAAGTGCGTGAACATGCCTTCGACATCGAGGTAAGGCATGCCGCAGCAGTCAACTATGCCGGAAACACCGGTTTCAAAATGCCGCCCTGCGCACAGAACGCCGAGGCGCGACATGCCGGTGTCCACCTTGATGTGAACGCGCAGCTTTGCGCCGAACTCGGCTGCGGCTGCATTGTATTCATGCGCCTTGGCAAGGCAGGTGACTGTTTGCGTGATGTTGTTGGCTATCAGGTTCGGCACCTGCTCGGTGGGCGTGTGGCCGAGGATTAGGATGGGCATTACGATGCCGTTTGCGCGCAGCTCCATCGCCTCATCGAGGCTTGAAACGGCGAGATAGTCCGCGCCCAGCTCCTGAAGCGTGCGCGCGACGTGAACCGCACCGTGACCGTAAGCGTCGGCCTTGACGACGCCGAGGAATTTGACGTTTTCGCCGATGCGAGCGCGCAGAGCCTTATAGTTATGCTCTATCGCGTCGAGCGAGACCTCTGCCCATGTTCTGCGGAGAGTGGATCTCATGCTGTCACCTTCATCCCTGAATGTTAATCGTGCCGCCGGCGGAGACCCTGCTTATCTCCACACCGCCGTAGGTCCCGTAAAAGTCCCACTTGACGGAAACGGGGATCGCCGTTGCCTGGCCTGCCGGAACGGTGACTTCGATGCTGCGGCTCGTCAAAACGGCATTGTTTCTGACCTTTTCGCTCTTGTAGCTTATGCCGGGGCTCGTGAAGCTGTAGTCAACGCCGGCAACGGTGATAACGCCGTTATGGGGGCCGACGGACAGCGTGTAGGTGCTCAGGATAACGTCGAGCTTTATCGTAACGGTCTCGCTGTTTTGCGAGGTGGCCGTCCAGTTTGCATACATTATCATTTTGGTGCCTGTGTTGCTCTCAAAGCTGCCGGTCTGGTTTATGGTGCGGTTTATGACCTGCTGCGTCGGCTGCGGCGCGGCAGTCTGACCGGGCTGTACACTCGGCGAGGGCGAAGCGCTCGGATCTGCCGATGGCCGCGCGCTCTCGGCCGGAGCCGGGGTCGGGGTCGAAATGACGCTCGGCGTGAGCGCCGGGGTCGGCTGCGCGCTCTCTGTCGGCACGGTGTTCTTTATGTCGCGGCTTGTAAGCCACATGGAGACCGCGGCTATGATGATGAGCACCAGCACAAGTGCGATGAATATGTTGATTCTGTGCTTGTTCATACAAATTTACTCCGATCTGCCGCCGTGCGGCAAGTGATACAAATGATTATATATCATCACCGGCGAAAAATCCAGTGCTATGTAAGCTGAGCCGTCAGCTTATAAGCTCCCAGCTCATGTCGATGAGAAAGCGCAGCTTATCATCATCGACTGCGGCAAGCTCAACGCTTATCCAGTGCTCCTTGCTCATGTGATAGGCCGGGAAAAAGCCCGGCTCGGCGCGCAGTGAGCCGGAAAGCAGCGGATCACACTTGAGGTTTGTGACCGTGACCATGTCATCACCGGGCTCGCCCAGCCTGTGGCGCGGCAGCTCCATGACAAGTCCGAACCACTTTTTACTGCTTTCGTGGCGAAAGACCTCGTAGGTCGGATTCGATATCCAAGGGAAATCGTTTACGGCGGCATAGTTTTCAAGGATATACTGCCGCAGAGTGTCTCTGTCCATTGCTGTTCTCCTGTTCAAAACGCCATCCGGAGGACCCGGATGGCGTAATACCGTTTGTCACTTATTCTCTTCCGAGCGGCGGCGCGCTTCCTCGAATCTGCGGCGAGCCTCCTCGTATTCACGGCGTGCCTTTTCGTAATCGTACCTGCGTGCCTCGGCCTCGAGTTTTTCGGCCTCCTCGTTCAGACGGCGCGTCTGCTCGGTAAGCTCGTCGATGCTGTCCGGCTCGGGCGTGTATTCAAGCTTTTCGGCGCTGTGCTTTTTGTTCTTATTGTCCCTGCGGCGCGGCTTGGGAGCCGGCTCATCGTCGTCCTCCTCGTCTGCGTCAAGCTCGGGCTGAGCGGCGGCGACGGTCTCCGACGGGCGTACATACTTTTCCCTCTCCCGGCCGTTTACGGCATCGGTGTACGCTCTGCCGCAGACGACGGCGACTATCGCCGCTATGACCGAAACGGCAAGCAGCACGAGCATTGCTATAAGCTGCGTCTGCCCGTTGCCCGAGCCGTCCTCGAGCGCATAGGCAAAGCTGCGGTAATCGTTTGACAGGCCGTAGATATTCAGCGCAAGCGATGCGACAGCGGCAATGCCGACGGCGCCGGTCGCCGCATAGATGCGCGTGCGGTTGGGCTTGAGCGAGGCGAGAACGCCGATAACTCCGGCGAGAACGCCGACGATGCTTATAATGCGCAGAAGGTTATACAGGTTCTGGCGAACGTCAAGCTCGCTGTTGAGCTTGTCTGCGTCGTCCTCGACATAGTCGCGCGCGGCCTGGAGCACGGCTTCGTAGTCGCTCTCGTCGCTCACGAGCTTTGCAATGCCCTCGTTTTCCATGAGCACGGCAATGCCCGATTTGACTGCGGCCTCCGCGTCGTCCTGCTCGGTGAGCGTTTCCTTGAGGTCGTTCATCTTATCAACGTTGTCGTTGAGCTTCTGCTGACCGGCGCTGAGCTGATTTTTGGCCACGGCGAGCTGCGCTTTGCCGTTATCGAGCTGCGCCTTTGCCGCATCGAGCTGAGTTTTGCCGTTATCCAGCTGGGTCTTTGCGGCGGCGAGCTGCGCTTTGCCGTCGTTTATCTCCTGCTCGGCGGCGGATATCTGGGCGTTTGCCTCGGCAAGCTGCGCCTGACCGTCCTCATATTCCTTCATCGCGGCCCTCGCCTCGTCAAGCGAGGTGAAGCCGAAGCCGCGCAGGATGCTTTCGGCTATCTGAAGCGCAGGATGCTTGTCGATAAAGGCAAAAAGCTGCTGCGCCTGCTGATATGCCGGCGTTGCGGCGTCGAGCTTGGCCTGCGCCGCGTCGCGCTGAGCCTTGGCGTCGTTGAGCTGTGCCTCGCCGTCGTTAAGGCGCTTTTCTGCCGCCTGATACTCGGCGAGCTTTTCGTTATACTGCTTCTCGGCAGCGTCGTATTCCGCCTGGCCTGCGGCGATCTTTGCCGCTCCGGCGTTATATTCCTGCGTGCCCTGACTGAGCTGCTCATTGCCCTTCTGGTCGGTCACGACGGATTCGGTGTAGTCCTTTTCGTCCTCGGTGCGGTTTTCCTCTGTCTTGCGCAGATCGGCAACGCGCTTATCGAGTACATCGACAAAGTCGATGATATCGGCCTTTTGTCCGCGCTTGAAGCGCATGATGTCCGACAGCTCATCCGAGCCGCGTCCTGCCGCAATGATCCCGAATACCGAGCTTGCGGCGAGCAGGATGCTCATGATCATTAACAGTGTTCTTTTCATTATATCTTCCTTTCTCCTGCGGAAACACATTCCCCCCAGTGCTTCCTGCGGAATTACTTTCCCTTGCGCGCCCTGTCTCTGAGCGCTATCTGCTCGAAGTCCTCGTCAAAAAGCGGATGCAGGCGAAGCCTTCTGCCCTTGACGGTCGTGCGCGAGATAAATCTGTCGCCCCAGACGAGCATCTGCGGCAGAACGAACAGCACCAGCACCAGCGATATTATCGTTCCGCGGCCGAGCACAAGTCCGATGACGGAAATTATGCTCTCGGTGCTTATAAAGCCGATGAGAAGTCCGGCGATGACGAGTATGCTGCCGCTTGTGACGAGCGTGGGCAGAGCGCCGTTGAGCGCAAGGCGTATCGACTTGCGGCGCGAAACATTGCGCTGCCTCAGCTCAAGGTATCGGTTTGAAACGACGATTGCGTAGTCGATATTCGCGCCCATCTGTATCGCGCTGACGATCAGGTAGCCGACGAAGAAGATGGAGTTCTGCGTGAAATACGATATCGAGAAGTTGAGCCAGATGCTGCCCTGAATGACCGCGATCAGCAGCACCGAAAGTCCTGCCGAGCGGAACACGAACATGATGACCAGCACGACGAACACTGCCGACAGCACGCTGACCAGAATGTTATCCGTCGAGAACGAATCCTAAACATCGTCGCCGTAGTAGCTGTCGGCAACGCCGTGGATCTGCGTGATAAGCTCGTAGCTTTCGTCCGACTGCGTGGGCAGGTCGGAATAAACGAGCATGCGGCTGTAATGCTGACCCTGAAGCTGTGCCTTGGCGTCGGAAAGCTGGGCATACAGGCTTTCGATCATATCAAGCTTGTCCTGCTCAAGCTCTATCGTGCCGTCCTCGGCAACGTCATACAGGAACAAAAACAGATCTATAAGCGGAATTTTATATTCGCGCATGTTGCTCTGCACCTGATCGTAATCGGCGTGGCGCGCGGCGTAGTAGACGAAAAGCGCGCTCGCACTCGTGTCGTCAAGTCCGGCAAGCTCGGAAAACTCGCCGATGGTGAGCTTATCGCCGAGGCGGTAACCGTCCATGACCTCAACGGAGGCTATGCCGAGAACCGAGGTGACGTGGTCAAGCTCCGATATCTCGTCGAGCATCTTCGCCTGCGTCTCATAATCGCCCGTCGGCACGACGAGCGCCATCATATTTTTGTTTCCGAATGTGTTTATGATCTCCTGATGCGCCTTTTGCGTTTCGTTCAGGCGCAGGGGGTAATCGTCGCTGTAGTTATACGAAAACGGGCACATGCTCGAGAAGAAGAACGCAGCCGCCGCGACACAGATGAACACCGGCGGCACGATCTTGTGCGTTTTCCACGCAAAGCGCCCGATGGCGTTTATGTTCGGCATGAAGCTGCGGTGCTTCGTTTTTTCTATCGCGCGGCTGAACATGAGCAGCAGTCCCGGCATAAGCAGGAACACCGTCAGCATTGAGATCAGAATGGATTTTATCAGTACCTTGCCGAGGTCGCCGCCGAGGCCGAACTGCATGAACGTCATCGCGACAAGGCCGCCGATGGTCGTCAGCGAGGACGAGGCTATCTCGGGTATAGCCTTCGACAGTGCCTCCACCGCCGCGTCATAAGGCTCAAAATACCGCTGCTCCTCGGAAAAACGGTTGCACAGGATGATGGCATAGTCGATCGCCAAAGCAAGCTGCAAAATGAGCGTTACGGAGTTTGCGACATATGATATCTCTGAGAACAAAAAGTTCGTTCCCTGCTGGATGGCAGCGGCCATTGCAAAGGTTATCAGCAGCACAGGCACTTCGGCATAGCTGCGCGAGGTAAGAAGCAGCAGGATTATGACCGTAACGACGCTCAGTGCGCCTATTATGAGCATCTCGCCCAGCAGAGTGCTGCTGAAATCCGTGCCGACCTCGGTGTAGAGCTTTACGTTATCCCGGTCGAACTTTCCGCCGACGAGCGATTTTATCTCGTCAAGAGCCTGTGTGCATATCTCGTCGCTCGATTTTCCGGCAAAGCTCACGGAGATAAGAGCCGTTCCGGACTTATAGTGCTCCTGTGTATCATCGAAGCTTGCCTGGCGCACGCCGTCGATATTCTCTATATCCTGCGAAAGCGCCAGCGCGTCGTCATACGAAATGTGTTCGATCATAAGGTCGGCCGTCGCGTAGGTGATAAACTCGCCGTCCATCGCCTTCAGGCCGCGCCGCGTCTCCGTTTCGGCGGGAAGAAACTGATAAAGATCGTTCTGAACCGTCGTAAGGCGCATCGTGTACGCCGACATACATGCGGCCGCAATGAAAAGAATAAGTATTATTTTTCTGCTGTCTATGATAAATTTGGCTAATTTGTGCATCTGATTCTCCCACGGGTGATGTATCTACATATTTTATTACACAGATAAAAAAACATCAAGGGATTATTGTCAAGTTTTTATTAATTTCCTTGTGTTTGGGATAAAAGCGTTATATAATTCATGTGCGCCGCAAGGTGCAAAACAATATAAGGAGAGCGCGAAAGTGCTGCCGTAAAATGGTTAAGCTGTTATCAAAACTGTTCATAAAAAATCCGACGGAGTATACGGATCCTTCGGTGCGCAAGGCTTACGGAACGCTGTGCAGCCTGCTGGGGATATTCCTCAACGCACTGCTGTTTGCCGGAAAATATGCCGCCGGCGCGATCTCGGGTTCGATAGCCATAACCGCCGATGCGTTCAACAACCTATCCGACGCCGGCGCGTCGGCGATATCGCTGCTGGGCTTCCGGCTTTCGGGCAAAAAGCCCGATCCCGACCACCCGTTCGGCCACGGCAGGATAGAATATATCTCCGGCCTCGCAGTCGCGGCGCTGATCGTCATCATGGGCGTTGAGCTGCTGATAAGCTCGGTTGAAAAGATACTCAGCCCCGAGCCGGTCGAGGTCGGCCTGCTCCCGGCGGCGATACTGCTTGCGTCAATCCTCGTCAAGCTGTATATGTTTGCGTATAATTGCAGCGTCGGCAAAAAGATCTCGTCCTCGGCCATGGCCGCCACGGGTGCGGACAGCCTGTCCGACTCCGTCGCAACGATGGTCGTGCTTCTCTCGATGGGCGTAAGCTGGCTGTTCAAGGTCAATATCGACGGCTGGGCAGGCGCGGCGGTCGCGGTGTTCATCCTCTTTGCCGGCTACGGCGTTGCAAAGGACACACTCTCGCCGCTGCTCGGTCAGGCGCCCGATCCGGAGCTTGTCAAAAGCATCGAGGAGATAGTCATGAGCTCGGACGCCGTCATCGGCATGCACGACCTCGTTGTTCACGACTACGGCCCGGGCAGGAAGTTCGCAAGCGCTCACGCAGAGATGGCGGCCGAGGCCAGCCCGATGGAAAGTCACGACACGCTCGATAACA